>Ga0194055_10001149_pt1 | contig 21471 bp, 15 predicted proteins | sample SepL449m_MetaG_FD_155482 | JGI IMG/M metagenome (GOLD analysis project Ga0194055, IMG submission 155482) | Anoxic zone freshwater microbial communities from boreal shield lake in IISD Experimental Lakes Area, Ontario, Canada - Sep2016-L442-9m | ecosystem: Environmental > Aquatic > Freshwater >...
AAGAAGACCAGCATCACGGCAAAGAGCACATTGCCAGTCACAGAGACGAAATGGATGATCGAGTGCGTCACGCCGGACCCATCGGCGAAGTTGAGGTTCCTAGTGAGGATGACGTCCAAAACCTCGATGAAGGCCATCACCCCGACAAAGAACAGCAGATTGATCCTTCGTTCCTTGCCACCGGCACCGACAAGCTCCTCCGAACCAGCGATGGCCTCGTGGATACCGTGGTGGTGCAGCGCCATACCCTCGTCGGTCGTCATAGGAATTCTCCAATTGTGACGCAACGAGAGGCAAGGATTTGCGTCATCGCTGTTGAGTGTAGATCCCTGTGTCGTCGTGCCGGCGACTTGACCCCCGCAGCCACCCAATGACGATGCCGGGACCGAGAGGGTTACCAACCGATGCCCTCACCGCGAGCGACAGGAGCCTCCCCCCAACCTCACGGGCGCCGTCTTCGCACGTCCACGGGTGGAATCCTTCTTCTCGACGTGAACCCACCTCAGCCGTGCAGGGGCATACACCGAAGTCCTGAGCCTTGGTGCGACTGGGGGCTGAGTGCCACCTCAACCCATTATTCAGCGAACTTCGGCGCGGGATTCAGAAGCGCTGACGCACACAAGTGCTCGTCAGGTTCTTGTGATCGAAGACCTGAACGTCGCGGGCATGGTCAAGAATCGACATCTGTCCCGGTCCATCTCGGACGCCGCCATGGCCGAACTCTCAGGAGATCCTCTCCAAGTCCACCTGGCACGGGGTCGAGGTCCGCGTGGCCGACCGATTCGTTCCGAGCTCGAAAACCTGCTCGGGTGATGGGGATCCGAAGGGCGGCCTTGACCTGTCGACCCGGACCTCTCCATGTGGGATCTGCACCGTGAAGCGGTGCGGGAGAAGCCGATCGTCACCCGCACAACGTCACGGCAGACCGGTGGGTCCAACGAGGACACACGCTGGTGCGTGCTTCGGATGCTTTACCCACGTGCATCTCTCTTGGAGCCTGGGGTGGGGATTGAACCCACGACCTACGCATTACGAGTGCGTTGCTCTGCCACTGAGCTACCCAGGCGGGCACTGCACGCTGAGCCGGGGATCGACCCCCAGTGGATCTCGCGGACCGACCTTGGTCATCCCGTGAGGCCGCTGCATCCCATGGCTCAACGCTCTGACATTACCAAGCGGCGCCGTCACCATGATCTGACGAGCCGAGGAACCGCTGCTGACTCGATCAGAGCAGGGCCGCCACGGCCTCCGTTTCGGTGGCAAGGGTCTCGCCGAGTTCCACGAATGCCTCGAATCCCCGGCCCATCGGGTCTCGGATGTCCTCGCTGGCGTCACCCGCCAGCAGTGCCCGTGCCGTGCGGCCCTCATGGGCCATTGCCACCCGCTCCGCCAATGCCAGTTCGCCGGCGGCAGCACCGAGCTCCTCGGCTCGCCGACGATATTCGAGGAGTGTGAACGCCACCGGCCACGATGCCGGATGCATTACCGCCACGTCTCGAACATGGAGCCGGGTCATGCACAGCACCAGGTCCGCCCCAGCGAGCAGCTCAGTGGTGAGCTGTCGACTACGACGCTCGCTGAGATCGATCCTGTGGAGCCTGCCCACTTCGACCAGCTCCTCTGGTGAGGGCTCGCCGCCCTCGATGATCCCCCCGGACAGAACGGTGTGACTCCGGTCTCGCTGCTCGAGAGCTCGACGAAGCATCGCTGCCGCCAAGGGAGACCGGCACTGATTGGCGGTGCAGACCACAAGGATGTTGCTCACTCGCGCAGACTACTTTCCACCAGATTGGGGTTGAGAATCTTCAGCACAGCGCCAGCAGCAGCCGCTCGAGGCTGAGGCTCGGTCGGGGATTGCGCCGCATCACGGTCACGTAGCGCGAGATGGCATCGACTCGCGCCATGGCCACCACCACAGCGGGGTCATCTCCGGCTGCAACGGCGGCCGCGAGGTCAACGCGATAGGCCCGGGCGAGGACTCCAAGGCCGGCTCGGATCTCCCCCTCCCGATAGGCCCGGATCTCTCGTTTGTGGTGATCGAGAAGCTCCTTGCGTCCCGAGACCCGAAGGCCCAGCTCCTTCGCCTGGGTATCGAGCTCAGCCAGCTCGGCGACGTGCTGTGCCACCAGCGGTGCCACGGCCTCATCGAGGGATGCCTGGATCTCCTCAACGATCGCTACCACGGTGCGACCGGTGCCATCGAGGCGTTGTGGCACTCCACGCCACCGGGCCAGCCGTGATGCGAAGCCGGGATCGGCGACCAGCAGGCGTGCTCGGATCGCGTCACCCGCTGCGCCCTCGGCGATCTCGGCAGCTCGCTCAGGATCGAGGCCATCGTGCTCGAGGATCTCGATGATGGCCTGCTGGTTCAGCAGCTCGAACCGGACCTCGGCGCAGCGACTCCGGATGGTCTCGAGCGACCGGGGGAGATCATCGGCGAGCAGGATGAAGGTGGTGGTGACCGGTGGCTCCTCAAGCGTCTTGAGAAGGGCCGGAGCCGCCCCTCCAAGGAGGTGGGCATCGGCCAGGAGGATCACGGTCCTCGCAGCCTCCAGTGGCCGCCGCTGCGCTTGGCCGGCGATCTCTCGGATCTCGTCGACTCGCCAGCCGGGTCCGTCATGGCGGGGCACGATCAGGTCAGGGTGATGAAGCGCCATCGCCCGGGTGCAGTGGTTGCAGGTGCCGCAGCCGCCGTCTGGGCACAAGAGGGCGGCGGCAAAGCTTCGAGCGGCTGAGCGGGTGCCAGCGCCTGCGGGACCGAGGAGGAGATAGGCGTGGACGGGGTTGGCCACGGCTGCCTGCAATTGGGCCACTGCCAGGCTCTGCCCCGGGGTCCCCGACCAGAGGTCCTCGCTCATCAGAGCCCCAACGCACGATCGACGGCGGCGGACACCTCAGCGAGGCTGTCCGTGCCATCGACGACCGTCCAGCGATCCCGATCCTCGGCCGCCTGGGCAAGGTAGCCCGCCCGAACCCGCTCATGGAACGACGTGTCGAGTGCCTCGAGACGATCCGGGTCGCTGCCTCGTCGGCCAAGCGCCACGTCCACCGGAACATCAAGCAGGATCGTCCGGTTGGGAACAAGGCCGCCGGTGGCGATGGCATTGATCGCCGAGATCTGATCGAGGTCGCCCTGGTGCCCCCACCCTTGGTAGGCCACCGTCGATCCCGCGTAGCGATCGCACAGCACCGTCGTCCCGGATTCAAGCGCCGGTCGGATCACGGTGGCCACGTGGTGGGCACGGTCCGCCGCCATGAGCAGCGCCTCAGCAAGGGGGGTTGGAGCCTCTGATCCATGGAGGATGAGCCCCCGGATCGTCGCCCCGAGTTCGGTACCACCCGGCTCACGGGTGGCCAGCCAGCCCTGCTGGGCAACGAGACGTTCGACCTGGGTCGACTTTCCACACCCGTCGATCCCCTCGATGACGAAGAACCGACCCGTCGACCCCTGCGTCATTCGGCGTCGTCAGCGGCCTCGGCGGCAGGCTCTGTGCTCGAGGAGGCAAGCTTTTTGGCCACCGCCTTCTTGGCCGGTGCCTTCTTTGCTGCGGTCTTCTTGGCCGGTGCCTTCTTGGCAGCCGCCTTCTTGGCCGGTGCCTTCTTGGTAGCCGCCTTCTTGGCCGGTGCCTTCTTCTTGGCCGCCTTCTTCTTGGTTGCCTTCTTCTTCTTTGACGGCCCCGCAGCCCTGCGAATCTCGAGAAGCTCAGCGGCTCGCTCGATGGTGATCGACTCGACGGTGTCACCTGTGCGTAGCGAAGCGTTGGTGGTTCCATCGGTCACATAGGGGCCGAATCGCCCTTCCTTGACCACCACAGGCTCACCGGAGACTGGATCCTCTCCGAGTTCCTTGAGCGGAGGTGCCGCCACCCGTCCACGGCCCCGCTTGGGCTGAGCGAAGAGCTCAAGGGCGTGCTCGAGGGTCACCGTGAACATCTCGGACTCGGTGGTGAGGCTGCGAGAGTCCTTGGCCCGGGTCAGGTAGGGCCCGAACCGGCCGTTGAGGGCACGGATCTCCTCCCCGGACTCTGGATCGAGCCCGACGAGCCGAGGAAGCTCGAGCAACTGCAGAGCCTCATCGAAGGTGAGGGTCTCGACTGTCATCGTCGAGAGCAGTGACGCCGTCTTGGGCTTCTCTCCGCCATCGACCATCTCGCCGAGCTGGATGTACGGCCCGAAACGCCCGGCCTTGACGAAGATCTCGAGTCCAGTCGCCGGGTCGGTCCCGACCGACCGGTCGCCCTGAGGGGCGTCAAGCAGCTCGGCGGCCTCGGTCGGAGTGAGCTCGTCAGGGAGCATGTCGTCGCGCAGCGACGTGGTGTCGTCACCGCGCTTTAGGTAGGGGCCGAACTTACCGACGCGCACCACGATGGGCTCGCCGGTGGTGGGGTCGAGGCCGAGCGGTATCGAGTTGATCTCCACCGGATCGATCTCTGGCAAGTGGTCGGTGACCGCCTGCTTGAGACCGAAACCGGCTACGCCGTCGCTGTCGTGGCCGAAGTAGAAGCGACTGAGCCAGGGCAGCGACTCCTCCGTGCCCGAGGCAATGGCATCGAGGTCATCCTCCATGGCGGCGGTGAAGCTGTAGTCCACGAGCTCGGAGAAGTGCTCCTCGAGCAACTTGACCACGGCAAAAGCCGTGAAGCTCGGCACCAGTGCCGGGCCCTTCTTCCAGACATAGCCACGATCTTGGATGGTCGAGATGACTGACGCATAGGTGGAGGGCCGACCGATGCCGAGCTCCTCCATCTTCTTGACCAAGCTGGCATCGGTGAAGCGAGCCGGCGGCTGGGTGGTGTGGTCCTTGGCCTCGGCTGAGGACACACCGACATCGTCGCCTTCGGCCAGCGAAGGCAGCACCCGCTCGGTCTCGGCGAGCTCAGCCTCCGGATCGTCGGCACCCTCCACATAGGCGCGACGGAAGCCAGGGAAGTCGATGACTCGACCATTGGCCTGAAGCGTCACCTCTGATCCAGCCAGCGTTCCCGCTGCCTCGGGGAGTGTGGACGAGAGACGCAACTGTGCCTGGGTGCCCCGGGAGTCGGCCATCTGCGAGGCCACGGTGCGGACCCAGACCAGCTCATAGAGCCGAAGCTCGTCACCACGAAGGGAGCGTGCAGCCTCCTCGGGAGTCCGGAAGGTCTCACCTGCGGGACGGATGGCCTCGTGGGCCTCCTGGGCATTCTTGACCTTGCGGTCATAGCGACGCGGCTGGTCAGGCACATACTGCGGACCGAAGCGTTCGGTCGCCTGCGTCCGGGCGGCGTTGATGGCCTCGCTCGACAGCGTCGTCGAGTCGGTTCGCATGTAGGTGATCCAGCCCTCTTCGTAGAGACGCTGGGCGGTGCGCATGGCTGTCTGGGCGCTCATCCGGAGCTTGCGACCGGCCTCTTGCTGGAGGGTCGAGGTCATGAAGGGAGGCTGGGGCTTGGACGTGAAGGGCTTGGACGTCACCGAGGTGACCTGAGGTCGGGTAGCAGTCAGGGCACCGGAGAGCACTCCTGCCTCCTCGACCGTCAGGACTCGGACCGGTCGCTGGCCCGTCGGAATCCCCTGCGCGTCGTAATCCTTTCCCTCGGCAAGCTGGACGCCGCCGACAGCGATCACCTGGGCCTCGAAGCCCTGTCCCTCGGCATCGAGCTGCGCCACCACGTCATGCCAGGTCGCGGGCCGGAAGGCCATGCGCTCGCGCTCGCGCTCGACGATAAGCCGCGTCGCCACCGATTGGACCCGGCCAGCGGAGAGTCGCGGGAGCACCTTCTTCCACAGCACTGGCGAGACCTCGTAGCCAACCAGTCGGTCAAGGATCCGGCGAGCCTCCTGGGCGTCGACGAGTCGCCGGTCAAGGTCACGGGACTCTTCCACTGCCCGCTCGATGGCCGGGCGGGTGATCTCGTGGAAGACCATGCGCTTCACCGGGACGGTCGGGTTGAGGACCTCAAGCAGGTGCCAGGCGATGGCTTCGCCCTCACGGTCTTCATCGGTGGCCAGATAGACCTCGTCCACCTGCTTGAGCAGTGTCTTGAGCTTGGAGACCACCTGCTTCTTGCCGGAGGAGACCACATAGAGCGGCTTGAAACCGTCGTCCACATTGACCGCTAACCGTGCCCATGACTCGCCCTTATAGGCAGCCGGGATCTCGTCAGCACCATGGGGAAGGTCTCGGATGTGGCCCACCGAAGACTCGACGATGAAGTCAGCGCCCAAGATGGATCCGATCGTCTTCGCCTTCGCCGGCGACTCGACGATTACGAGTGCTTTGCCCACCTCGACCACCTCCCTTCCTCATCACGAGCGCCACGGCCACACTGGTCGTCTTGGCTCTGTTCGTCCCCCGGTTCTAGCAAAGGGCTGGACCACCGCCCGCCACCGCCGGCCTCCGGCTCTCGAGATGGTCAGCTCAGGAAGCATCTGGCGATGGCGATGAGGCCCTCCTGCTGGACGGCCGCTGGTCGATCCGGTATGTCCGGGGAGGGGGTCGGTTGGATCAGGGAGAGGGTGTTGAACGAGAGGCCCTAGAACCCAGAGTGCGTGGCGAACTGGCAGACAGCGGTGAGCCAGCGGACCTTCATCACGGGGGGAGAACACCAGCTTCATGGAGGGGTCGCCAACCCGACATGCCAGCGACCCGCAACGATCAGAACGAGGGGACCCCACTCAGGCGGGGAGAGCCACTATGACGCTGTTACAGAAGGTCGAGACAGCACCGGCTCGAGCAGCGACCCCACCGCCGGAGTCACATAGCGGGCCCATGGTCGCGAGACGTGCCACGGGTCGTGGTACACGAGCCGATGGCTGACGATCACCGGGCAGGTCGCTGACGTGCAAAAGAGGCGCCGCAGGTCGACCACCGGCGCGCCGGTTCTCGCCCCCGCGCTCCGCACGGCTCGATCGAAGGCTCCGAAGCTGGCCTCAAGGGTCCTGACCGGGAGGTTGCAGCCAGAGAGGTGGTCCGGCTGCTCTGCCACGCACTCGGCCGGAGCCAGGCCTGTCCAGCGACCGGCAAACCACGGCACCGACCCGAGGATCACGACACGACTCGAGATCCGGTGAAGTGACGCAACCAGTCGCTCTGCCCCCCTGCCGTCAGCACTCGCGGGGGCTCCGGTCGTCGGGGCGCCCGTCACCACCACCGCGGCAGGGTGGATCGCCGCCACCTGGGCGAGAGCCCAGTGGTGGAACGAGCGACACGTCGCGCTGTGGCCGCCAGCACCGGCGGTGGTCAACCACGGTGGGCAACCATCGCGACCGATCAGGACGAGGCGCCACCCGAGGGTACGGGCCAGACCGATGAACGTGGTCGACCACATCATCGCCTGCGAGTCCCCGAGAAGGATCATGGTGCGAGCCGCCTCACGATCACCGAGGACGCACAGCGGCCCCTTGGCCATCGCCTGGACCTGTTCGATGCACGATGCAGGGATCGACGGATCTCGCAGGACCGACGAATGGAGCGAGGCGAACGGGGGGACCAGCACCGAAGGTGCGTGCTCGGCCAGAGCAGCCGATGCCACCTGTTGCTCCACGATCCCCGTCGAGGCCATGGCGGGCCCGGGAGGTGGCCCCTGAGATCCCGGCAGAGGGTTCGCCCAGATCAGCACGCTGCAGAGCACCACCGACACGACGACGAGGACCGCACCGATCGCCAGGCTGGCGGCGGGGCGACGGGCCAGCGCAGTCGAGTGGCGGATCGGATTCTCAACCAACCGGGCGGTGGCCACCGCGAGCACCAGCGCACCGGCCAGGAGAAGGATTCGCTCGGTCCAGCGCAACGGGCCGGCGGCCTGCTGCTGCGCCAGAATCAAGATGGGGTAGTGCCAGAGGTAGAGCGAAAAGGAGATTGCCCCGATCTCGAGGCCGAGCCAACTGCCGAGCACCAGTTCTGCCCCGCGACGGGGTGCAGCGGTACCACCAGCGATGACCAAGCAGGCGCCCAACACCGGGACGAGAGCGGCATCCCCTGGCCACGGAGTGTTCGATGAGACTCCCACCGCAGCGAGGCCGATCATCGCCAGACCAACCCACGACAGCACGCCAGCCAGGCTGGCGGGCAGGTGCCGCAGCTGGGGGGCGAGGACTGCCACCAGACCGCCAAGGGCGAGCTCCCAGGCCCGGGTCAACGGTGAGTAGAACGCGGTCACCGGGGCGGCACTCGTCTGGAGCACCGAGAAGGCCAGCGAACCGAGCACCACACCGGCCAGCACCCCTGTGATGCCGCGCCGACCCCAGCGCTGGGCCGTCAGCACTGCGGTCCCAGCGAAGAGCAGAGGGAAGACCACGTAGAACTGCTCCTCGACGGCGAGCGACCAATAGTTCAGGAGTGGCGAGGGCGTGCCCTGGGCTCCGAGATAGTCACTGTGCACCGCAGCGAAGTGCACATTGGAGAGGAACACTGACGACCACAGGCCATCAATCGCTACGTCGCGACCCCGCAGGACGCCTTCGAGGACATAGGTGGCGGTCACCGTGACGAGGAGCACCAGCGTGGCGGCCGGGAGGATGCGCCGTGCTCGGCGGGCATAGAAGCCAAGGAAGGAGGTGCTCGCCGTGGCGGTTCGCTCTCGCAACAGCAGGCCAGTTATGACGAACCCCGAGATGGCGAAGAAGACGTCGACGCCGACAAACCCACCCCTGAGCAGGTGGACCTTGGCGTGAAAGGCGAGCACCAAGAGGACCGCGACCGCCCGTAATCCCTGGACATCAGGACGGAAGGCCCGATCGACCGGAGCCGTCCCGATCTCCTCGCCATCGACGCCGAGACGATCGACCGGTGGCGGAGTCGTGATCATCCACCGACGCTAGCAACGAGGCCCGATCCGCCGCGACCCATCGCCTCTCCTACGCTGAGTCGGACAGCGTCCGCAACGGGCCGGATCGAGGTGATGGCGATGGCGAAGGCCGAGGACCTCCGACGCGACGTCGGTTTCTTCGGACTCCTGTGGATCTCGACCGGGACGGACCTCGGTTCTGGGTGGCTCTTCGGGGCCTTCGCCGCGGTGACCATCGCCGGTCCAGCCGTGCTCATCGCCTGGGCTATCGCCGCAGTGATCATCATCCTGCTGGCACTCGTCCACGCCGAGCTTGGCGCCATGTTCCCCGAAAGTGGCGGAACTGGACGGTTCCCGCACTACGCCTTCGGCTCACTCGCCGGCGCCACCTTCGGGTGGTTTTCCTATGTCCAAGCGGCCACCATCGCCCCGATCGAGGTGCTCGCCGCCATCGAGTACCTCTCCACTGCCTCGTGGGCCAGCGGTCTCTACCACCCCACCACAGGCACACTCAGCACGAGCGGCATCATGGTGGCCATCGCCCTCATGGTGATCTTCGTCACGGTGAACCTGCTCGGCATCCGCTGGCTGTCTCGTGCCAACTCGATCGTCACAGTCTGGAAGGTGGTGATCCCCGTCGGCACGATCATCATCCTGCTCACCACCCACTTCCACCCGGCCAACTTCACCGCTGCCGGCGGCTTCTTCGTCCATGGCACCACGGGTCCAGCCGAGTCCATCCTGCGAGCCATCACCGGAGGCGGGATCGTCTTCTCCCTCATGGGATTCGAGGGAGCCCTCCAGGTGGGCGGGGAGAGCGCCCATCCGGCCCGAGACCTCCCGCGCGCGGTCATCGGAGCCGTACTGCTGTGCACCGTGATCTACATCGGTGCCCAGATCGCCTTCATCGGGGCACTCGAACCGGCCACCCTTCTCCACTTCGGTACCTGGACCGGCCTCGCCACCGACTCCCACCTCGCCCAGGCCCCCTTCTTCGCCCTCACGGCCATGCTGGGACTCGCCTGGCTCTCGAGCCTGTTACGGGTCGATGCCGTGATCTCTCCGAGCGGCACAGGGCTCCTCTACCTGACCTCCGCCTCGCGCCTGAGCTACGGCCTCTCTCGCAGCGGCTACATCCCTCGGGCATTCCTCGTCGAGGACGAACACACCAAGGTCCCGCTGCTCGGCGTCCTGCTGTCCGCTGGCCTTGGCCTGCTCTTCCTGCTCCCCTTCCCGAGCTGGGGGAAGCTCGTGAGCGTCGTGACGGGCGCCACCGTGCTGATGTATGCCGGAGCACCACTGGCTCTCGGCGCGCTCCGTCGCACCGAGCCCAACACCGTTCGCACCTACCGGCTCCCGGCAGCCAAGGTCCTCGCTCCAGTGGCCTTCGTGGCCGCCACGCTCGTCGTGTACTGGTCAGGCTGGCAGACCATCTCCACGCTGATGATCGTGCTCTTGCTCGGCTACGGCCTGATGGGGCTCGCCCGGGCGTTCAAGCTCGATGACGATCCTCCGGCCATCGACTGGGTAGCCGGATGGTGGCTCTTCCCTTACCTGATCGGAGTCAGCACCATCTCGTACCTCGGGAACTTCGGACCCGGAGGGATCCTCGGTGGCGTCGGACCGTTCCGCGACGTCCTTGTGGGCGGCCACGGTCGGCTCCCACTCTGGATCGACATGGCCGTCCTGTCAGGGTTCAGCCTCATCGTCTACGCCGGAGCCTTGGCCCAGGCCACTCGAGGCCGAGCACTCAGTGTGCGGGGGACTCATCCTCGCTGAAACCTGCAATGAGCTCGTAGTCAGGGTTCAACATGGCCATCGAGTGATCCCACGATCCGACCATGCCCTCGACGACGAGGCGGGCACCCGGCTCGATGCCAGGGATGCTCGGCCGACCCTGGAAGACGAGCAGCAAGGTGCCCGACCCATCAGCCAACGTGCACTCAAGGTTCGAAGCCGCCGTTCCCGTCTGGACGCGGACCGACTTGATTCGACCGGCCACCTTGGCACGCTGGCGCCACTCGGTGCTGCTGATCGCCACCGACCCGACGGCTCGCTCACGCAGGCGCTCATCGCCCGGCAGCACATCCTTGTCACGCTTGCGATCCGACTCGGCGATAGAGGCTCGCTCGGCATTGATATCGGTCTCGATCTCGGCCTCGAGGCCGATCTTGCGCTCATAGTCGTAGAAGTTGAACGGCACGATGGTGGCGCTGACATGCGGCACGATGGCCACCGCCTGGACGATGGAGTCTGCGGTGCGGTCATGGAGGACGCGGCTGATCCGCGAGTTGAACGCTCGACGGGGCAACAGGATCGTGCACTCAACGTCGGGGTCGGCCACGATCTCAGCCACGAGCTCGATGGAGGCCCGCTCAAGACGACGATCCGGACAGGCGATGACGTCAAGAGGCATCCACTTCGGGGCAACTTCGGCCCAACGGTCGACCAAGTTCTTCGTGACCGTGTCATCGATGTCGAAGTGGATCGCACGCGTCGATCGCGACAGCGTGCGGGCATAGGCGATGGCTCGCGAAGCAGCCATGTCGAGCGAGTCCACGAACACGATGACCGTGTGACGTCGCTTTGAGGCCTGCTCATCGACGGCGGCCGTCTCAACGCGCAAGATCTCCTCTTCCTTGGCATAGGAGCGACGGAGACGTAGCAATGCCCAGAACATGATCGGGGCCACGACGACGATGATCCAGGCCCCTTCCCGGAACTTCGCCACGATGAAGATGGCCACCACGATGAACGACAGGACTGCCGAGGTGCCATTGGCGATGACGCCCCAGCGCCAGCGTCCGGTCCGACGGTCGAGATGGTGCTTGACCATGCCGGCACCGGCGATCGTGAAGGACGTGAACACGCCGACCGCATAGAGGGCCACGAGGCGACTCACCTGGGCGTCATAGATGGTGATCAGGGCGATGGCCACTGCTCCGAGGATGATGATGCCGTTGGAGAAGGCCAGGCGGTGTCCTCGCTTGGTCATCTGCCGGGGCAGGAAGTGATCGTTGGCGACGAAGCTGGCGAGGAATGGGAAGCCATTGAAGGCCGTATTGCCGCCGGTGTAGAGGATGAGCACCGTGGCCAACTGAACCACGAGGAACAGGACGTGGCCGAGTCCGCCGCTGCCGAGGACCGCTTGGACCTCCTGGGACACCACCGTGGGAGTGCCCTGAGCGAAGGGGACGGCATGGGTCCAACTGGCCAGTAGGGCGGTGCCGATCACGAGGAAGCCGAGCACCGTGCTCATGGCCACGAGGGTCTGGCGAGCGTTGCGACTTGCCGGACTCCGGAAGGCACCCACACTGTCGCTGATGGCCTCGAGGCCGGTGAGGGAGGATCCACCATTGGCAAAGGCTCTGAGGAGCTGGATATAGGCGAGGCCCATGAGCCAGCCGGTCCCGCTGGACCCGAACTGGTGATCGACCAGCAGGTTGTGGTCCGGGATGGGGATGACTCGTAGCGTTCCGGCGATCTCTTTCCAGAAGCCCACGAGGATGATCGAGGCCAGTGCGGCGACATAGAAGTAGGTCGGGAAGGCGAAGATCTTGCCGGCCTCCTTGATGCCCCGAAGGTTGCCGTAGATGAGGACCAGCACGACGCTGATCGTGATGAGCAGCGTGGCACCCTTGAGCCCTGGAACCGCCGAGGTCAGCGCGGCGGTGCCGGCCGACGACTGGACGGCCACCGTGACGGTGTAGTCGATGAGCAGGGCGACCGAGGCGACCTGGGCGATCTTCGGGCCGAAGTTGTCTCGGGCAACGATGTACGAACCACCGATGCGCGTGTAGAAGCCGATCACGTCGAAGTACGAGAGCGTGACGAAGAACAAGATGCCGATGATGGCCATCGAGATGGGCACCACGAGGGTGAACGCCGCCAGCCCGATGTAGGGCGTCATCTGGGTGAGGATCTGCTCCGTGCCGTAGGCCGACGAGGAGATGCAGTCGGGAGCAAGCACGCCGAGGGCCGTCGGCTTGCCCATCCGCTCGCTGGCGAGCTGCTCGGTGACGAGTGGCTTGCCGAGCAGCCGGTTCTTGATCCGGTAGCCGGTGGACTCGGGGAACTGCTTGGCGAGGTTGCGCGCAACAGTCCGCCGCGGGACCAGCCGCTCTGAGGCGGTATCGACTCCCTGCGTGTCAGGCATGCGTTCAATCTAGGCCTCGCGGGAGAGATCACCCGAGCCCCACGTTGCGTCGCCCGAGCAGATGTGGTCGGATCAGTGCATGAAGCTCGTCATCGTCGGGTGCGGCCGCGTCGGATCCGGTCTCGCCAACTCCCTCTCAGCCTCGGGCCACGACATCGTGGTCATCGACAAATCGCAGCGGGCTTTCCGACGGCTCGACGACGGATTCCCTGGTGAGCGCATCGTGGGATCTGGCTTCGATCGAGATGCCCTCGCCAAGGCCGGCGCGTCGAGCGCCGACGCGCTCGCCGCCGTGACCAGTGGCGATAACTCAAACATCCTCTGCGCACGGATCGCACGAGAGAACTACGGCATCGCCAATGTGGTGGCGCGAATCTACGACCCCCGCAGGGCTGAGATCTACCAGCGCCTCGGGATCCCCACGGTGGCCACGGTCACGTGGACGATCGACCAAGTCAAGCGTTGGCTCCTGCCCGAAGATGCCGCCTCGTCGTGGATCGACGCCACGGGAACTCTCGAAGTCCTCGAACGTCCCCTCCCTGTCGCCTGGGCCGGTCGGCCGCTGGCCGGACTCAGCCAGCCAGGTCGGTTCACACTGATCGCCGTCACCCGAAGTGGCTCGGCCCGCCTCGACTGCAGTGAGCTCGTTGGCCAGGACCGCGACATGCTGCAGTTCGCCGTTGCCGCCGGTGCAGCCGGCGAGCTCTCCGCGCTCCTTGAGGGAGGTCCCGCATGAAGGTCCTGATCGCTGGGGCAGGTTCGGTGGGCATCGCCATCGCCGAAGATCTCTCCTCCAAGGGCTACGACGTCGTGGTCATGGAGCAGGATCCGGCCGTGGTCGAGAAGCACAACCTCACCACCGGCTACGGCATCGTCTCTGGTGATGCCTGCGAGGTCTCCTCGCTGCAGCGTGCTGGGGTGGATGAGGCCGAGGTCGTGGTGGCCGCCACCGGAGACGATGAAGACAATCTCGTCATCTCTCTGCTCTCCAAGCAGGAGTTCGCCGTCCCACGAGTTGTGGCCCGGGTCAACAATTCGAAGAACAGCTGGCTCTTCAACGAAAGTTGGGGGGTTGATGTCTCGGTCTCCACCCCGCAGCAGTTGACCGCCCTCGTCGAGGAGGCGGTGTCGGTGGGCTCCATTGTCCGGCTTCTCGAGTTCGAGCGGGGAGATGCCTCGGTCCTCGAGATCACGCTCGACCAGGGTTCGGTCGCCATCGGCTCGACCTTGGGTGATCTCGATCTTCCCGCCGATGTCGCGATTATCGCCATCGTTCGCGACGGCCGGATCACACGCGCCAGCGACGAGTTCATGCTCCGGGCCAACGACGAGGTGGTTCTCCTCGCCGGCGCCGGAGACGACGAGGCCATCCAGAAGGCCTTCGGCGGCGGATAACAAGTTCATCTCCCGTTCGCCCAAGCGCCGCGAAGTGTCGGGATCCATCCCGTACGCTATGAGGTGTGCGAGCGGCCTTCTTCGATCTCGACAAGACCGTCATAGCGAAGGCATCCATCGTGGCCTTCGGACGGCCATTGTTCCGTGAAGGTCTGATCACGAGGCGGACCGTGGCTCGAGCAGTCGCCCAGCAGCTGATCTTCCAGCAGTTCGGGGCCGATGAGGAGCGTCTCGAAAAGGTTCGTCAATCGATGCTCCAGCTGACCAAGGGCTGGGACCGCAACCAGGTCTCCACCATCGTGCGCGAGACCCTGATCGAGACCATCGAGCCACTGATCTACGCCGAGGCTCTTGAGCTGATGGAGGCCCATCGAGCGGCGGGCGACAAGATCTACATCGTCTCGGCAGCCCCTGAGGAAATTGTGACCCCCATGGCCGAGCTCCTCGGCGTCGATGGGTCGCTCGCCAGCCGGGGCGAGATCGACGAGCAGGGTCGCTACACCGGGACGATGGCCTTCTACTGTTACGGGCCGAACAAGGCCGTGGCCATCGAAGAGCTCGCCGAGCGGACTGGCATCGACCTCTCTCGCTCGAGTGCCTATTCCGATTCGGCGACCGACATCCCGATGCTCGAGATCGTCGGGCATCCCTTTGCCGTCAACCCGGACCGACCGCTCGCCAAGGTGGCGGCCGAACAGGGCTGGGAGACGATGGTCTTCACCAAGCCGGTGAAGCTTCGCGACCGCATGACGCTGCGGACGCCGATCGTCGGCGGTGGACTGGCGCTCGCCGGAGCACTCGCCCTCGCGGTCCTTCGCAGCTCGCGCCGGCACCCTGGCGGTGGGGCAACGAGGCTGAAGACGCCAGCCTGAGGGGCTGGCACTGTTGACTCAGGCGGAAGCGTCCTTGAGACGCTTTGCGGCCACGAGGCCGACGGCGATGAGCACAGCGATGATGAGGAGCTTCTTCATGGTTCCGATCCTATTACGCTAGACGGTGAGTAGGTCGCGGGCACCGGTGTCCGACGAAGGGTGACGCAACTTGGACATAGCGCGCGCCTCGATCTGCCGGATCCGCTCACGGGTCAGGTTGAAGTGCTCCCCCACCTCCTCGAGGGTCCGGGGCTCGCCGCGATCGAGGCCAAAGCGCAACCGCAGGATCTCTCGCTCCCGATCATCGAGCGGGGCGAGAAGGCGCTGGATCTCCTCGGGCAGCAGTGCAACGGCTGCCACCTCGAAGGGCGATTCAGCCGAGCGGTCCTCCACCACGTCTCCGAGCTCAGCGTCGCCATCCTCCCGCAGTGGCTCAGAGAGCGAAAGCGGCTCGGCTCGGAAGCGGAGCGCCTCGATCAGCTTGTCCTCGGGCATCTCAACTTCGGCGCCAAGTTCGGCCAAGGTGGCCGGGCGACCGAACTTCAACTCGAGCCGGGCCTGGGCCTTCTGCACCCGGGCCAAGGTGTCACCGGCGTGCACTGGGAGCCGAATGGTCCGACCCGTGTTGGCGATGCCGCGAGTGATGGCCTGACGAATCCACCATGTGGCATAGGTGGAGAACTTGAAGCCCTTGCGCCAGTCGAACTTCTCGACGGCGTGCATCAGGCCGAGGTTGCCCTCTTGGATCAGGTCAAGCAGCGGGAGGCCCGAGGCCTGGTACTTCTTGGCGATCGAGACGACGAGGCGGAGGTTCGATTGCACGAAGGTCTGCTGGGCATCCTCGCCCTTGCGCGCCTCGATCTTGATCTTGCGCTTCTCGGTGGGCGTCATCTTCCCACCCGCTTCGATCTTCTCCGCAGCATCACGGCCGGCCTCGATGGCCTGTGCCAGCCGGACCTCATCGTCCTTGGTCAGCAGCGGATACTGGCCGATATCGGTGAGATACAGCCGGACGAGATCCTCGTCATCGCGCTCAATACGTTCCTTGGCCACTTGACACCGCACCTTTCGGACTCGCTGCCGGCGTCGACGGCGAGTTCAACCAAACCCTGCCACGCAGGTGTTCGGATTCTACCGGTGCCGTCAACCCCCCTGACCCGAACGGGCTCAGGAGCCGAGACCCGGTCCGGGAACCGCCGCCGCCACCGCGGCCGAGAGGTCCCCGGCGACCCTGCTGCCATGGGCCTCGGCCGCCCGATCAGCGGTCATCGTCACCAGCAGCGAGCCGGCTCGAACGAGAGCTTGTGTGAGATCGAGGGCCACGAATGACAGTGATCGACGCAATGTCCGCTCGGCGGCATCTGAGCACCCGACGGCCAGGGCACCTCCATGCTCGATCAGTCGCGGGAGCAGAACCAGGCGATAGGCCGCCACCACGCCCACCACATCACCACCGCTCGCCAGCTCGTCGACGACATCGATGGGACCGGCGATTCCTCCGAGCACCGTCAGGTCCTTCCGGTCGACCCCAGCCCGGCGAGGAAGCCGCTCGGTGAGGATCTCCGCGTGCCAGGCGTGCTGGAGCGACAGCTCGTCGAGCAGAACGGTCGCCGCGGCATGGCCCTCGTGGTTCGAAGCTCGGCCCAAGATGCCGTGGAGCGACGAGGAGACCGCTGCCATCCGGCCCACCAGGGCCGCCGTCTCCTCGCCTGATCGCCAGGAGCTCACGATCGGGTGGGGCCTAGGGGCCGATAGCGATTCGTGATCGGCATCCGACGATCCTTGCCGAAGGCCTTGGAGCTGATACGGACGCCGGGGGGCATCTGACGACGCTTGTATTCAGCGATGTCGACCAAGCGTGCCACTCGTTCGACGAGCGCCGGATCATGGCCTGCAGCCACCAACTCGGGCACCGTGCGGTCGAATTCCACGATGGCCGAGAGGATCGGGTCCAGCAGCTCGTAGGCCGGCAGAGAATCCTCATCGACCTGATCGGGTCGCAGCTCCGCAGATGGCGGCTTGCTCAAGATGGCATCGGGAATCGGCGGGGTCAGCCCCGCGGCCCGAGCATCGTCGTTGCGCCAGCGGCACAAGTCGTAGACGAGAGTCTTGGGCACGTCCTTGATCACGGCGAAGCCACCGGCCGAATCGCCATAGAGGGTCGAGTAGCCCGTCGCCATCTCCGACTTGTTGCCTGTGGTGAGCACGATCGCCCCGGTGTCGTTTGAGACCGCCATCAGCAGCACTCCTCGCAGCCGGCTCTGGAGGTTCTCGTCGGTGAGTCCGGCCGGCTCCCCACCGAGCAAGTTGCGCAACATGGCGGCATAGGCCCCATGCGCCGGTTCGATCGGGATCGTGTCAAGCCGGATCCCGAGACGCCCAGCGAGGTCCTCGGCGTCCGAAATCGAGTGATCGGAGGAGTACCGCGAGGGCATGGCGATGCCACGAACATGGCGCCGGCCCAGTGCGTCGACGGCGATGGCGGCCACGATGGCCGAGTCGATCCCGCCGGAGAGTCCGATGACGACGTCGGCGAAGCCGTTCTTGGCCAGGTAGTCGCGTGTGCCAAGGACCAGCGCGGCATAGATCTCACCCTCCTCGGTCCGGGGTGTGGCCACCTCGCCAAGGTCGGCCGGATCGATCCGTCGCGAGGCTCCCGAGATCTCGACCAACGCCTCGGAGACCTCGGCGACATCACCATGGACGACGAGGTCAGCCACAAGGAGATGCTCGAGGAACGTGGGGGCCTCAGCCACCACGCGTCCATCGTCGCCGACGACCACCGAGCCGCCGTCGAAGACGAGCTCGTCCTGGCCGCCGACCTGGTTCACGTAGACCACGGCACAGCCAGTCTCGCTCACCCGATCAGCGACGATCTGGCGTCGTCGAGCGTGCTGTCCGATGGAGAACGGGGAGGCATTGATGCTCACCACGAGCTCAGCCCCCACCTCGGCCATGGTGGCCGCCGGACCGCCTGGGGTCCACAGGTCCTCACACACGGCCACCCCAACCACCGCATCGGCGATCCGCAGGAGCTGGGGAGCACCAGCGCCCGGGACGAACCATCGCTGTTCGTCGAACACGGCGTAGTTCGGGAGAAGGCGCTTGGGAATCAATGCGACGAGTTGTCCGTGGGCACAGACCGCCGCCACGTTGGCCAACAACGGAGCGTCAGCCGACCGACTGTCACTCGGTGGACCGACCCGGCCGATCAGCTCGGCGGCCGGAACCACCGCACCCACAATGACCGCGCAGTCTCCCGACGCGGCGGCCACCTCGTCGAGTGCCCGGCGAGCATCGGCCACGAACCCCTCTTTGAGCAACAGGTCCTCAGGTGGGTAGCCGGTGATGGCGAGTTCAGGGAGGGCGATCAGGTCGCAGCCGATCCGCTCGGCCTCGACGATGGCGGCGAGCACCAGCTCAACATTGCCCGACAGGTCGCCGACGGTCGGGTTGATCTGGGCGGCGGCCACCCGCAGCGAGCGCATAGGACGAGCCTAACGGGGGCACCTTGCCGTCTCGGTCCCATCGGTGAGTTCACACAGCGTTCATGCCCCACAGATGCCGAAGGGCCGTCCGTCGGGCAGAATGGTTGTGGGTGAACCCGGCGCGTCCGCGAGATCCCGAGACATCGCACCCAACACATCAAAGGAGACCCTGTGGCCTACCAGGCTGAGTACATCTGGATCGACGGCACCGAGCCCTCGCCGCTGATGCGGAGCAAGACCAAGATCATGAAGGACGGCAAGGAGCCGGGGATCTGGGGCTTCGACGGATCGAGCACCAACCAGGCCACCGGCGACAACTCGGACTGCGTCCTGCGTCCCGTGTTCACCTGCCCAGACCCGCTGCGCGGCCCCGATGACATCCTCGTGCTTTGCGAAGTGCTCACCGTCGACATGAAGCCACACCCGACGAATGCCCGAGCCAAGCTCAAGTCCGTGGCGAACAAGTACAAGAGCTTCGAGCCGATGTTCGGCCTCGAGCAGGAGTACACCTTCATGAAGGACAACCACCCGCTGGGCTGGCCCGAGAACGGCTACCCCGGACCGCAGGGCCCGTACTACTGCGGCGTCGGCGGCGACCAGATGCCCGGTCGGGACATCGTCGAGGCCCACACGCTGGCCTGCATGGAGGCTGGTCTCGCCATCGAGGGAACCAATGCCGAAGTGATGATGGGCCAGTGGGAGTTCCAGATCGGCGCCATCGGCCCGCTCGAGGTTTCGGACCAGTTGTGGATCGCCCGCTGGCTGCTCTTCCGTATCGCCGAGGACTTCGGTGTGTTCGCCACCCTGGACGCCAAGCCCATGCTCGGTGACTGGAATGGCGCTGGCTGCCACACCAACTTCTCGACCAACCAGATGCGCGAGGACGGTGGTTGGAAGCACATCATCGCTGGCTGCGAAGCCATCGGGAAGAAGGTTGACACCCACATCGCTGAGTACGGCGTCGGCATCGAACTGCGCCTGACCGGCCAGCATGAGACGGCCCACTACACGCAGTTCTCCTACGGCGTGTCGGACCGTGGTGCGTCGATCCGGATCCCGTGGCAGGTCTACCTCGACAAGAAGGGCTACCTCGAGGACCGTCGGCCGAACGCCAACATGGACCCCTACAAGGTGACACGAGTCATCGTGAACACGGTGTGCGAAGCCGCCTCGAAGGCTCCGGCCAAGAAGGCTGTTGCGAAGAAGGCCGCTCCGGCCAAGAAGGTGGCCAAGCGCCGCTGAGCAGTACCACGCCACGCTGCACTGACACAGCGAGCCGGGCCTTCCATGAGGGGGCCCGGCTCGCTGCGTCACGGCTAGCGTTTCGACCACCGCCCGAGGAGGCCCCAAGGTGAGCAGCCAGATCGACTACGTGCTTAGAACCGTCGAAGAGCGAGGTATCCGCTTCGTCCAGCTCTGGTTCACCGACGTGCTCGGGACTCCGAAGGCGTTCAGCATCACGCCGGCCGAGCTCGAGACCGCACTCGAGGAAGGCATGACCTTCGATGGGTCTGCCGTCGATGGGTTCAGCCGCGTCCAGGAGGCTGACGTGCTCGCCCTGCCTGACCCGGCAACCTTCCAAATCCTCCCCCTGCACGAGAGCGAGCGGGTCGCCCGGATCTTCTGCAACATCGTCAACCTCGACGGATCTCCATTCGAGGGCTGCCCCCGCCAGGCCCTGCATCGCGTCCTCGAGGCCGCCCATGACCGTGGGTACACCTTCTTCGTGGCCCCCGAGCTCGAGTACTTCTACTTCGACGACCTCGACCCTTCGACGCCGATGCGCCCCCTCGATGCCGGCGGCTACTTCGACCTCGCCATGGGCGACCTCCCGAGCGAACTCCGGCGCCGCAGCGTCCTGGCCCTCGAGGAGATGGGCATCCCCGTCGAACACGCCCAGCACGAGGATGCGCCGAGCCAGCACGAGATCGACCTCCGCTACACCGACGCGCTCAGCATGGCTGACACGGTCATGGCCACCCGGCTCATCATCAAGGAGGTCGCTCGTCAGGCGGGTGTCTCGGCCAGCTTCATGCCCAAGCCGCTCGCAGGCGTCCAGGGCTCAGGTATGCACACCCACCTGTCGCTTTGGAAGGATGGGAAGAACGCCTTCATCGACGAGGCACATCCCTCCGGCCTCTCCGATATCGCTCGGGGTTTCATCGCCGGCCTCCTCGTGCACGCCCACGAGATCACCGCTGTGACCAACCAGTGGGTCAACTCGTACAAGCGCCTCGTTCCGGGCCATGAGGCTCCGGTACACGTCAGCTGGGCGCGCAACAACCGATCAGCGCTGGTGCGCGTGCCAGTGACCAAGGAGGGGAAGACCGACTCGACACGACTCGAATACCGCGCTCCGGATTCCGCCGCCAACCCCTACCTGGCCTTTGCCGTCATTCTGGCCGCCGGCCTGGCAGGCATCGACGGGGGCTATGAGCTCCCACCCGAGGCCGACGGGAACCTCTTTGACCTGAGCCCCGTTGAGCTCACCGCACGCGGCATCACCCCACTGCCGGGAAGCCTCAACGAAGCCGTGGACGCCATGGAGCGGTCTTCGCTTGTTGCCACCACGCTTGGTGAGCACCTCTTCGAGTGGTTCATTCGCAACAAGCGCGCCGAGTGGTCGACCTACAAGTCGGAGATCTCCCGCTTCGAGCTCGAGCGCTACCTCCCGAGGCTCTGAGGCTGCCCTGATGGGTCCCATTCTCTGCTTCCCCGATCCGACGCCGGCCGAGGTCCTCCTGGCCCTGACCGAGACCGGACATCCCTATCGGTGCGTCGGGTCACTCGACGCC
>Ga0194055_10001151_pt1 | contig 21469 bp, 18 predicted proteins | sample SepL449m_MetaG_FD_155482 | JGI IMG/M metagenome (GOLD analysis project Ga0194055, IMG submission 155482) | Anoxic zone freshwater microbial communities from boreal shield lake in IISD Experimental Lakes Area, Ontario, Canada - Sep2016-L442-9m | ecosystem: Environmental > Aquatic > Freshwater >...
ACCTGGACTGGTGGGTCAACCCCGGTCAACGGCGGCAACGGCGGCGACGGTGCCCTGCCCGGCACCGGCGGCACCGTCGGCACCGGCGGCAACGGCGGCAACGGCGCCAACGGAGGCTCCAACGGCAGCAAGGGGACGACACCCGTCGTCCCGTAACCAGACGCAGCGCGGATAACAGGACCAATCTGCCGGCGCGGCCGGTGCCAGAAAGGAGTTAGTCATGATCGACTCAACGGAGAATCGCGGGACGCGTCGTAGCAGAGCGCACCGGACCAAGACGGCAGCGGTGAGCGGAGTCGCCGCCGCCGCGATGACGGTCGGTTTGGCAGTGGCCCCGCAAGCCAGCGCGGCGACCATCGTCAACATCAATTGGAATCCCACCTACATGGCGGGCACCCTGGCCGGTCTGCTGAATTTCGTCGGCAATGCGGTGCCGGGCCTGAGCGTCGGCGGGGGGCTCTACGACTCCGGCCCGCCGCAGACCATCTTCTACAGCCTGGACACCAGTGTCCCGCTTCTTGGCGACCTCACACTGAACCTGAAGTTGTTCCTGAAATACCTCAGCGATGACTCGGTCAAGGGTCTGTACAACACCATCGGTTCGATTCCTACGCCCACGTGTACCACCGGCAGTTACGCGTCCCACTGCCGGTACGCCCTCGAACTGGCCACGTCCGAGGCGACCCAAAGCCTGGTCGAGGCCTATCGGACGCAGATCCAGAGTGTGACCACCGGGCAGACCCCGAACGGGTTCATTCCGTTCGAGGCGGCGCCGAACTCCACGGAGGCTCGGCCCACCCAGACCAACCAGGCGCTGGCCTTGGTGCAGAACTTGTACCGGCCCAACGGCGGCTTCTACTCCCGCTTCCCGCAGTGGGCGAAGGCAGTCGGGGTCAACCCGGAGATGCCGGCGGCCGGGAAGTACGTGTCGCCCGACAAGAAGATCGCGTTGAACACCTCGACGATCGACGTCACATGGGCCTACGACCCGATCGCCGACCTGCCCGAGGTCCCGAGCGTGCTGGCGTTCGCCAATTCGCTGGCGGCGGCGCTGCCGCTCAACCTGATCACCGGAGCCCTGGAAGGCCTGGTTCTCGCCGACTCGGCCGGCCAAGCCGTCACCACCACAACCCTCGGGCTCAACCTGGCGGCCGTCCTGCAAATGGGGCCGCTGCCCATCATCGGAACGCTCCCCATGACGGCTGGTCAGGCGTATTACGCGACGCTGGTGGGCGACCAGCTGCCGCTGCTAGCCCCGTCGCGGTTGCCTGCCCTGGCCATCAATGCCCTGCTGAAGGCCGTCAATAGCCCGTACCTGCTGGGCACCCCGTTCCTGGACGCCATTGAGCCGGCGCTGAAAATCCTCGTCAACATCGCCTACCCGGATGTGGTCACACCTACGGACGGGGGCACCTACAACCGCACCTTCCTGACCGGCGGGACCAACATCCCGTTCAACTCGGTGGATCCGCTCACTCCGGAGGAGAAGAAGGCAGTCCCGGGTGATGTGTGGGATGCCTTCAAGGCCGGTGTTCAGGCACAGCTGGACAAGCCGCTCTGGGGCATCCTGGTGCCGAATACCGGTGCGCAGTCGGCGGCCACAACCCCGGTGAAGACCGCGGCTGCGGTCAAGGCGGCGGCATCGACGCCTGCGGTGGAACCTGTTGCGGCACCGGTAGTTTCGGCCCCGGCGCCGGTCGGGGTACCCGAGTCGGCCCCCGTGGCGGCGCCTGCTGCTCCGGTTTCCGCGCCGACTGCAGATCCTGCGCCCGCTCTGGTCTCCCCTCCGGTCGTTGATCCCGCTCCGGCGGTTCAGGTTTCGGCACCGCGCGTTCCCACGCATCGCGGGGCCCCGGTGGGTTCCGATAACTCCGGCAACGGCGACAGCTCTTCCGGGGCGACGTCGAAGGGTCACCGCGGCGCCGCCTGACGCATAGCGGGCGCAACATCCGACACTCCGCCGGGTACTGGGTTTCCAGTGCCCGGCGAAGTCTTGCTTTGGATAGCCCTGTGGTACAGGTTGATTCATGGAAGCGAGTCGGCTGTCGTGGTTGGGAGGTCTCCCGAAAGCCCGAGTCAACTTGTTTTTGAAACTCCGTGAAAGTTCTCACAAGCCCGCGCATACTCACTCGCTAACGCTGCGGTAGAAGAACTTGCGGCTCGATTGTTTGAGGGATAGCGATGGGTTCTGCAGACTCCGTCCGGCACGGTCGTCACTTCCTGGTTCACCAGGCCGCTGACCGCAGGAACCCGGTGCCCGGTTACGCACGATACGTCGGTCGGGTCGGCGCGCTGGCCTTCGCTCTGGGTGTGGGAGCAGGCATCGCGTCCACGTCGCCGCCATCCGGGCCCAGATCAACAGCGTCGTCAACGGAGTGACCGAAGCGGGCCTGGTGCCGTTCGCGCCGGTGCCCAACGCCACGGCGCTCAAACCGAGCCAGACCAACGAGGTGTTCGGCTTCGTCCAGAACCCGCTCCGGCCCAATGGCGGCTTCCTGGCCCGATTCCCCGACTTGAGCAAGGCCCTGAACATCGACCCCACCATGGTGGCCGCCGGCAAATACAAGTCGGCGGATAGCAAGACCGTTCTCAACACCTCGACGATCGACGTCACCTGGGCCTACGACCCGGTCGCCGACTTCCCGGCCGTGTTCAACGTCTTCTCTCTCGCCAACTCAGCTCTCGCGGCGCTGCCGATCAACCTGCTCGCCGGCGCGTCCATCGCGGGCGACCCGGTGATTCCCCTCGGACTCAACGTCGCCTCTGTTCTCGGGATCACCGGCCTTGTCCTCGGCGCTCCTGCCGACGGCAAGGCGTGGTACGTGACAGCGGTGCCGAACGAGTTGCCGATCCTGACGCCGATTCGGCTCCCCGGACTGGGCATCAACGCCGTGCTGGGAGCGCTGAACAGCCCGTACCTGCTGGGCAACCCGGTGGCCGATGCGCTCGAACCTGCGCTCAAAATCCTCGTCAACACCGGGTATACCGATGTCCTGGCGCCGGACAAGCTGGCTCAGTGCGCCACGGCATGCGGGACCGCGGACGCCAAGACGTGGGCAGAGCTCGGTTACCAGGCCTACGACCGCACCTTCCAAACCTCAGCCACGCCCACGCCGTTCGGCTCCGTCGAACCGCTGACGCCGGAGGAGAAGAAGGCGGTACCCGGTGACTCCTGGAACGCACTCGTGGATGGGATCAAGGCTGAGTTCGCCAAGCCGTTCTGGGGAATCCTGGTTCCTAACAACGGAACTCAGTCGGCCGCGGCCACCCCGGCGGCGGTGAAGCCCTCGGCGGTCAAGGCCGCGGCAGCCACCCCGGTTGTCGAGGCTGCTCCGGTGGCGGCTCCGGTCGCCCCGCCGGCGACCCCGGTGGCGGCTTCCGCACCGGCCGTTCAGGTTTCGGCTCCGGCCGCCGATCCGGCTCCCGCGGCTCCGGCCGCCGATCCGGCTCCGGTCAGCACGCCGGTGGCTCCGAAGGCCGAGATCTCGCTACCCGCCAACGACCCGGCCCCGGCACCCGCGCCGCGCGCCGGCGGGCACCGGGGTGCTGTCGCCTCGGTCGGTTCCGACAACTCCGACGCCCCCAAGGCATCGGCACCGACGGGCCACCGCGGCGCCTGACCCCGCCAACCAACGCTCCGCCGAGCCGGGTTCACACCGGCTCGGCGGAGTCGTAGTTGAACACGCGGTGAATCAGCCCGCGTAACGACCGGGAGCGCGGGACACTGAACGCATGAGCGAAAAGCCGCTGTTCCGTTCCGTCATCAACTGGCTGCGTGCCGGCTATCCGGGCGGCGTACCCGGCCCGGATCGGGTGCCACTGCTTGCTCTGCTCCGCAATACCCCGCTGACCGAAGACGAGGTCAAAGCCGTGGTGCGAGAGATCACCGCCCATGAGTCCGACGTGCTGGCGGACGGCGTGATCCACCACGACGAAATCGAGAAGTTCATCGAAGACGTCACCCACCACGACGGCGGCCCCGAGAACATCCACCGGGTGGCTGCCACACTCGCCGCGGCCGGCTGGCCCCTGGAAGCCTTCGACGCCAAGGACGTGTAGCCGGGCTCATTCTCGCGCAGGGTTTGTTGGCGCGCCGCTCACGCGTCGCGCAGGGACCCCGTATCGATGACGAACCGGTAGCGCACGTCGCTGGCGATCACCCGCTCGTAGGCCTCGTTGATGTAGTCGGGTTCGATCACCTCGACCTCGGCCGCGATCCCGTGTTCGGCGCAGAAGTCGAGCATCTCCTGGGTCTCCGGGATGCCTCCGATCATCGATCCGGACACCGAACGCCGCATTCCGATGATCGCGAACGGCGGCACCACCAGGGGGTGCTCCGGTGCTCCCAGTTCGACGAGAACGCCGTCGCGGTCGAGCAGTTCGAGGAACTTGCCCAGGTCCAGGTTGGCCGAGACGGTGTTGAGGATGATGTCGAAGGAGTTGCGAAGCACCTTGAAGGTGTCCGGGTCGCTGGTGGCGTAGTACTTGCCCGCACCCAGGCGCAGGCCGTCCTCCATCTTCTTCAGCGACTGCGACAGCACGGACACCTCCGCACCCATCGCCGCCGCGATCTTGACGGCCATGTGCCCCAGTCCGCCGAGACCGATCACTCCGACGCGGGTGCCCGGACCGACGTTCCAGTGCCGCAGCGGCGAGTAGGTGGTGATCCCGGCACACAACAGCGGCGCGGCGACGTCCAATCCCATCGAATCGGGGATGCGCAGCACGTAGTTCTCGTCGACGACGATGCTGCCGCTGTAACCGCCGTGGGTGGGCTGTCCGTCGCGCCCCACAGCGTTGTAGGTGCCCACCATCCCGCCGCGCCCGACGCAGTACTGGTGCAGACCATCGGAGCAGTTGTCGCAGTCCCGGCAGGAGTCGACGAAGCAGCCCACACCGACCCGATCGCCGACCTTGTATTTCGTTACGTCCGAACCGATTTCGGTCACCACGCCGGCGATCTCGTGGCCGGGCACCACCGGGTAGTTCGGCTGACCCCATTCGGCCCGCACGGTGTGGATGTCGGAGTGGCAGATCCCGGCGAAGTGGATGTCGAAGCGCACGTCGTGCGGCCCGACGTCGCGGCGTTCGATGCTGGTCTTGGTCAGCGGGTCGGTGGGGGAGGTGGCGGCATAGGCGAAGACGGTCGTCATGGTTCCGACATTAGGCGCAGACGCCGTCCACTCTGCGCCCAGATCGCCCTTAATTCCCGCCCGACCGCGATCTTGGCGCAGAGTCGAAGGTCAGTTGATCGGGGCGTTCAGCCAACGCAGATCGTCGATGATCCCGCCGGCGGCGATCAGGCCCTGGCCGCTCTGCCACACCTCGTTGTTGACGACGAAGACGCGGTTGTCCCGGTTCGCCGACAGCATGCGCCAGGCAGCGCTCTCCAGCAGTGCGGGCGCGCGGTCCTTGGCGGCCGGGGAGGCGAACGACAGGTAGACGATGTCGCCGTCGGCCGCCGAGAGATTGGGGGAGCCCTTCAGTTCGGAGTCGCCCAAGGGGATCTCCAGGAACGGCTTGTCGGTGAACCGTTGCGCCGCAGGACGATCCACCCCGACGGCGGCCAGCACGCTGCCGGGGAAGGTGTCCGCGCCGAACACCCGCAGCGTCGTGTCAGTCAACTGGACCACTGATGCCTGGAAATGGGCGGCGTCGTTGGCCTCGCCGGCTTTCCTGGCCTGCTCGTCGAAGCTGCGGATCAGATCGTCGGCGGCGCGGGAGCGGCCGGTGGCCCCGCCGACCAACCGCAGATTGTCCCGCCACATGGCGCCCGGCGCGGCGGTGAAGACGGTCGGCGCGATCGCCGTCAAAGCGCCGTAGGAGTCCGGCGTCAACGCCAGTGAGCCGAGGATGAGATCCGGCTTGGCGCCCGCGATCGCGCCCAGGTCCGGTGCGCTGCGGGTACCCGCGGCGGCGACGTCGTGGACGACGGTTCCGAGGTACCCCGGCTGGGTGTCGCTACCGTCGGGCAGCGCCGCCGCCACGATCCGCGTCTGCAGGCCCAGGGCACACAGCGCATCGAGTTCGTCGCCGGCCAGTACGACGATGCGCATCGGATCCGGGCGCACCGGCGTTTGGCCCGCGGCGTGCCGGATCGGGCCCGGCGGCGGCCCGTCCAGGGGAGCGGGCGCAGGCGCGCAGGACTCGTCGGGCCGGCGCTGATTGCCCAGAACACCAGCCGAGGCGATCTTCGTCGTGCTGGTGATCACGCTGCTGGTGGCCGGGGTGCCGGAGGCCGTCTTGGACCCCGAGCATGCGCTCACGGTCAACGCCGCCGCCACAGCGACGACCAGGCCCGGGCGAAGGGTGGGGAAACGCACGACGCGACCGTAACACCCGAGCCGGCAAAACCAGCCGTGAGCTGGCCTTAAGCCTGACCACAACGGGGCCGTGACGCGAATTACGACAGAATGTAGGACCGGCCACCCACACGCGCTCTTTTGGGGATAGGATGCGCCCTAGGTTTCATTGGGACCACTCCCACATGGATGGTTGGAGGATGTTGTGACAGCCGTATTGCCTACCGGGGAACTTGAGGCCCGTCGCCCCGCGCCACCTGTGATGGGTCCGAAAGGCAACCTGCTCTACAAGATCATCACCACCACCGATCACAAGCTGATCGGCATCTTGTACATGGTCGCCTGCTTCACGTTCTTCTCGCTGGGCGGCCTGATGGCACTGCTCATGCGGGCCGAGCTAACGCTGCCCGGCCTCCAGTTCCTCTCCAACGAGCAGTACAACCAGCTGTTCACCATGCATGGCACGGCGATGCTGCTGTTCTACGCCACCCCGGTCGTGTTCGGGTTCGCGAACCTGGTCCTGCCCCTGCAGATCGGCGCCCCCGACGTCGCCTTCCCGCGGCTGAACGCGCTATCGCTCTGGCTGTTCGTGTTCGGCGCGATCATCGCGCTGGCGGGCTTCATCACTCCCGGCGGCGCCGCCGACTTCGGCTGGACGGTGTACACCCCGCTCTCGGATGCAGTGCACTCGCCCGGCGCCGGCGCCGATCTGTGGATCCTCGGCATCGCCGTCGGCGGTCTGGGCACCATTCTCGGCGGCGTCAACATGATCACCACCATCGTTTGCATGCGCTGCCCCGGTATGACCATGTTCCGGATGCCGATCTTCACGTGGAACATCCTCGTCACGTCGATCCTGGTGATCATGATCTTCCCGCTGCTCACCGCCGCTGCCTTCGGCCTCGCCGCAGATCGTCGTCTCGGCGCGCACATCTACGACCCGGCCAACGGGGGCGTGCTGCTGTGGCAGCACCTGTTCTGGTATTTCGGGCACCCCGAGGTGTACGTCCTGGCGCTGCCGTTTTTCGGCATCGTCTCAGAGGTCTTCCCGGTGTTCTCCCGCAAGCCGATCTTCGGCTACTCCACCCTGGTTTACGCCACGATCAGCATCGCGGCGCTGTCAGTGGCGGTGTGGGCGCACCACATGTATGTGACCGGCGCGGTGTTGCTGCCTTTCTTCTCATTTATGACGTTCCTGATCGCGGTGCCCACCGGCATCAAGTTCTTCAACTGGATCGGAACGATGTGGAAGGGCCACCTGACCTTCGAGTCGCCGATGCTGTTCGCCTTCGGCTTCCTGGTGACCTTCCTGTGCGGTGGCCTGTCGGGCGTGCTGCTGGCCAGCCCGCCCCTGGACTTCCACGTATCCGACAGCTACTTCGTGGTGGCCCACTTCCACTACGTGCTCTTCGGCGTGATCGTGTTCGCCACATACTCCGGCGTCTACTTCTGGTTCCCCAAGATGACCGGACGGCTCCTCGATGAGCGGCTGGCCAAGGTGCACTTCTGGCTGACCATGATCGGCTTCAACCTCACCTTCCTGGTGCAGCACTGGCTGGGCGACGAGGGCATGCCGCGTCGCTATGCCGACTACCTGCCCACCGATGGGTTCACCACGCTGAACATCGTCTCGTCGCTCGGTGCGGCCACCCTGGGCCTGTCGATGCTGCCGTTCTTCTGGAACGTATTCAAGAGCTGGCGCTACGGGGAGGTCGTGACCGTCGATGACCCGTGGGGCCATGGCAACTCGCTGGAGTGGGCCACCTCCTGCCCGCCCCCGCGGCACAACTTCACCGAACTGCCCAACATCCGTTCGGAGCGTCCCGCGTTCGAGCTGCACTACCCGCACATGGTTGACCGGATGCGCGAAGAAGCGCACATCGGGAAGGCTCATCGGGAGGCCCGTCCGGTGGCCGCCAAAATTGGGTTCGACGCGACCAAGCGCGCCGAGTACGAGACGGCCAAGCGGCCCAGCTCGCCGAGGATCGTCATCGAGGACCGCGACGTCTAGGGGTTTGTCTCCCTACGCGGAGTGATGTATGACAGCTCCCAGGGTGTCGGTGCTCGTCACCGTCACCGGTCCTGATCGGCCGGGAGTCACCTCCGCGCTGTTCGAGGTGCTCTCCGGCTATCCGGTCGATCTGCTCAACGTCGAGCAGGTGGTGATCCGCGAGCAGCTCACCTTGGGCGTGCTGGTGTCGGGAGCACCCGATGTCGCCGATGGAACCCGCCTACGGACCCAGGTCACCGAGGCCGTCCGGCAGCTGGGCCTTGTGGCAACCATCGAGCGCAGCGGGGACGAACCCGTCATCGCCCTGCCCCCGACCCACACCATCGTCGTCCTCGGCCGGCCCATCACCGCTGCGGCCTTCGGCGCGGTGGCCCGGGAGGCCGCCGCGCTCGGGGTCAACATCGACGTCATTCGCGGCGTCTCCGACTACCCGGTGACCGGGCTGGAACTGCGGGTCAGCGTCCCCCCGGGGCTGTCCGGCGTGCTGCAGGCCAACCTCGCCGGGGTCGGCGCTGAACAGGGCGTCGACATCGCGGTGGAGGACTTCACCCTGGAGCGACGCAACAAGCGGCTCATCGTCTTCGACGTCGATTCCACCCTGATCACCGGCGAAGTCATCGAGATGCTCGCCGAGCACGCCGGGGCGGGCGAAAAGGTCGCTGCGATAACCGAGTCCGCCATGCGCGGAGAGATCGACTTCGCCGAGTCCCTGCACCAGCGGGTCGCGACGCTCGCGGGCCTGCCCGCCACGGTGATCGACGAGGTCAGCGAGCAGGTCGAGCTCACCAAGGGCGCGCGCACCACCATCCGCACGCTGCGGCGGCTGGGCTTTTACTGCGGAGTGGTGTCCGGCGGCTTCCGGCAGGTGATCGAGCCGCTGGCACACGATCTGATGCTGGACTTCGTGGCCGCCAACGAGCTGGAGGTGATCGACGGACACCTGACCGGCCGGGTGATCGGTCCGATCGTCGACCGGGCGGGCAAGGCCAAGGCGTTGCGGGACTTCGCCAGCCAGGTCGGTGTGCCGATGGAACAGACCGTCGCGGTCGGAGACGGCGCCAACGACATCGACATGCTCAACGCCGCCGGCCTGGGGGTGGCGTTCAATGCCAAACCCGCACTGCGGGAGGTGGCCGACGCCTCGCTCAGCCACCCGTACCTGGACACCGTGCTGTTCCTGTTGGGGGTGACCCGCGCCGAGATCGAAGCGGCCGATGCCCTCGACGGGGTGTCGGTCAACCGGGTGGCGATACCGCCGGCGTAGCGGCCGCGGGCTCGCGAACAGGGTCAGCCAGCGGCGCAGCAGCGATGCCAAACGGGGACCGGGCACCGATTCACAGAACGCATACGGCACGATGGTCGGGTGACCGTCGATCCGGTGTCTGATCTTGTCGATGAGGACCTGCTGATCGATTTCCGCGGCGTCACCCTGAGCCGGGACGGCAGGTTGCTGGTTGGCCCGGTCGACTGGCAGGTGGAACTCGACGAACGCTGGGTGGTCATCGGTCCCAACGGCGCCGGCAAGACCTCGCTGCTGCGCATCGCCGCCGCCATGGAGCATCCGTCCAGCGGTACGGCCACCGTGCTGGGCGAGCGGCTGGGCCGGGTCGACATGAGCGAGTTGCGCCAACGGGTCGGCTTGAGCAGTTCGGCTCTGGCGCAACGCATTCCGGAAGATGAGGTGGTCCGCGATCTGGTGGTGTCGGCCGGGTACGCCGTGCTGGGGCGCTGGCGCGAGACCTATGACGCCGTCGACGAGGTCCGTGCACTGGACACTCTGGAGAGCGTCGGCGCCGAACACCTCGCCGACCGCGTCTACGGCACGCTGTCCGAGGGCGAACGCAAACGAGTGCTGATCGCCCGGGCGCTGATGACCGACCCCGAACTGCTGCTGCTCGACGAGCCTGCGGCCGGACTGGACCTCGGCGGCCGCGAAGAGCTGGTTTCGCGGCTGGCCGATCTCGCCGCCGACCCCGATTCACCGGCACTGGTGCTGGTAACCCACCACGTCGAGGAGATCCCGCCGGGGTTCAGCCACTGCCTGGTGCTCTCCGAGGGCGAGGTGGTCGCGGCGGGTCTGCTGGCCGACGTCCTGACCGCGGAGACCCTGTCGGAGGCTTTCCGTCAGTCCATCGTCGTCGATCGGATCGACGGCCGCTATTTTGCCCGCCGCGCGCGCAGCGCTGCCCATCGGAGGCGGGCGTGAGCCCCGAGCGAGAAGCGAAGGCGGATCGCGCATGAGCCCCGAGCGAGAAGCGAAGGCGGATCGCGCATGAGCCCCGAGCGAGAAGCGAAGGCGGATCGCGCATGAGCCCCGATCCGATCGCCGTCCGGCCCGCGGCCACCGTGATGCTGGTGCGGAACACGCCGGCGTCGTCGGCTCGGCAGCCGGGCATCGAGGTGTTCCTGATGCGCCGGCACGCCGCCATGGAGTTCGCCGCCGGAATGACGGTGTTCCCGGGCGGCGGCGTCGACGACCGCGACTGCGACGCCGACCTGCCCCGCAATGGCGCCTGGTACGGACCCGAACCCGCCTGGTGGGCACAGCGTTTCGGCATCCAGGAAGACCTGGCCGAAGCGCTGGTGTGCGCCGCGGCCCGGGAGACCTTCGAGGAGTCCGGGGTGCTGTTCGCCGGTACCGCCGACGACCCGGACGGCATCGTCCGCGACGCGTCGGTCTACCGGGACGAGCGGGCCGCACTGGAGGACCGCAGCCTGTCCTTCGCCGACTTCCTGCGCTCGCAGCGACTGGTTCTGCGCGCCGATCTGCTTCGGCCCTGGTCGAATTGGGTCACCCCGGAGGATGAGCGGACCCGGCGCTACGACACCTACTTCTTCGTCGGGGCGCTTCCGGAGGGCCAGCGCGCAGACGGCGAGAACACCGAGTCCGATCACGCCGCCTGGGCTCACCCGGAGGCCGCCATCGAGGACTTCGCGGCCGGCCGGGCCCTGCTGCTGCCGCCGACCTGGAGCCAGTTGGACTCGCTGACCGGCCGCACCGTCGCCGAGGTGCTGGCCCTGGAACGCCGGATCGACAAGGTGCAACCCAAACTCACTGTGCACAAGGACAATTGGGAAATCGAGTTCTTCGACGCCGACCGCTACAACGAAGCCCGCCATCGCGGAGGCAAGCTGAAAGGCAACTTCTGACCGTGCGCGAGTTCGTGAGCGTGCACGTCCCACGTTTGGACAGCGGCGAGCAGCAGCCCGGGATCGGGACGCTGGTGATCGACCGCGAGCCGATCAACGCATTGACTCGGCAGGCCTACCGCGAACTCGCCGACGCCGCCGAGGAGGTCTCTCGGCGCGACGACATCGCCGCGGTGATCCTCTACGGCGGCCACGGCACGTTCTGCGCCGGGGACGACGTCCCCGAACTGCAGACCCTCGACCGGGCCGGTGCTGAGTCCGCCGACCGGGTGCGCCGCGCCGCATTCGACTCGGTGGCCGCGATCCCCAAGCCGACGGTCGCGGCGATCACCGGCTACGCGCTGGGCGCCGGCCTGAGTCTGGCGCTGGCCGCCGACTGGCGGGTCGCCGGCGACAACGTCCGGATCGGCGCGACGGAGATCCTCGCCGGGCTGGTCCCCGGCGGCGGAGGCGGCGCGCTGCTGGCCCGGACGGTCGGCCGTGCCCGGGCGAAGGAATTGATCTTCAGCGGCCGGTTCGTCGGCCCCGAGGAGGCGCTGAAACTGGGACTGGTGGACGAACTGGTGGCCCCCGACGACGTCTATGACGCGGCCCTGGCCTGGGCCAACCGGTTCACCGACGCGCCGGCGGCGGCCTTGGCCGCGGCGAAGGCACTGATCGACGGGCCCGGTGACGCCGAGACGCAGGTTTTGCGCTACGGCGAAGTTTTTACCCGGACCGTCGGCGGTTAGGCTGCCCTGCATGACCGATATGAAGGACGCCGTATCGGACCCGGCTGCTGGGTCTGATGTCGCGGGCCAGCCCGCTCGCAAGTCTGATGTCGCCGGCGATCCGGCTCGCAAGTCTGATGTCGCCGGCGATCCGGCTCGCAAGTCTGATGTCGCCGGCGATCCGGCTCGCAAGTCTGATGTCGCCGGCGATCCGGCTCCGACGCCGCACGCGACGGCCGAGCAGGTCGAGGCGGCGCGGCACGACACCAAACTCGCCCAGGTCCTCTACCACGACTGGGAGGCAGAGTCCTATGACGAGAAGTGGTCTATCTCCTACGACCAGCGCTGCATCGACTACGCGCGCGGGCGGTTCGACGCCATCGTGCCCGACGACGAGTACCGCAAACTGCCGTACGACCGCGCCCTCGAGTTGGGCTGCGGCACCGGCTTTTTCCTGCTGAACCTGATCCAGTCCGGGGTGGCGCGCCGCGGATCGGTGACCGACCTCTCTCCGGGCATGGTCAAGGTCGCCACCCGCAACGGGCAGTCGCTGGGACTTGACATCGACGGACGCGTCGCCGACGCCGAGGGAATTCCCTACGAGGACAACACCTTCGATCTGGTGGTGGGCCACGCGGTGCTGCACCACATCCCCGATGTGGAGAAGTCGCTGCGCGAGGTGGTCCGGGTGCTCAAACCCGGTGGGCGCTTCGTGTTCGCCGGCGAACCCACCACCGTCGGCAACGCCTACGCCCGCCGGCTGGCCGACCTGACCTGGAAGACGACCGTCACCGCGATGAAGCTTCCCGGCCTGGGCTCCTGGCGGCGCCCGCAGGCCGAACTCGACGAGAACTCGCGCGCCGCGGCGCTGGAGTGGATCGTCGATCTGCACACCTTCGAGCCCGCCGACCTGGAGCGGATGGCCGCCAGCGCCGGCGCCGTCGAGGTGCGCACCGCCAGCGAGGAATTCACCGCCGCCATGCTCGGCTGGCCGGTGCGGACCTTCGAATCGACGGTGCCGCCCGGCAAGTTGGGCTGGCGCTGGGCACGATTCGCCTTCGGCGGCTGGACGACGCTGTCCTGGGTCGACGCCAATGTGTGGCGCCGCGTGGTGCCCAAGGGCTGGTTCTACAACGTGATGATCACCGGAGTTAAACCCTCCTGAGCTTCACCCGCGACGACGTCGCCTACCTGACCGGGGAGGCGGGCGCGGCCGCCCTGGCCGAGGTGGCCCGGCTGCCGCTCGCCGACGCCAGCCTGCTGGCCGACATCGCCGGGGTGCGGGCGCGGTTCGGCGAGCGGACGGCCGCGCTGGTGGAGACGGTCCGGCTGCGCCGCAAGGCCGCCGCGAAGTTCGCCGGTCTCGACGTGTCCGGATGGCTGTTCACCGACGAGGCCCTCCAGCAGGCCACCGCCGCCGTCGTGGCCCGGCACCGGGCTCAGCGGCTGGCCGGCCAGCGGGTGCACGACGCGACCTGCTCGGTGGGCACCGAACTGGCTGCGCTTCGCGAGACCGCGGCCTCCCTGCTGGGCAGCGATCTCGACCCGGTGCGGCTGGCGATGGCCCGGCACAACCTGGGGCCGGAGGTTTCGCTGTGCCGCGCCGACGCGCTGCACCCGGTCAGCCGTGACACCGTCGTCGTCCTGGACCCCGCCCGCCGCTCCGGCGGGCGGCGCAGATTCAACCCCCAGGACTACAGCCCGCCACTGGACGCCCTCGCGCAGGCTTACCGAGGCCGGGCGACGGTGGTGAAGTGTGCACCGGGGATCGACTTCGACGCGGTGCGCCAACTGGGTTTCGACGGCGAGGTCGAGGTGGTCTCCGCGGGCGGATCGGTGCGGGAGGCCTGCCTGTGGGCCGCACCACTGGCCCAGCCGGGAGTCCGTCGGCGGGCCACGGTGTTGGACCGTGGCGACGCACCCGATGAGGTGCTCACCGATGCCGATCCCGAGGACTGCGGCGTCGGCCCACCGGGCCGATTCATCGTCGATCCCGACGGCGCGGTGGTGCGGGCCGGGCTGGTGCGTCACTATGCGGCCCGGCACGGGCTGTGGCAACTCGATCCCGACATCGCCTATCTGACCGGTGACCGGCTGCCTGCCGGGGTGCGCGGCTTCGAGGTCGTCGAGCAGCTGCCGATGCGGGAAAAAGTTCTGCGCCAATCTCTTTCGGCACTCGACTGCGGACCGTTGGAGATCCTGGTGCGCGGCGTCGACGTCGACCCCGACGCGTTGCGCAAACGGCTGCGGCCCACCGGAAGCACCGCGCTCACGATGGTGGTCATGCGCATCGGTGCCGGACCCGCTTCGCGGGCTGCGGCGTTCGTGTGCCGCGCGACGGCGGGGGGAGTCGTTACCGGCGACGGGTAGGCTCGCCGCCATGCGCACCCCGAGCGTGACCGCCCTGCTGTTCGCGGGGGCGGTCGCCGTGGCCGCCCCGGCGGCAGGCGCCCCGCAGTCCTGCGCCGAGATGGGCGGCCTCGTCCAAGCCGGCGGCACCTGCCGTGTGCAGGCCAGCGAAGCGACCTACATCATGGATGTCGCCTTCCCGCTCGACTATCCCGACGAGCAGGCCGTTTTGAACTACCTCGGCCAGACGCGCGACGGCTTTCTCAACGTGGCCTCGACGCCCGACCCGCGCAGCCGTCCCTACGAATGGGACGTCACATCGGAGTCGCTGGCCTCGGCACAGACCCGCAGCGTGGTGCTCAAGCTGTTTCAGGACACCGGCGGCGCACATCCGACTTCCTGGTTCAAGGCGTTCACCTTCGACACCGTGCGCGGTGTACCGGTCACTTTCGACACCCTCTTCGCGCCCGGTGCCGATCCGCTGGAGGTCGTCTTCCCGATCGTGCAGCGCGAGTTGGAGTCGAAAAGCGCTCTGGTGGGCAGCGTTTCGCCGGGGGACGGCATGGACCCGTCGCATTACCAGAACTTCGCGATCACCGATGACTCGGTGATTTTCTACTTCGCCCGCGCCGAACTGCTGCCGTCGTATGCCGGGGAGAGTTCGGTCACGATCCCGCGCAGCGAGTTGCCGCCCCTACGGGTGTGACCTCAGCCGGCGCTCAGCGCGTCGACCGACTGATGGGCGCGGCCCGCATCGCCGTTGCCGATCGCCGCTGCCAGCCGGGCCGCGGCCCGCAGGCGCCCGCGGGAGCCGGGGCCGGCGGCGGTGCGGTACGCCCGCCGCGCCGCCGGTGACGTCAGCGCCTCCGTCAGCGCCGGATCGAGGAACAATGGATCGACGTAGCTCAGGTACGGCACGTACAGCCGGGCTTCCTGCCGGCGGCCGACCCGGATCAGCCCTAGGAAGACGGCCAGGAGCCCGAACTGGCCCAGCACGTAGAACACCCCGAAGCGGTGCGAGTTCCACAGCAGATGCCCGGCGAAGGCCAGCATCACCAGCGCGGCGGACACCGCGGCGCGGTGCGGCAGCGGCCGGCGCCGGGTTGTCATCGCATAGGCGATGCCGAATCCGGCGATACCGGTGATCACGATGTGGCCGGTCCAACTTCGCCGCAGCACCTCGTGGACGACGTCGGTGGCCAGCGAGGCCCACTGGCTCGGATGACCGGCCGGGGCCGCGGCGATCGCGTTGCCGACCGACTGCACGACGTTCTCCACGACCTCGAACCCCAGTCCCACGAAGGAGCCCACGATCAGTCCGTCCAGGGGACCCCGGGGCCGGGTCGCGGCGAGTAGCAGGACCACCACGACACCGAGATCCTTGATCGGCTCCTCGGTCAGCGGCGCGAACAATGACCAGTCCGGTGCCCCGGGACGATCGGAGAGGTGCTGGTAGATCGACAGATTGGCGATCAGGGCGTACCCGGTCGCGGCGGTGGCGCCCCACAGCGCGGCCAGGCCCCGCACCTCTCCGGTGGCCGGCCGGAAATGGGGAATCTTGGCCAGTAGCCACGCGCATGCCGCGCCGATCGTCCCGAACACGACGATGCTCGCCGCGGTGAGGACGGGTGCCTGTGCGGCGGGGGCCGACATCGAGCCGACGATGCTCGCCACCCCGCTGATCACCGCGGTGGCATAGACCACCCACAGCGGCCAGACGGAGTGGCGCGCCGTCACCGCCGCCGGCGGCGGAATCGTGAACACCGGGCTGCGCGCCGGTCCGCTCATCGGCCCGGAACGCCCAGCGACAGGATGGTGCACGTCGCGACCACCAGCACCGCCACCAGCCAGATGGTCGTCCGGGACGCGGGGTAGCGGCCGGCGGGCAGTTGCGTCGGCGGCCGAGACGATGGACGGGTCACTTCCGACCTCAGGCGGGATCGAAGCTGAAGACCTGGCCGCCGCTGGTGGCGACCACCACGCGCCGGTCGAAGCCGACCGACACCCCGACCGGGAACCCTGCGGCATCCGGCAGGGGATAGGTGTTGAGCGTGCGGCCGCCGTCGGCGGGGTTGAAGACCAGCAGCGACAACCGGCCGGGCCCGTCGGCGACGACGGTGTAGGCGACCCGGGCGCCGGCCTGGCTGGAGGTGGTCAGCGGGGTGACGTCGTCGCGGCGCCAGACGATGTCGGCCCGGTCGCCGGAATCCTGGATCGCCACCAGCCGGGTGTCGGGTCCGCCACCGGCCACGATCAGCCCGCCGGGCGCGAGTGACGGCGGGGTCTGCGGCTGAAATCCCAGCGGCACAGACCATTTGGGCTTGCCGTCCTCGGCGCGCAGAGCCCACAGCTGTCGGTCACGGCCGTTGACGTAGACGGTCTTTCCGTCGGTGGACAGCACCGGGCTGCCCAGCACTCCGGCCGACACCGCGTCGCTGGTCCAGTCCCGGGTCATCAGCGCGGCCTGGTCGGGCTGGTAGCGCAGGGCGGTGAGCACGGACGCCTTGGCGCCGGGCTGCCACAGCCCCAGCACCGCGATGCGAGTGGCCGCCGAGTAGGCCGGCGCGGTGGCGACCGGGCAGGCGGGCGCAGACTGCTGACAGTCGGTCAATCCGCGAAACGGATCGGTCGGGTCGACGCCGTCGACCAGGTCCAGCGGGGTGCCGGTCACCTCGCCGCGGTGCGCATCGAACACCAGCACCTGGCCGAGGTGAGTCACCACCAGCAGGCGGCCGGGATCGAGAAACCTTGCGGTGGTGGGCATTCCGATGACATTGGTGCGCCAGCGCACCCACTGCGTCGGAGGGTAGGCGATCATCAGGCCGGGCTGGCCGATATAGAGATTGTCGAAGCCGTCGAACATCGGGCTGGTGAACCCGCCGCCCAGCACCATCCGGGTGCACCAGCGCTGGCGGCCCTGGTTGGCGTTCTCCCACACCATCAGCGAGCAGCCGCCCGCCGTCTGGCCGTTGACGGCCAGGTAGCCGTCACCACCCAGCGCGGCGGCGGCGCCGAGTTCGCCCTTGACCGTGCGGTTCCAGCCCGGGGCGAGCGTCGAGGCGCCCTCGGTGGCGGTGTAGCTGCTGTTGGCCGCGTCGGCGTACTGCGCCGGCCAGCCGCGGGCGGCGATCGGGTCCACCCAGGAGTCGGTGGTGCCGCAGCCGGCCAGCGGGGCGCTCAGCAGCAGCGCCGACGCCAACGCCAACACTCGCCGCAGCACCGGTGTCCTGGCCATCCAGGCGAGACTAACCGGTCGTGCTGCAGCGGTTGGGTAGGCTCTGCGGCCATGACGAGCATGTGGGGTGCACCGATCCACAAGCGCTGGCGCGGACAGCGCCTCCGCGACCCCCGTCAGGCCGAGTTCCTCACCCGGGACTCGCTGCGCTGGGTCATCGCCAACCGGGCCTATACCCCCTGGTATCTGGTGCGGTACTGGCGGCTGCTGAAGTTCAAGCTGGCCAACCCGCACATCATCACCCGCGGCATGGTCTTCCTCGGCAAGAACGTCGAGATCCACGCCACCCCGGAGCTGGCTCAACTGGAGATCGGCCGCTGGGTCCACATCGGCGACAAGAACACCATCCGCGCCCACGAAGGGTCCCTGCGGCTGGGCGACAAGGTGGTCTTCGGTCGCGACAACGTCATCAACTGCTACATCGACATCGAGTTCGGCGAGTCGGCCCTGATGGCGGACTGGTGCTACGTCTGCGACTTCGACCACAAGATGGACAACATCGAGCTGCCGATCAAGGACCAGGGCATCGCCAAGACCCCGGTGCGCATCGGCCCCGATGTCTGGATCGCCGCGAAGGTCACCATCCTGCGTGGCACGACGATCGGCCGCGGCTGCGTGCTGGGGGCGCACGCGGTGGTCAAGGGCGACATTCCGGACTACTCGATTGCGGTCGGTTCCCCGGCGAAGGTCGTCAAGAACCGCAAACTGGCGTGGGAGACCTCCGCGGCCCAGCGCGCCGAGTTGGCGGCCCACCTGGCCGATATCGAGCGCAAGAAGGCTTCGCGCTAGTTCGCCGAGCGCCGCTCTGGCGCAACACTCGGCGCCCAATGCCGCTCTGGGGCGCTGTTGGGCGACCCTGAGCGTCATGATGCGGTGCTCGGCGCAGCGGGGGCGTTGTGCGCGTAGGGTCAGGTGATCGGGACCGCCCAGGCCCCCTACGTGAAGAGGGCCAGCGATGTCTGATAAGTCTCCCCGGCAGACCATGACGAAAAAGTCCGGAAAGTCCCTGAAAGAGAAACGTGCGGCCAAGAACGCCAAAGCGGACCAGTCATCTGCCACCGAGACCGTGCTGAATCCCAAGAAGCGCTGAGCGGCGTTCCTCAGCGGTCCGGGAGGGCGTGCTCGACGATCGGGCGGCGGGCCTGCGCCTGGCGCTCGCCGCGCTTGGCGGCCAGGTACACCTGTGCGGTACGGCCGGCCACGGTATGCCAGTCGAAGTCCGAGGTGAGGCGTTCCCGGGCATCCACCGCACGGCGCTGGGCGGCGTCCGGGTCGGCAAGTACCGCGCGGACCGACCGCGCCAGCGCAGCCGGATCCCTTGGCGGACAGGACAACCCGGTCTTTCCGTCGATAACGGCTTCGCCTAGCCCGCCGACGTTGGTAGTCACCAGGGGCGTGCCGGCCGCGATGGCTTCCAGTGCCACGATGCCGAACGGCTCGTAGTGGCTGGGCAGGACGGCGGCGTCGGCGCGATGCAGCAGCCCCAGTAACTCGTCGTGGTCGGCCCGGCCGGCGAACAGAACTGCCTTGAGCACCTTGTGTTTCCGGGCGACCTCGATCAGCCACTCCTGTTGAGTGCCGTCCCCGGCGATGGTCAGAGTGGTGCCGGGGTGGCTGCGACGGATGCGCGGCAGTGCGGCGATCGCATCGTGGACGCCCTTCTCGTACTCCAGGCGGCCGAAGAACAACAACTCCGCCGGTCCGTCGTGGCGGCGCCGCGGCGCGAACGACCATAGGCTGGAATCGATTCCGTTGGGAATCACGCTGATCTGGGCCAGTCCGGGGCCGAACAACTCGGTGATCTCGTCGGCCATGGACGCCGAGCAGGTGATCAGCGAATCGGACTCGCGTGCCAGCCATGACTCCACGGCGTGCACCTGCCGGCTGATCGGCCCGTACACCCAGCCGGAGTGCCGGCCGGCCTCGGTGGCGTGCATGGTGGAAACCATTGGCACGTCGAAGAATTCGGCCAGTGCGACCGCCGGATGCGCCACCAGCCAATCATGTGCGTGCACCACGTCGGGCGCCCAGCCGTGGCGCAGCGTGAGCCCGGCCCGCGTCATGGAGTGCCCCATAGCGAGCGTCCAGGCCATCATGTCCGGCCCGAATTCGAATTCGTGCGGATCATGGGCCGCGGTGATGACGCGGACACCCTCGCGGACCTCATCGGTGGTGGGATAGCTGGCCGGGTCGGTGTCAAAGGGCTGACGGCACAGCACCACCACCTCATGGCCGTCGGCGGCCAGCGCGGTGGCCAGCTGATAGACGTGGCGGCCCAGCCCGCCGACGATCACCGGCGGGTACTCCCACGACACCAGGAGGATTTTCACGGGGCCGTGTCCCTGGGGGCAGGAGCGCAGCGACCCCGGGGGATGGGCCTTGGGCGCGGAACGTTCACCGAGGCAGCCGCCGGGCGTCCAGCGCGCCGAACAGCCCGTCGGCTCGGTTCCAGCCCGCGGCCAGCCGCTCCGCCGCGTCCCGGCGTCCGGCAGCCAGGGAGTCGGCGATCTCCCGGGTGGCATGGGCGTGCAGATGCGCCCGGTAGCGGGCGTACTCGGCGGCGGAGTCCTTGCTGACCATGAACGGCCAGTCGCTGGACACCGTCAGCAGCGTCTCCCGCAGGATCTGGTCGGCGACGAAGTCCCGCGCCGGCGTGGCCCCGGCGTGGGCCAGCGCCTTGTCCACGGTGCTCAGCGCGGTGTCGACCACCTCGGCGTTGAGCGCCACCAGATCCGCGACCTTCTCGCCGGCCCACACCTGCCAGTCCTTGCCGGAACCCCATGAGCTGGGCGGCAATTCGACCGGAGAGCCGACGAACCCGTTCTCCCGGGCGTCGCGCAGCGTGCCCACCCGCACGCCGGCTTCGGGCAGTGCCCGCAGCAGCCGCTCCAGCCAGACCGGCCCTTCGTACCACCAGTGTCCGAACAGTTCGGTGTCGAAGGCGGCCACCACATGCGCGTGACGGCCGATGCGCTCGGACTCGGAGATGAGGCGCTGGCGCACCAGGTCGACGAAGTCGGCGACATGCACGTCGATGGCACGGTCGGCGCGCTCCGGGTCGTACGGCGCCTTGTGCTCTGAGTCGACGCCCCGGCCGGTGACCCGAGCGGGTTTGAGCCCGGTGAGGTGGTCGTAGGTGTGGAAGTCGCGATAGGCGGCGTGACCGGGGTAGCCGGACTTCGGTGACCACACCCGGTAGGAGACCTGCAGATCGCGGCCGAAGGCCACCACGTCGGTTTCGCCGACGGGGCGGCCCAGCGCGGTGTCGCCGTGCAGCGACGGACCGTCCACCATGAAGTGCCCGACGCCGGCTGCGGCGTAGTCATGTTCCATGCCGGGCGCATAGGCGCACTCCGGTGCCCAGATGCCGCTCGGGGTGTGGCCCAGGCGCTGCCCGGCGTCGGCCAATCCCTCGCGCAGCGCGAACTCCCGTAGCCGCGGGTGCAGCAGCGGTTGGAACGGATGCGCCAGCGGGCCGCCGAGCAACTCGACGGTTCCGGCGTCGATCAGCTCGCGAAGCAGCGGGCTGGCGCCGTGCCGCCATAGTTCGGTGAAGTCGCTCAGCGCCTGGCCGGCTTCGTCGTAGTCACGAACACCGAACTGGCGCAACGATTCCGGGCTCGTCGCGGTACCGGGGGCTGCGCCGGTCGGGGTGTGCACGTTGGCGGCTTCCAGCGCCCGCAGCTGCCAGTTGGCCAGCCAGCGATGCATG
>Ga0194055_10001153_pt1 | contig 21441 bp, 21 predicted proteins | sample SepL449m_MetaG_FD_155482 | JGI IMG/M metagenome (GOLD analysis project Ga0194055, IMG submission 155482) | Anoxic zone freshwater microbial communities from boreal shield lake in IISD Experimental Lakes Area, Ontario, Canada - Sep2016-L442-9m | ecosystem: Environmental > Aquatic > Freshwater >...
CTACAGAAAACATATCGCATAATCATACACTGCAGTGCATAACTATGCAACGACCCTCTAGCGCAGTTCTGCACCCAATTTCTGGGCTGCAGCAATGCAACGGGCCCGAGAATCCGCAATCTCCGTCTCGCCCAGGGTGCGATCTGGGGCCTGAAACCTAAACCTAAAGGCCAAGCTGCGCGCATCGTCAGACACGCCTTTACCTCGATAGATATCGAACAGCACTGCATCCACCAGCAAATTGCCCCCAGCCTGACGAAGGCTCTTCAGCAACGTTCCAGCAGCGACTGTTTGTGGAACCACAAATGCCAAGTCAAAGTCGCTCGATGGATACTTGCTTACAACCTGAGCAGCCGCGACCTTCGGAGTCTCTCCGAGCACGATCGACAAATTGATTTCAAGGCATGCAACACGACCCGACACACCGAAGCTTGCAAGCACAGTTGGATCGATCTCGCCCACGGCTCCTAGAACTATTTTGCCTCTACGCAATTGAGCAGACCTTGTGCCATGAAAACCTGCAGGAGCAGCATCCTGAAATAACTGGGCACCAACACCCAAAAAGGCAGAGAACTGAGACCACATGTCCATCGCCTTTGTGGCGTCGCTTTCGGCAAACACAACACACAACACTTCGTGCTCATCAGGAAGTTGCTCACTTCCCTGCGGGTAAACATGGCCAACTTCGAACAACTTGATGTCATTGATGCGATGTGACTGGTTGTAGGCAATTGCTTGTAGCAACCCAGGTCGCAACGATGTGCGCAACACACTTTCCTCGGCCACCAAAGGGTTGGCTAGACGCAGTGCGTTGTCTTCTGACAGTCCGCAGCGAGTCAAGTCGCCTGGAGCCAAAAATGGATTTGGCATGGCCTCCGATGCGCCGAGTGAGAGAACGAACTCGCGAACTATGCGACGCCTTTGTTGAACAGCCGATAGTCGTCCATGAACAGGTGATTTGGGAACGACCTTGCCAATCTCATCGAAGCCGAAATGTCGAGCGATTTCTTCAATGACATCAATTTCTTGTGTGCAATCAGGCCTGAAGGATGGAATCGTTACGACAACAGTGTTCGATTTGTCTGGTTTGGAAACCTCGAAACCGATCGGTGAAAGCAACTCACGAACGCGATCTATTGCGACATCGACGCCAAGCACTCTTCTGATTTGGTCAAGGCGCAAATTGGTCGTGCGTGCCTCTTCTGGCAGACCAGAAGTTTTTACGTCAGCGCCACCATCATGAACCACCAAATTCGGGCACGTCAGGCTGAGTAGTTGTGCAAATCTTTCGGCTGCAGCGCGACCGCCATATGCATCTACCCCACGCTCAAATCGCAACGAAGCTTCTGTGCGCAATCCAAGTCGTGAAACCGATGCTGCGATTCCCAGTGGCTCGAACCATGCAATTTCGAGTGCGATTGACGTGGTTGTTGAACTAATTTGCGATCCCGCTCCGCCCATGATTCCGGCTATTCCGACAGCCTCATTTTTTGCGTCACAAATCAACAGATCTTGTGCGCTCATCATTCGTGAAACATCATCAAGAGTGACTACCGATTCCCCATCGCTTGCGTTACGCACGATAAACCCATCTGCAACTTTCTCAAGGTCGTACGCATGATTGGGCTGATTCATCTCAAGATTGACCAGGTTGGAAACATCAACAACGTTATTGATCGATCTCATGCCGGCACGGCTCAACCGTTGTGCGATCCATGCCGGTGAATCGGTTACGACAACACCGGACATCACGGTGACACTGAAGCGTGCGCAGCGGTCACTGGCGCGGATGTCAACGGCAATATCGCTCTTCTTACCCTTTGCCCACGTGGAATCTTTTCCTGACTTCAAAGGCAGTTTCATATGTGCTGCGAGATCTCGAGCAACTCCCAGATATCCAGTGCAGTCGGGTCGATTGCGTGTCACATCCAGATCAAAAACAACGTCCTGATCTATTCCCAATGCGCTAAATACATCAGTGCCCAAATCCAGATGAGCGGGCAAGATCATGATTCCAGTTGCGTCTGCAGTAATGCCCAACTCGGTACCGGAACACAACATGCCCTCGCTATCAATACCCAGAATTCCTCGCTGGCTGATCACGCGACCGTCGGGCATATTCGTTCCCAGCGTTGCAAGCGGAATGAGGTCACCTGGCTTCATGTTGAAGGCACCACACCACACGTGCTTTTCGACTCCGTCACCTGCGTCGACATACACGCGGTGCACTTTTGCTGCATCGGGATGACGTTCGGTGCGCAACACTTTGGCTACGACGACTCCCTTAACTGGAAGCCCGACTTGTTCGACACTTTCAACTGCAAGTCCGAGCTTGGTGAGTGATGCGGCAATCGCGTCAACATCATTTCCGAAATCGGCAAATACATTGAGCCATGAAAGCAGAATCTTCATGAGAACTGCCTCAAGAAGCGAAGGTCATTGGTGTACATCTCGCGGATGTCTTCGACATTGTGGCGCTCTTTGGCCATGCGATCAATACCGAATCCGAATGCGAAGCCTGTGTATTCATCAGGATTTATACCGCCCGCTCGCAACACATTCGGGTGGACCATTCCACATCCGCCGAGTTCGATCCAGTCACCGTTGGGCCGTTTGATATCAAACTCTGCTGATGGCTCAGTGAACGGAAAAAATGAGGGTCGAAGTCTGCTTGTGAATTCGCTGCCAAAAAACGCCTTAGTAAATGATTCGATGATGCCTGCAAGATGCGCAAACGTAATGTCGCGATCGATCACAAGACCTTCAATTTGATGAAACACCGGCATGTGCGTGGCGTCAGGAGTGTCGCGACGAAACACTCTGCCAGGCATGATTGCATAAATTGGCGGTTCCCAACTTTGCATCACACGAATCTGTACTGGCGAAGTGTGCGTGCGCAACAACACCGTGTTGGCTTCGTGCTCGCTCGAAAATGGCTCAATAAACATGGTGTCAAATTCGCTGCGTGCCGGATGCGAACGTGGCATGTTCAGGGCTTCAAAATTATAAAAATCGGTTTCAACCTCTGGACCTTCGGCAACCTGAAAACCGAGTCCGATAAACACATCTTCAAGCCGCTGCATTGCCTGGGTCACAATGTGCGAATGCCCGCGACGATTAGTTGTCACAAACTCAGTGAGATCCAACGATTCACTAGCCACCTGGGCTGCACGCTCTTGCACCAAAAACTCTGCGGTGCGCTGCTGCAAAGCGGCTTCCACTTGCTGCACACTCTCATTGATCTGTTGGCCAGCAACTTTGCGGGCCTCCGGATCTTGAATCTTGCCCAGTGCAGCGCGCAACGTATTAAGTACGCTCTTTTTACCGGCTAGCTCGCTGCCAATCTTTGTCACCGATGCAGCGTCAGTAGCGGTCGCAATTTGGGCTAAAGCAGCCAACCGGGCCGCTTCTACCTGGGTGCCAACATCTGAAGTTGCGTCACTTGACATACAAACAACACTTTACTCGTTGGAGGCTGCGTGATCCCGTTGTTTAGCAACTTCGAAGCACACCAGAGTCGCTGCCATCGCAACATTGAGACTCTCGCTTCGACCTCTATGTGGAACCATGACCCACTGATCGATATTGCTCGAGTCAACCAACCCATGCGCCTCATTGCCAACGACAATCGCAACACGATCAGTGAAATTGGCCGAGGTGTAATCGATACTTCCCTCTTGGTCGTGGGACGACGTGCCGACAACACGAAAACCCGCAGCCTGCAATTTGTAGGTTTTAACGTCCTCAATGATGGGTACATAAAACATTGACCCAGCAGATGCGCGAACAACTTTAGGATTAAAGGCCTCGACTGTTCCAGGCGTGAGAACAACGGCCGATGCACCCGCGGCTTCCGCTGATCGAAATATTGTGCCCAAATTTCCGGGATCGGAAATGCCATCGGCAACGACTACCCACTGTGCGGTCGATACCGAATCGATACCAAACGTGCGACGTCGAACGATGGCAATAACAGGCTGTGGTGAAGTTGTCGAAGCAACACGCTCGAGAACGCCATTTTCAAGAATGTGCACTGGCGTATCGCTACCCAATACCGCCATTCCAGTTGGCGCAACAAATTGTTCTTCAACATGCCAACCGGCACTGATCGCTTCAGCAATCAGCGTTGGTCCTTCAACTACAAAACAACCTTCTTCGATCCGTTCACTGCGCCGACTTGCAAGTCGACGCAGTCGCTGTACGCGCGGATGTGTAAAACCGAGTCGAGTCTCGCTCAGACGAGCGCCCCTCTTGCGGTTTCTACTAAGGCTTTGAAAGCGGCTTCGTCATGCACTGCGAGGTCGGCCATGATCTTGCGATCGACAACAACGCCAGCTTTTGACAATCCTGCAATCAGGCGGCTGTATGTGAAGTCGTTTTGACGACAGCCAGCATTGATACGGGCGATCCACAAGCTGCGGAACTCGCCCTTCTTTGCACGACGGTCACGAAACGCATACTGACCGGAGTGAAGAACTTGCTCGTTGGCCGAACGGAATGTGCGGCTGCGATCGCCGTAGTAGCCCTTGGCCTTCTCGAGAATTGCTTTGTGTTTCTTTCTTGCATGTACTGCTCTTTTTACGCGTGCCATGTTAAAACCCTTTCGTCAGTTGTCTTATCGTCGAACTTCTTATGATCTGAAATCTCTAGCGCATGCCCAAGAGGCGCTTGATGCGCTTGACATCACCAGAGTGAACGTCTACTGAACCATCGAGACGACGCGTACGTGTTGAAGCCTTGTGCTCAAACAAGTGCTGACGCATTGATTGCTGACGGCGCAATTTGCCGGTGCCTGTCGTTTTAAAACGCTTGGCCGTGGTCTTTGATGTTTTCATCTTTGGCATTGTGTGTCTCCTGTTGTTTCTGTCGAGATTGTTTGTGGATAAAAAATTATTCGGCTGCTGGAGCTGGCACTTCTTCAACAGGTGGAGTCGCTACGACTGGTACTGATGTCGCGACTGGTGCTGTTGGGGTCGGTGCTGGTGCAGCTGGCTTCGTAGTTGGTTTCTTTACCGCTGTTTTCTTTTCTGGTGAGAGCACCATCGTCATATTTCGGCCTTCAAGTCTCGCCATGGTGTCCACGCGAGCCAATTGACCCAAATCTTCGATAACGGCGTCAAGAATTTTGGTTCCTAACTCCGGGTGGCGCACTTTGGTGTTGAAGTCACCTTTACCGATCTTCGGCTTGAACTTCACCTCTTTCATCGTGATCTGAATCGTCTTCTTGCGCGATTCCTTGATCCGCTGTGCTTCTTCATAACGGAACTTTCCGTAGTCCATAATGCGACATACGGGCGGGTCTGCTTGAGCTGCTACTTCAACGAGATCAAGTTCTGCCTTGGCTGCCCTTTCGAGTGCTTCGACAATTGATACGACTCCAACTTGTGAACCATCAGCATCAACGAGGCGAACTTCGCGAGCGCGAATTCTTTCGTTGTACCGTGGTTCGTTAATTGGCGGTGCTATGGCTGGACTCTCTTATGCAAGCGGTGTGGCCTCCTGTAGTTGATGACGTCTCTCGAGATGTTCACCGAGTTGGAAGGCGCGCAGAAGTCGAAGCGCTGGGCACAAAGCCTCACCAGCACTGCCGACCCAAACGCACTTGCCAGCCGCGGTTCACGTCTTTTAAGACGATATTTGTGCTGAAATCTTGTGGTCAGGTGGAGGAACAATGTTCCCCACTTGGGCTATTAGCGTATCGCACATGAGTCAACTCCCCACCGATCCGCAAACCGACCAACTTGAAGATGCTGCCGACGCCCTGGCCGATGCCAAAGAGCGTTTGGGTGAAGCCCCTGCTTCTGTGGTTGTGGTCAATCACATCATGGGTCTGTACGAATTAGCCGCCATCCATCTGTCGGCCGAGCCGCCACATTTAGTTGAAGCCGCACTTGCCATCGATGCCGTTGCCTGCCTCGTAGAAGGACTTGGACCACGGCTCGGCGACGAGCACTCAACACTCAACGACGCGTTGGGCAATATTCGATTGGCATTTGTGCAGATCAAAGGCGCCGTAGCACCACCTACATCTTGATGATCTCGGATGCCTCGAGATTGCCAAATCGATGTGCCACCACAAAGCCAACCTCTGCGCCAACCTCAATCTCACGAGTTCCATCGACAAGTTCGGCACAATGAAACAGATACTGCTCATCGCCTACTGCGATAAAACCGAGACCTCTGTGGCTATTGAAACTTGCAACGACACCGTTCATGATCCGAGACGACTCTGCGCATCCAATCGCGCACCCTTCTTCCAATCTTGAGCGCTGACGCGAGGCTTGCCTTCTGGCTGAACCTCGACAAGTTCGACAACTCCCTGACCACATGCCACCAATACTCGATCGTTCGCAACCATCATGTTGCCAGATTCCGAGATGAAGATCTCTGCCGACACCTTGAGCGAATGAATTTTGAACCGCTTGTCACTAAAAAAAGTGAATGCACCGCCTACTCGTACTTGTCTGTCAATGACTGCAGCTGGTTTTGACCAATCGATTTCAAGATCCGCTTGCGTGATCTTTGCCGCCACTACTACATCGCCACTCTGCGGCTTAGTCGCAGTTACGCCGTTACTCAACACATCGATGAGCAGCGGAGTTGCAATCTCTCCTAGACGTGTGCGCAAACTCGCAGTCGTGTCAGTTTGTAAAATCTGGGTGGTCGCCGACAACAAAATGTCCCCTGCGTCCAACTGCTCAACAACCTGCATGATGCACACACCGGTTTGTTCGTCTCCTGCAAGTAGCGCACGCTCAACCGGTGCTGCACCGCGCCATCTAGGCAGCAATGAATAATGAATGTTGATCATTGGCAACGCTTGCAATGCTTCGGCTGAAATGATGTGGCCGTACGCAACGACCACGCCAAGACATCTATTTGCATCGCTCGAATTATTTGCGCGATTCTTGGTCAGGAGCGCAATTGCATCTGCGACATCGTGCGAAACAGGCAGTTGTAGTTCAAGTGCCGCCTCCTTGACAGGACTCGGTGATGTTTGTGAACCACGACCCCTGCGTTTGTCTACACCCGTTATAACAAGATCTACAACGAAACCCGCTGCAACAAGTGCACGAAGTGGACCAACTGCAATCTCGGGAGTGCCAAAAAAGATGACCCGCTCTGTTCGTCCCTTTGGCAACGCTGCAATGGAATTCACGTCAATCGCAAGTGCACCGGTTCGCTTGTTTTCGGTTGCTCTTCTTGGCGTCGATATTCCGCTAATGCGAGTTTGCGCTGATCGGGAGTCATGCGGTCAAACATCAGAACCCCATTGAGATGATCAATCTCGTGTTGAAACAATCGCGCCAACAGTTCGTCCGCCTCTATGTGGATCTCTTCTCCATCGATTGACAACCCACGCACAAGAACTTGTTTCGGGCGCAACATCTCTACATACAAACCAGGTATCGATAGGCAGCCCTCGTCATACACCCACTCGCCGGATGACTCGACAATTGTTGGGTTGAGAATTATCTGCGGGTCATCGTCAACGTCGTAGACGAATATCTGCTTCTGCACACCAATCTGCGGAGCGGCCAAACCAAGGCCTGGAGCTTCGTACATCATTTCAAACATCTGCTCACACAGAGTCGCGATCTTGCCATCGACATTCGTGACTTCGGCTGCCATGCTCTTGAGCACTGGGTCTCCATAGGTGCGAATCGTAAACCCACCGTTTGGTGCGCCCACTGGAGTGTTCTGTGCCATATGGTGTAAGGCTAGCGAGGCATATGAGCGACGAGCAGTACTTCACCAATCAACCACGAACTGGGTCAACTGCGGGCACGAGTAAACAAAAAACCGCACAACTTCGCGTGGACGACAAATTATTGCAGGTGGTATTAGACAGTGGCGTCTTCGCCAGAAAAGGAATCGATGCCGGCACGATGGTGCTGATCGATGCTGCTGCGCGGCCACCAGCAAAGGGAAGTTTTCTCGATCTCGGATGTGGCTCCGGTACAATCGCTCTCACACTGGCTGTTCGATCACCGAAAGCAACCATTTACGCAGTCGATGTTAATGAGCGCGCAATTGCGCTGACCGCCTCAAATGCCAAAATAAATAATTTGTCGAACATTAATGTGCTTCTTCCAACTTCAGTCAACCCTGATTTGCGTTTTGATCTGATTTGGTCGAACCCTCCCATCCGCATCGGGAAAAACGAGTTGCACGCCCTTCTGCAACTGTGGTTGTCGAAACTCACCGATACTGGCGAGGCATGGCTTGTTGTCAATAGAAATTTAGGTTCCGACTCCCTCGCGGTTTGGCTCACATCAATCGGATACCAAGTGGATCGCCTCGTCAGCAAACAGGGATACCGGGTTCTACGCGTACGACCTACGCGCGCGGCGGATCAATCTGAGTTTTAGTCCGCAAAGATTTCTTGCCACGTGTTGATGCTGTCGTGAGTGCGTCAGACAGCGAATCTGCAAGCTCGCCCCAATCACCCGCCTTCACCAATACCGCCTCTTTGTTTGTTGCCGAAACCTGCAACAAAACGTTGCTGCGCAATACGTCAGCGAGTTGATCAACACCGGCTCCGCTCACATGGGCCAATGCACCGTATGGGGGCAACTGCATTAATTTTCGTCTCGACATTTCTTCTCTTACAAACTCGCCGAGATCATGAGAGACAAGTCCGCGCAACAAGGCGTGATCTGCCATCATCGACTGAATCATCACAAGGCCATCACTTTTATTACTTGACCCACTTCTTTTACGCGCTACCAACCGTGCAGCGTGCACAACCAGTGAGAGTGTTATTTCAGCCGCTCGATATCGAGGAGCCGAGATCTCTTGATCGATATCGAGAAACACAACCGTGTCTACATCGCGCACACGATGCAGTGCGGCCTCAGTGCCAACAAAGAGCATTTTCGTTTGATCGACAGCTTCACTATTTTTATTATCTTCACTTTTCTCTGCCGTACCACCACTAGAAACCTCTACAACTTCATCAACCCGCCTTCCGGCAGCAGCAGCCAATTCTTCGCGCAGTCGAGAAACGCCAGATTTGAGGACGGCGAGTTTCCCTGAACCGCATTTGACGCATACCGCCGGTCGCGCGTTTGCACACCGTGGGCACTCGAGTTGTTTACTCGACGACATTGTCATCGCAGCCTCACAGACATCACACCGCACCAGTTCACGACAACTACCGCATGCAAGCAATCGTGCACGCCCCTTCACATTGAGTACACATACGATGCGACGCGAATGATCTCTCAACTGCTCAATCAATTCTGATGACAACATCGAAGATGACCAACGTTCATCCAGCCGACGATCAACTACCCGAATTTGTGGCCAATGACTCGCCTCTGTAACGGCGTCCAGGCTTGCCACCACACCCGAAACATCATGAAGAGCCCGAAGACTTGGAACCGGCGAAACCAACACACACGCAATTCCAAGCTTCTCAGCGCGTTGAATTGCAATGTCTCGGGCGTGCCACGAAGGTGAGCGCTCCTCTTGCAGCGAATCATCGTGTTCATCGATAACGATGATGCTCTTCAACACAGGAATGCTCGACCAGATTGCCGAGCGCGCACCAATCACCACATCAACTCCACCAGCAGCAACCGCCCAGTCCTGAGGCATTACCGCAACACTCAGTCCGTGCTCACGTAACGACGCTGCCATCAGGCGTGCACGATTGATCGTGGGAATAATTACCAGCATCGGGCCCTGTGTCGCTGCAGTAAGTATCAATGATCGCGGGCTACATGCTGGCCCTCTGCGCACAACGGAAACACTCGCCGCACTCATTGCATCAGCAATCTGCTCGTCACTCTCAAACATTTTTCGCTGACTTGGTTGTGTGTAACGCGAGCCAGGTAAAGCCGCAACAAGCGTCGCTGGTGACGCTGCTACAAAAAATGCCCGAAGTCTTCCCACCCACATGTGAGCCGCCCAACGAGCAAGGTCAACTACTTCTTGCGATGGTCCCTTGCCCAAAACCTTGATGACCTGCAGTAATCGGCTCTCATCTACGTCGGAAAACTGCGTTGTTGTGTCTCCAAGTTGCAGCACCCACCCCGCAACATTGCGATTGTGTAGAGGTATTCGAACGCGATCACCTACGCAAATATTGCCAACAAGCGTCTCGGGTACGAGATAATCAAAAACCTTGTCAACGCCAGTTACATCAGGAACGATGCGCGCGATTACCGCCACGGCATCACGACTGATCAGAGTTTGACTGCGGCTTTGAATTCCTTCAAACGCGACAATGACTCCCAAGTGAAATCTGGGTCTTGTCGGCCGAAGTGACCATACGCTGCGGTCTTACGGTAGATCGGGCGCTTCAAATCCAGATCGCGCAAGATCGCTGCAGGACGAAGGTCAAACACCGAACGAACTGCTTCTTCGATGAGTTCCTCGTTGACCACGCTGGTGCCAAATGTTTCAACCAAAATGCTGATCGGTTGCGCCATGCCGATGGCGTATGCCACCTGCACTTCACAACGTGTTGCGGCGCCAGAGGCAACAACATGTTTTGCAACCCAACGTGCAGCGTAAGCAGCCGAGCGATCGACTTTTGACGGATCTTTTCCGCTGAATGCACCACCACCGTGACGACCCATACCACCGTAGGTGTCAACAATGATCTTGCGACCGGTCAGACCGGTGTCTGCATGTGGTCCACCCTTGACGAACTCGCCTGTTGGGTTGACGTGCACTGCGTATTTGTCGTTTGCAAACTGCGCAGGAATTACGGGACGAATGACTTGTTCGATTAAGTCAGGACGAATTACCGTGTCGCGCGGTGTTCCATCGGCGTGCTGAGTTGAGATCAGTACTGTTGTTAAGCGAACTGGCTTACCATTTTCGTACTCAAATGTGACTTGGGTTTTGCCGTCTGGTCGCAAGTACGGAATCGCGCCGGACTTTCGAACTTCAGCCAACTTCTCGGCCATACGGTGTGCAAGCCAAATCGGCAGTGGCATTAACTCTGGAGTGTCATCGCATGCGTAGCCAAACATCATTCCTTGGTCGCCGGCACCTTGACTGTTGAGCAAGTCTTCACCACTCTTGCCAGCGCGTAACTCTTCAGATTTGTCAACACCTTGTGCAATGTTGCTGCTTTGCTCGTCAATAGAGACGATTACACCGCATGTGTTGCCATCGAAGCCGTACAACGCATTATCGTAACCAATGTCTTTAATTACCTCACGAGCCAACTTCGGAATATCGACATACGCAGATGTTGTGATTTCTCCAGCGACAACACACAATCCTGTTGTGAGCAAGGTTTCGCAAGCAACGCGACCCTGTGGATCTTCTGCCAAAATTGCATCGAGAACAGCGTCGGAAACTTGGTCCGCCATCTTGTCCGGGTGGCCTTCGGTCACGCTTTCAGAGGTAAATGTAAAGTTCTTCAACGCTGCTCCTTGGTAGATAGTTCGTGACGAGACTAGTGGGTCGAGTGGCTACGGATAGAGACCACTGCGTCCAGCACCGATTTGGCAATCGAACGCTTGTCGGAGAGCCCGATCACTACAGGCTCTGCCCCATTTGACACCAGTGTCACCGCATTTGTCTCATGACCGAAGCCGACCCCAGCGTCAGCAACATTGTTGGCCACAATCAGGTCGACATTTTTGCGTTGCAATTTGGACTGCGCATTCGCAACAAGATTTTCGGTTTCGGCCGCAAATCCGACCAACACCTGGCCGGGTCGCTTTGACGCACCCAAGCCAGCAAGTATGTCGGGAGTTGCTTCAAGAGCAATGCTTTCCAAGCCGTCGATCACGCCAGTCGTAGCGTTCTTCTTCATTTTTGACGTCGACGCAACTATCGGTCGCATGTCGGCAACTGCAGCAGCCATGATCACAACATCGGCTTGCTGTGCGTTCAAATTCACCGCATCCTGCATCTGTTGCGCTGTCTCAACAGCAATCATTGTGACACCGAATGGAACTACAAGATCAACAGTGGAGATGAGAGTGACTTTGGCACCCCGGGCATTTGCCTCTGCGGCGATGGCATAACCCTGTTTGCCACTCGAACGATTGGCGATCACACGCACTGCATCAATCGGTTCGCGAGTGCCTCCTGCCGTCACAACAACGTGCGTGCCATACAAATCACCTGGTGTCAGTAGTTGCACAATCTCGTCGAAGATGCGCTGCGGGTCAGCAAGCCGACCTGCTCCAATATCGCCACCAGCCAAGCGACCCGATTCTGGATCTAACACATTAACGCCACGCCGACGGAGAGTCGTGATGTTTTCTTGCACTGCAGGGTGCTCCCACATTTCGGTATGCATCGCAGGGCACACCAATACAGGTGCGCGGGTTGCAATCAGAGTTGCAGTTAAGAGATCACTCGAGATGCCGGCAGCATACGCACCGAGCACGCGTGCCGTCGTTGGTGCGACAACAATCAGATCAGCACGTTGCCCGAGGCGCGTGTGCGGAATTGGATCTGCGTCATCCCACAGTGTTGTGTGGACTGGTTCGGAAGCAAGTGCTGACAGAGTGACTTTGCCGATGAAGTGTTCTGCATCACTTGTCATGATGGGCGCAACATGTGCACCCGCATCTACCAACAAGCGACACAATTCGACTGACTTGTATGCAGCTATGCCACCGCAAACACCAAGAACAATGTGTTTGCCGGCGAGCAAATTCATCAGGACCAGTGCGAGTTGAAACTCAACTGCGAATGAGTTACTCGGCTGCTGCTTCGGCTATAACTTCATCGACAACGACTTCAGCGATTACTTCAACAGCAGCAACTTCTTCAGCGACTACAACTTCAGCGACTACTTCTGCTTCAAGTTCGCTCACGACATCGTCAGCAACAGCATCCAACAACTCTTCATCCAATTCGGCTTCCAGTTCTTCATACACCGACAATGGAACACTCAAGATTTTGTCAGCAGCAATCTCTTCAAAACTGATCGAGAGTGGCTTGCGCGATGTTGAGCTCACCTGTGGCGGAACCATTGTGCCAAGGCCCTCGCCCAGTTGATTGAAATACGAGTTGATCTCGCGGGCACGACGTGCCGACAATGTGACAAGACCAAACTTGGATGCCGTGCGCTTCATCAAGCTCTCAATACGGGGGTTCATCATGGTGTCTTCAGTAGCCATGGCGGGTCCTTTCAATTTTGGTTCGGGTCAACTCTGGTTCGGGCGCCGAAGCGACTCACCGAGCAGTTGATTGTATCTGCACAGAAGGCGCAAATATGGCCGTTTTGGCTACTTCAGGCGGTTTGATCGTTCGCGAGCGATCAGATCGAGCATCTCGGTCACCGTTTCAGCCAAATCGTCATTGATCAGCACATAGTCGGCAAGAGCCTTGCCAACCGGCTCTTCGTCTTCTGCCTTGCGCAGTCGTTGAACCACCTTCTGTTCAGCGTCACCTCGACCAACCAAACGGGCCTTTTGTTCTTCTCTGGTCGGGGGCAAAACAAACAACAACAGCGCATCACTATGCAGTCGCTTTACCTGTTGCGCACCGTCTACTTCAATTTCAAGCACTATGTCTTTGCCCTCTGGCGCCTTGGGCAATGGAGTGCCATACAAATTTCCCAAAAATTCCGTCCACTCCAAAAAGCCACCGGCAGCAATGTGTTCACGAAATTGTTCATGCGTCACAAACTTGTAGGCATCTTGCAATTCGCCCTCACGGCGTTCGCGAGTAGTCCATGAACGACTGAGCCACAATCGATCATCGCGTTTGACAAGTTCTTCTACGATCGTGCTCTTACCAACACCGCCCGGCCCCGACACGACAATGATCAATGACTGAGCATTAGCGCTCATGATGCACTCACCTCTGTCGCAATCAACTGCACAAGTTTGTTTCGCTGATCAATGGTGAGGTTGCCAGTTTGCTCAGTCTCACTTACATTCATTCGTGCCAACATCTGTCGCGCTTTCACTTTTCCAACACTGGGAACAACTTCGACCAGCTTGCATACGTACAACACATCAATTGCTAGATCCAGATCATTTTGCAACAAAATTGAATCAATGTTGAGAGATCCGCTCCCAACTTGTTCAAGTAGAGCATCCATCCTCTGGCGCAAAAGCTTAAGCGGCGACACTGCCGCAAGACGCTCGCTATGAAGTTTGGTTGAGGTCGTCATTGATCTATTTTACCGTTGACCAGCGATCACTGCTTACTCGTACTGCGAAAACCTCCGCGATGACTGATGCCAATCACCTCTGACCACTGCGAGATCTTGCGACGTTCAGCCCACTTGCACAACTCGCCTGCAATCCGATGTGCGGCACGAGGTTCGGCAAACGTTGCAGTGCCCACCTGCACAGCGCTAGCGCCAGCCATCATCATCTCGAGGGCCTCAAGACCATTCGTCACTCCTCCCACCCCAACAATTGGCACACCAGGTAACCGCGAATAGATATCCGAAACTGCACGTACCGCAATGGGATGAACTGCCCTGCCCGATAAACCGCCCCCGCCATTCCCTAGTGCTGGCAGACCGGTCGTGGTGTCGATAATCATTCCAAGAGAAGTGTTGACCAATGTCAAGGCCTCGGCTCCTGCAATAACGCATGCCTCAGCAACTTCTCCGATGCGATCGGTATTGGGCGACAACTTTGCCCACAGTGGCAATCCAGAAACTCGTGCAGCATCAACGATCTGCGCCGCGAGATCTGCATCGTGAGCAAACATTGCATGTGGCTTGTTTTCGCCTACTACTGCTGCTTTGAGATTTGGACAAGACAGATTGATCTCAAGTGCAGCAATCTGATCTTTGACCGACGCAAGCATCTGTGCAGCATCAATGTAATCCTGCACGCCAAAACCCCAGATACTGCACACCACTGTTGCGCCAACCTCGCGAAGTTGAGGTAAATCACGCGCAATCCACTGCTCGACGCCAGGACCTTGCAGGCCAACTGCATTGAGCATTCCACTTGCTGTTGGATGCAACCGAGGTTGTGGGTTGCCAGCCCATTCAAATGCTGCCAATGATTTGACAACGACAGCACCCAGTTCGCGCAATGGCATATACGCGTCGAGTTCAACGCCAAGCCCGCATGTTCCCGAAGCCGTCATCACCGGATTCTTGAGCGTCACCGATCCAACACGTGTAGATAGATGTGCGGGTCGCGACCTCAGTTTCACTGTTGGTGATACTCCTGTAGTGATTTGACCTCGAGTGGATGCTCTTGCTGTTCAAAAAGACCTTGCACTGCCGCCAACGCAGCATTGATTGTGGTCACTGATGACACCCTGAAGATGTTTGCCGCTTTGCGAATTGCTTCGCCGTCTGATCGACCGCCCCGACCCTGTGGAGTATTGATGACAAACGCAATCTCTCCGCGCTTAATCAACTCGACCGCATCATCTGGCAGCTTGCTTCTCTTGGCTGTGGTTTCAGAAACTTTGCCAACCACCCGATCAACAGGGTGGCCAAAGCGTTGCAAATAGTCGGCCGTGCCGGTTGTGGCAACAATGCCAAGACCCAATTCGCGCAAACGTTTTGCAACCACGAGCCCACTTGGTTTGTCACGATCGTTCAGCGACAAAAACACCATGCCGCTAGTTGGCAATTCGGTTCCTGCTGCGATTTCGGCTTTTACAAACGCACGACCAAATGTGGAGTCGATACCCATCACCTCACCAGTCGAACGCATTTCTGGCCCAAGCGCGGTGTCTACTTCTGGAAAGCGACTGAATGGCAGCACTGCTTCTTTGACCGAGACATGTTTGCCGCTGACTGGCTTCTTCAGGAGACCTTCGGATCGCAACTGAGCCAATGAAGCGCCGAGCATGACCCTGCTCGCAACTTTTGCTAGCGGTACACCAGTTGCTTTGGCAACAAACGGCACTGTGCGGCTTGCTCGAGGATTTGCTTCGATCACATAGATCTGTGACCCTGCCACAGCAAATTGCACGTTGATCAATCCACGCACATCGAGAGCGTTGGCAATAACTTTCGTATACGACTCGACCGCTTCAATCACCCATGCTTCAAGTGTTGGTGGAGGTATGACGCATGCAGAATCGCCCGAGTGCACCCCAGCCTCTTCCACGTGTTCCATCACCGCACCGATCAGCACCTCTCCTGTTGAGTCGCGAATTGCGTCCACATCGATTTCGGTTGCGTCATCCAAAAATCGATCGATCAATACAGGTCGTTCGGACGACAGTCCACCTTCACGACCAAGAGTTCCTGCCACGCTGAGTTCGTGCATTGCGCGTTCAAGATGCGCTTCGTCATGCACGATCTGCATGGCGCGTCCGCCCAACACATAGCTGGGTCGCACGAGCACGGGGTAACCAACTTTTATTGCGATCTTTTTTGCCTCTTCGATAGTCAACGCAGTGCCACCAGGAGGCTGGGTGATTTTGAGTTGTTCACACAACGCGCTCCACTTTTTGCGATCTTCAGCAATGTCGATCGAGTGTGGTGATGTGCCAGCGATGAGTTCGACAGGAATCTGATTTGCCAACTTCAATGGCGTCTGCCCACCCAGACCCACGATCACGCGTGGAGCCACTCCACCCGCAAGTGTTTCGGCTTCGATCACATTCATCACGTCTTCTTGAGTTAAGGGTTCGAAGTACAAGCGATCTGATGTGTCGTAGTCGGTAGACACCGTTTCCGGATTGCAGTTGATCATGATCGTTTCGAAACCCGCATCACGAAGGGCAAAACTCGCATGCACACAGCAGTAGTCAAATTCGATTCCCTGACCGATGCGATTGGGTCCGCTACCCAAAATAATCACTTTGGGCTTAGTTGAAACGTGAACTTCGTTTTCGTCTTCGTATGTCGAGTAGTGGTATGGGGTTTGCGCAGCGAATTCGGCACTACATGTGTCAACGGCTTTGTAGGTGGGAATAACGCCGGCAGCAATGCGTGTTGCCCGAACCGTTGACTCAGTGACCTTCCACAGATATGCCAACTGCGCGTCAGAGAATCCCAGTCGTTTTGCGCGCCGCCACGAACGCACTGTCATCTTGTCGATACCACACTCATCTAGTACCGCACGCTCGTCGGTGATCATTGACATTTGGTCGAGAAACCAATAGTCAATTCGACACGCATCATAAATACGCTCCCGTGAAATACCTCGACGCACGCACTCACCCACCTGAAAGATGCGCTCGGGTGTTGGAATAGCAATCTGTTCGAGCATTTCTTCGTCGGACTTGTCTCGCATCAAGAGTTCTGGTGGATCACAGTTCAATCCGGAACGGCCATTTTCAAGTGAGCGCAATGCCTTCTGCAAGCTTTCAGCAAAAGTTCTGCCAATCGACATTGCTTCACCGACGCTTTGCATCTGAGTACCCAGCACCCCCGATGTGCCAGGAAACTTTTCGAATGCCCAGCGCGGAATCTTAGTGACCACATAATCGATCACTGGCTCAAAACTTGCTGGCGTCATCTTGGTGATGTCATTCGAGATTTCGTCCAAGGTGTAGCCAACCGCCAACTTGGCCGCAATCTTGGCGATCGGAAAGCCGGTTGCCTTAGAGGCCAACGCCGATGAGCGCGAAACTCGCGGATTCATCTCGATCACCACTTGTTCGCCGGTCAGTGGGTTGACAGCAAACTGCACATTGGATCCGCCAGTCTCAACGCCCACTCGTCTGATACACGCAAATGCCGCATTGCGCATCTCTTGGTACTCCACGTCCGACAGCGTCATCGCGGGTGCAACCGTGATCGAGTCGCCTGTATGCACACCCATCGGATCAATGTTTTCAATTGAACAAATAATCACGCAGTTGTCGGCACGATCGCGCATTACTTCAAGCTCGTACTCTTTCCAACCAGCGATTGAAGTTTCAATCAACACCTCATTGATAGGGCTGGCCAATAAACCGTCAGCAACAATCTTTTTGAAGTCTTCATCGTTGTGAGCGATACCGGTACCGCGACCGCCCAAGATATATGCAGGGCGAATAATGGCTGGCAAGCCAATTTCGTCACGCACCACAAACGCTTCTTCCATGTTGTGAGCCACGCCACTCACGGGCACATTCAGCCCAATTTCAATCATCGCAATCTTAAATTTCTCGCGATCTTCTGCTGTTGCAATCGCCTCTGCGTTTGCACCAATGAGTTCTGGTGTGCCGGGCACGCCAACAAGCCCTCTGGCATGCAGTGCCATCGCCAAGTTCAATGCGGTTTGACCACCAAGAGTTGGCAGGACTGCATCTGGTTTTTCTCTGGCAATGATTGCGGCGACCACGTCCACAGTCAGGGGCTCGATATACGTTCGATCAGCAAAATCTGGGTCGGTCATGATCGTGGCCGGATTTGAGTTGGCCAAGATCACTCGGTAGCCCTCTTCCTTGAGCACTCGACAGGCCTGTGTACCCGAGTAGTCAAACTCACAAGCCTGACCAATCACAATTGGCCCAGAGCCAATGATCAAAATTGATTTCAAATCACTACGGCGTGGCATCAGCGTTGTCCCATCAGTTGTGCAAACTCATTAAACAAATATCGACTGTCATGCGGCCCCGGGCCGGCTTCGGGGTGATACTGCACGCTGAATGCACGAACATCGCGAACGCGCATTCCCTCGTTGGTTTGATCATTGAGATTGGTGTGAGTGATGTCAGCGACGCCGCTCAGCGAAGCAGGGTCTACACAGAAGTTGTGATTTTGGCTTGTGATCTCGACCGAACCTGTGCGTAAATTGCGCACTGGATGGTTTGCTCCGTGATGACCAAACGGCAACTTGAATGTTTTGCCTCCGAGCGCAAGTGCCATGAGTTGATGGCCGAGACAGATGCCGAACATCGGTACACCCTGTTCGATGATGGCGCGAATTGCGGCAGGTGCACCATCAACAGTTTCCGGATCCCCCGGGCCATTAGACAAAAATACGCCATCGGGTTGCAGCGCCAATACTTGTTCCGCAGAGTAGTGCGCGGGTACGACATGCACCGTTGCCATTTCGCTCAAGCAGCGAAGAATAGTGCTCTTGATTCCAAAATCGTACGCAACGACTTTCATATGTCCACTGCCAACGATGTATGGCTGAGTTGTCGTTACTTGTTTCACCAAATCAATGCCAGATGTGCCCAACTCACTTTGAGCACGTGCCAGCACGCTCGCCTGACTTGCCTGACCAAAAGCGCCCGGCATCGCGCCTGTGTCGCGAAGTACGCGAGTGAGCCTTCGTGTATCAATGCCGGCGATGCCGCTCACATTCATTCCACGCAAATATGCGTCAAGGTCGTTGTTGGCTCGCCAGTTGCTACGCCGCTGCGACATCTCGCGCACAATCACGCCACGAGCAAATACATGCGCCGATTCATTGTCAAGCGGAGTGGTTCCATAGTTGCCAATATGCGGTGTTGTAAAGGTGATGATCTGACCGGCATACGACGGGTCAGAAATCACTTCTTGATAACCAGTGAGGGCAGTGTGAAAAACAACTTCGCCACTTGCTATGCCGCCGACAGGGTCTGCCCCAATTGCTTCACCCTCAAACACGCTTCCATCTCGAAGCACCAATACGGATTCGCGAATTGTCATTTCTGTGCCACTCCATCTAAAACGGTAATTTGTCCGCGATACATCGTGCTGCGCACCATACCTCGCAACTGCCTTCCAATGAAGGGTGTATTTCTACTCTTGCTTGCCATCTTGGATGGGTCGACTTGCCACAGCGCATCCAAATCGACAACACACAGATGTGCGATATCGCCAACACCGATGTTGTGTCCATGTTGCTCGGTAATCTGGGCAATTCGCGCGGGATTTCGCGACATCACAGAAGCGATTTGCACAGGATCAAGATCTACTGCTGACAACACAACGCCGAGCGCAGTCTCCAAACCGATCATTCCCGGTGGAGCCTGATCGAGCGTGAGCTCCTTGTCTCTCCTGGCATGCGGTGCGTGGTCGGTTGCAACGGCGTCGATCGTGCCATCCAAGAGACCCACCTTGAGGGCGTGAATATCTTTCATGCTGCGCAACGGTGGATTGACTTTGTATACGGGATCAAAAGTCGTTAAGAGTTCCTGCGTGAGCGACAAGTGATGCGGAGTTACTTCAGCCGTCACGTTGAGACCTTCTGCCTTTGCATCGCGCACCAAATCTACAGAACGCGCCGTTGAGAGATGCAAAAAATGCACCGATGCACCGGTCACCCGTGACATCTCAATATCTCGTTGCACCATCATCTCCTCGGCAATCGCAGGCCATCCCGGAACTCCCATGTCAGATGAACAACCGCACTCGTTCATCACTGCGCCTTGCGTGAGCGCCGAGACTTCACAATGCTGAGCCATTGTCACTCCGAGTGATTTTGCGTATTGCATTGCACGACCCATCAATACAGGGTCTTGCACTCCAGATCCATCGTCGGTGAAGATGCGCACACCAGCAGCACTCAATTCGGCCAATGGCGCAAGTGCTTCGCCCTGCCGACCCATCGTGATACAACCACTTGGAAACACATCGAGCAAACCTGCCTTGCGTCCCTGTTCGCGCACAAACTCGATCACGGTGACCGAGTCGTGTGCTGGGTTGGTGTTGGGCATCGCAATCAAAGCCGTGTAACCACCCTTTGCCCCTGCACGGCTGGCAGTTTCGATCGTTTCGGTATCTTCGCGACCTGGTTCGCGCAAGTGGGCGTGCAAATCAACGAACCCAGGAAAGATGTGACAACCAGAAGCATCAAGCGTGATGTCGCCTGTCAAATTTTTGCCAACCTTGATGATCACATCATTTTCTACGAGCACATCGGCGCTATCAACACCATTTGCACCAACAACGCTTCCACCTTTAATCACAATCGTCATCACATCTCCTCTGCTGAAAGCAAATCGAACAACACAGCCATGCGCACCGAAACACCGTTTGTTACTTGCCGATGAATTAACGAATTTGGAATATCGCTTGGGTCGATCAACATTTCGACACCGCGGTTCATCGGTCCTGGGTGCATGACAACCGCACTTGCTTGCAGGGCCGCTACGCGCTTGTCATCAAGCCCGTAACGCGTGCTGTATTCATGCAAACTCGGCACCAAACCTTGCGCCATTCGTTCACTTTGAAGTCGCAACATGTACAGCACGTCGGTGCTTGCGAGCACTGCATCCAAATCATTACTGACCTTCACTGGCCAATGCTCGATGTTTAATGGCAATAATGTTGGAGGAGCGACCAATGTGATATTCGCCCCGAGCAAAGAAAAGGCTTGAATATTGCTTCGCGCAACGCGGCTGTGTTTGATATCGCCAACGATTGTCAGATTGAGTCCGCTGAGATCTTGAACACCAAGAGCCTCACGAACAGTAAAACAGTCCACAAGCGCTTGCGTTGGGTGCTGATGCGCCCCATCGCCAGCATTGACAATCGATGCGTTTGTCCATTGCGAAATTTGCCAAGGCACACCAACCGATTTGTGGCGCACGACAAAGGCATCAACACCCATGTCGGTGATGGTCTCAATTGTGTCACGCAGACTTTCACCTTTGTTG
>Ga0194055_10001155_pt1 | contig 21410 bp, 35 predicted proteins | sample SepL449m_MetaG_FD_155482 | JGI IMG/M metagenome (GOLD analysis project Ga0194055, IMG submission 155482) | Anoxic zone freshwater microbial communities from boreal shield lake in IISD Experimental Lakes Area, Ontario, Canada - Sep2016-L442-9m | ecosystem: Environmental > Aquatic > Freshwater >...
GTTCCCGGCGAGACCAGAACGATGCGTGCAGTGTTTCTGATCCCGGGAGATGGCGTCGATCAGCTCCAGGCCCTCCCGGCGGTGGCCGCCACCGCCGAGGCGCTGGGCTTTGCGATCCAGGTGGCCTGTCCGCCGGAACAGGCTCCGATCTGGAAACTGCTGCCGGCGGTGGAGAAGGTGATCCCCTTCGCCTATGGCGACGCCTCCCTGGCCGACTGGACCAACCTGCTCGGCTGCGTGCGCGATCCCGACTTCCAGGTGGCCGTGAACCTGGCGCCAAGCCGCCAGATGGACCTGATGCTCTCGATGAGCCACATCCCCACCCGCATCGCCAGCGCCGGCTTCTCCGCCACGGAAACCGTGGCCGCCACCACCGCTGGCTGGCCGGCCCAGGCCCTGGCGGGCCACCTTCGCCCCATCGGCGTGGAGCTCCAGGCCGGTGCCTTCCGGCTACCGCTGGCCCCCAGCGCCCTGGCTGAAGCCACGGCGGCCCTGCCGGCGGGAGATGGTCCGATGCTGCTCCTCGCTCCCGGGGGCGGCCCCAACGACTGGCCGGACGCCCGCTGGCAGGAGCTGCCTGAGCGGATCCGGGCCAGCCTGCCGGGCCTGCGCAGCACGGTGGTTGCCCCCGCCGCAGCCGGCCAGGCGGGCCGGCGGGCAGCCGAGGTGGCCGCCAGTGACGTGGTGCTCTCCAGCGATCCCCTCACCACGGAGCTGGCCCTCCTCTGCGGCACCCCGGTGGTGGCCCTGGGCCGCAGCCGCGCCAGCCTGCCGGAACGGGCCGGGGTGCGGGGCATCGGGGCCGCCGAAGACCTCCCCTCCCTGGGGGTGGACGCCGTGCTCCAGGCCCTCGGGCTGGCCTGAAGGGAGCGGGGGGGATGCATCCGGTTCCACGCCCTCCCCAGTACGGGGCCAACGGCAGGAGAACCCAGCGCTTCGGCGGCTTCCGGAAGCCTGGCTCTCCCCTGCGCCGCACCCGCCATCCCTGGCGCAGGCCCCTGCTCGCCTTGGTGGCGATCGTGAACCTGGCAGCCCTGGCCTACCGCACCACGGAAGGCTGGGACTGGGGAAACGCCTATTGGATGGTGGTGATCACGCTGAGCACCATGGGCTTCAGCGATGCCAACACCAAGACCCTCAGCGCCAGCGGTCGGGTGATAACCACTCTGCTCATCGTGGGGGGGTTGGTGGTGGTGCAGCTCACGATCCAGGGCTTCCTGGCCCTGAATGAATCGGGCTACTTCCGGCTGCTGAGCGAACAACGCTTTCGAAGGAGACTGCAACGCATGCACAATCACGTGATTCTCTGCGGCTATGGCCGCATCGGCCGCGAGATCGCCGAACAGCTCACCCGGGAAGGGGTGCAGCTCCTGGTGGTGGAAACGGATCCCGAGAGCCGCGATGCGGCCGAGGAGCGAGGCCTGCCGGTGCTGAATGCCGATGCCACCCTGGATGAGACGCTCCTCGATGCCGGCATCCACAATTGCCGGGCCCTGGTGGCTGCCCTCACCAGCAATGCCGCCAACCTCTACGTGGTGCTCAGTGCCCGCGGCCTGGCGCCCGGCTGCCGCCTGATCGCCCGGGCGGAAAGCGACGAAGGGGAGCGCAAATTGCGTCAGGCCGGAGCCAGCCAGGTGGTGAGTCCCTATGTGGCCGGCGGTCGCACCATGGCGGCCACGGCCCTGCGGCCCTTGGCCGTGAACTTTATGGAGTTGCTGTCCGGTTCGGACTGTGAAGTGGACGAGTTCCAGCTCAGCGACGACCCTGCCCTGCTGGGTGAGCTGAACGGCAGCACCCTGGCGGAACTGGAGCTCAGGCGCCGTACCGGAGCCCTCGTGCTAGCCGTACGCACCGCGGATCCGCTGCTGAATCGGGGAGAGAGCCGGTTGATTGCCAATCCCGGTGGCGACGTGCGGCTGGGGCCTGGCCAGCTGCTGGTGGTGCTGGGAAGCCAGCCCCAGTTGGCCAGCTTCGCCAAGCTGCTCGGCACGGCCCTCGTGGATGTGGCCGAAATGCCGCGCTAAAGCGCGCTGCCACGTCCCCCTGGCGCCATACGATCCCCGCAACCCGAGCAGCATCGCGATGGTGGCCAGCATCCAGGACTCCGCGAACCCCGAGCAGGCCCCCGATGCCCCACTCCAGCCTCAACCCAAGCCGGCCCCTGTGGCTCTGGTCACCGGGGCCAGCCGAGGCATCGGCCGGGCCATCGCCCTGGAGCTGGGCCGTTTCGGGGCAACAGTGGTGGTCAATTATTCCAGCTCCCCCGATGCCGCGGAGTCCGTGGTGGCGGAGCTCACGGCGGCTGGCGGCCGGGCCTGGAGCGTGCGGGCCGATGTGGCGGATGAGGAGCAGGTGGAGGCGATGGTGAAGACGGTGCTGGAGCGGGAGTCCAGGTTGGATGTGCTGGTGAACAATGCCGGCATCACCCGCGATGGCCTGCTGATGCGGATGAAAACCGACGATTGGCGCCAAGTGCTCGATCTGAACCTCACCGGTGTCTTCCTCTGCACGCGGGCGGTGAGCCGCAGCATGCTCAAGGCCCGCCACGGCCGCATCATCAACATCACCTCCGTGGTGGCCCTGATGGGCAACCCAGGCCAGGCCAATTACAGCGCCGCCAAGGCCGGGGTCATCGGTCTGACGCGCAGCACCGCCGCCGAATTCGCTAGCCGCGGTATCACTGTGAACGCTGTGGCCCCGGGCTTCATCGACACCGACATGACCCAGGAGCTCAACCGGGAGCCGATCCTGGCGGCCATTCCGCTGGGACGCATGGGCCAACCGGCGGAGGTGGCCGGGGCGGTGCGCTTCCTGGCCTTTGATCCGGCGGCCGCCTACATCACCGGCCAAGTACTGCAGGTGGATGGCGGCATGGTGATGCGTTGATCAGGCGATCGGCTGGCGAAGATCCTGGCGCAATCGCCTGATCTTCTGCAGCAACTTCAGCCTACGGCTACGGGCCGTGATCGTGAGAAAGAGACGGATGGGGATATACACCAGGGCCATGGCCAAACCCAGGGTGGTGATCACCAAAAACACCATGCCATTGGTGGAGGAAGAAGGATCCAGACCACTTCCTGCAACGGCTTCTTCCAGGGTTTGCTGCAGGATGTCTTCCATCGACAAAAACGATCTTCTTCATGTTAGTCAGGTCGATCGATCCCTGTTTCTGAACCGCCGTTGGCGCGAGGCCCTCAGAACCACTCGGCCACGGAATCCTCTGAGCTGTTCACATTGGCCTCCGGAGTGGTGCGACTGAAGGCCAGGGTGATGGAGCGCTTCTGCACGCCATCGGCTGCCACGGCGCTGATCGGGTAGATCTGCTCGCCATCGCGAAAGGGAACCTGCACCTTGAAGGTACCGTCGCTGGAGAGGGGAACCACCTCCTCCCCGATCCGCAGCAGGGCGGAGGGTTCGGTGGCGCCGTAGACGATCAGTTCGGCGTCGGCCACTAACCAGAAGCTGCGCTGGCGGGCCGCCAGGCCGGCACCGGAGTCGTTACGGCCACTCGCCCAGAGGCCAACCCCGGAACGCTGGCCGGCGGCGGCGGCCCCCTCCTCCTGTCGCTGCTCCAGGAAGGCCTCGGAGCCGTGGCCCAGCCTACGATGGGCACCGCTGGCCTGCTGGTAGACGCGTTCGTGGAGCCCCAGGGATGGGTTGGGAGGCCCTTCAACGGGGGTGCTCGTCACCCCATCGAGGGAGAAGGGGATGAACCGATCGGCCACGATTCCGGCGGGGCCCTGGGCCGGCATCCTGGCCACACCCGACACCGCCAGGGAGATCAAGCCACCTCCATTGCGGCGGAAGCCCAATTCCACTCGGTAATCCCGATCGCTCATGGGCACCGGCAGATACCACTCGTGGGCGCCGGCATCCACCACCACTTCCTGAAGGGTGTGGGGATGGGCGTGACCATCCTGACGGCCGGTGACATCTTCAAGCCGCAGCACCAGCGGCCCAGCACCGGCCGCCAGAGCGGACTCTCGATCCGCCGGGCAGATCTGCCAAAACACATAGGCCCACTGGGGATCGCGGGGGAGGAACACCACCCGGGTCTCCCCTTGTGACGCGGGGCGGGGAGGAAGCTGGGCCCCAAGCCCGGACAACGGCTGGGCTTCGCCAGCGGCGGACGATGGGAACTCTCCTCCAGGAGCAGGGCCCGATGCAGCGGCGGCACTGGGAAGCCCTAAGTCCCGAAGGGGCTCGGCTTCAGGGGCGCTGCCCTCGGCTTCAATCGCAAGCAGCCACTGGCGCTTAAAGCTGCGGCTCAAGCGACCGATCCCCAGGCGACTCGCAACATCCCGCAACGAAAACAGGCTCAATTGACCCAGGTTTTCCGAGGGAAATCCGGAAGCCGCCATGAAGTCGCGTTGCGAAAGTTGACCTATCGTCTAGGGACAAGCGACTTTCACGCCGCTGTGTCAGCAGATGGCCACGTTCTCCGGGAGCGAGCCCAGCCGACGCCTCTTGGAGCGCCAATTCAACTCTGCTGTGAAGAGCAGCATCCTGAAGCATCACTGCAGCAGCAACACTGCCGCTTCAACGCTCAAGCTGCAGCGCTGAGCTGATTCCCCTGTCAGCGGATCAAAGTTTCTCGAACGTGGCAGCTTCAGCAGAGCCGCGCCAACAACAATCAATCAACAACCAATCAACAATCGATAACGTTGTTGCAGGCGTCTGCCTGGCGGAGTTTGTCGAGCGCAAAAACCGCTGGTCCCACCCAAGGCCTGGTGGGCCAGTCACGAACTGGCTCACCCAAACCGCGGCAGCTGTCTACGTTGAAACAGAGGTTGGGTAGCAGGTGTTGCCCAACGCGATCCCGGTGCGATGGCCAACTCGGTAGCCGAAGTGATGCCCACAGCAAGGTATGAACATCTGGCTGGGGCAGCCGCCCCTGGGGGGCAAGCCTTTGAAGCCCTGGAGCCGATCCTGCGCCGTTATCACCGCAGCCCCGACAGCCTGATCGAGATCCTCAACCAGTCCCAGGAGCTCTACGGCCACCTCAGCGACGATCTGCTGCGCCATGTCGCCGGCAGCCTGGAGCTGCCGCTCAGCCGCGTCCATGGCACGGCCAGCTTCTACCACCTGTTCCGTTTTCGCCCGCCGGCGCGGCACAGCTGCGTCGTCTGCAACGGCACGGCCTGTGAGGTGAAGGGTGCGGCCCCCTTGATCGAGGCCCTGGAGCAGGAGTTGCGGATCGGGCTGGGTGCCTGTAGTGCCGATGGCTGGGTGAGCCTGGGATCGGTGCGCTGCCTGGGCACCTGCAGCGCCGCGCCAGTGGTGGTGATCGACGGCGCGGTTCGCAAACACCAGACCGTCAGCTCCGTGCTGGCGGCGGTGCGTGAACTCGATGCGGAGCACGGGCCTGAGGGCGAAGCGGAACCCCAGCCATGACCACCCTCTCCCAGGCCCACGCCTCCCCGACCCCGAGCTCCCCGAGCCCGACCTCCGTGATCCGGGTCCGTTGTTGCAGCTCCGCCGGCTGCCTGGCCGGAGGTGCCGCCGAGCTTCGCCAGGGGCTCACCGCCGCCGTGGCCCGGCGGGAGCTGCAGGAACGGGTGGCGATCACCGGGGTGGGCTGCCTGGGTCCCTGCAGCCAGGGCCCGCTGCTGGCGATCGATCCCGATGGCACCCTGTTCGCCGGGGTGACGGCCGCCGACGCCGACGGCCTGATCGCAGCCCTGGCCCACCGCCTGCAGGCCGTCAGTGCCGCCGAATGGGAGGCCCCCCTGGCCTGGAGGCCGGCGGCGGGGGAGCAGGTCGACACCGGGCGGCCCTTCTTCACGCGGCAGCGGCGCGTCGTGCTGGAGAACTGCGGCCTGATCGACCCGGAGCGGATCGAAGCGGCGATCGAGCGCGGCGCCTATGAGCAGCTGCGCCACACCGTGACGGACCTGACCCCAGCGGAGGTGGTGGACACGATCCGCCGCAGCGGCCTGCGGGGCCGCGGCGGCGCCGGCTATCCCACCGGTCTGAAATGGGCCACGGTTGCCAAGATGCCAGGGGAGCGCAAGGTGGTGGTCTGCAACGCCGATGAGGGCGACCCCGGCGCCTTCATGGACCGCAGCGTGCTGGAGGGGGACCCGCACCGTGTGCTGGAGGGCATGGCGATCGCCGCCTACTCCGTGGGGGCCGATCAAGGCTTCATCTACATCCGAGCCGAATACAAGCTGGCCATCGTCAACCTGCGGCGGGCGATCGAGCAGGCCCGTCGGCGCCATCTGCTCGGTGCGGGGCTGTTCGGCTCCCCCTTCGGCTTCACGGTGGAGTTGCGGGTTGGGGCCGGCGCCTACGTGTGTGGGGAGGAAACGGCCCTGATTCACTCGATCGAGGGCCAGCGCGGCACCCCGCGGCCACGCCCTCCCTACCCGGCCGAAGCGGGGGTCTGGGGGCGGCCAACCCTGATCAACAACGTGGAAACGTTGGCCAATGTGGTGCCGATCCTGCGCGAGGGCGCCGAGTGGTTCGCCGCCATCGGCACGGAGGGCAGCAAGGGCACCAAGGTGTTTTGCCTCACCGGCAAGGTCCGCCGGGGCGGGCTGGTGGAAGTGCCGATGGGCACCAGCCTGGCCACGATCGTGAGCGAGATGGGGGAGGGATGCCCGGATGGAGTCGGCCTCAAGGCGGTGCAGACCGGCGGCCCCTCCGGTGGCTGCGTGCCGGCCTCCCTGCTCCACACATCAGTGGATTACGAGAGCCTGCAGGCGCTGGGCACGATCATGGGATCCGGCGGCATGGTGGTGATGGACCACTCCACCGACATGGTGGCGATCGCCGCCTTCTTCATGGCCTTCTGCCGGGATGAATCTTGCGGCAAGTGCGTGCCCTGCCGCGCCGGCACCGTGCAGCTCCATGGGTTGCTGCAGAAGCACCTGGCCGGCGAGGCCACGGCCGCCGATCTGGCCCAGCTCGAAGCCCTCTGCCCCATGGTGGCCGAAACCAGCCTCTGCGGTCTGGGCCAGAGCGCTCCCAAGCCGGTGCTCAGCACCCTGCGCTATTTCCGCGAGGAGTACGTGGCCCGGCTGAAGCCGGGGCCCACGGCAGCGGCGGCCGGCCGATGAGCGTCCGCACCCTCAGCATCAACGGCCACGCCGTGGCGATGGCCACGGGCACCACCCTGCTGGCGGCGGCCCGGGAGGTGGGGGTGCCCATCCCCACCCTCTGCCACCTGGAGGGGCTGAGCCCGGTGGCCGCCTGCCGGCTCTGTCTGGTGGAGATCGAGGGCAGCGGCAAGCTGCAACCCGCCTGCCTCACCCCGGTGGCGGAGGGGATGGTGGTCCACACCGACACCCCGCGGCTGCAGGACTACCGGCGCACGGTGATCGAGATGCTCTTCACCGAGGGCAACCACGTCTGCGCGATCTGCGTGGCCAACGGCCACTGCGAGCTGCAGGACCGTGCCGTGGAGGTGGGGATGGACCACTCCCGGCTGCCTTACCGCCATCCGGATCGCCCCGTCGACCTCTCCCATCCCCTGTTCGGGCTCGACCACAACCGCTGCATCCTCTGCACCCGCTGCGTGCGCGTCTGCGATGAGGTGGAGGGGGCCCATGTCTGGGATGTGGGCTGGCGGGGCGAGCACTGCCGGATCATCGCCGGGCTGAACGAGCCCTGGGGCGCGGTGGATGCCTGCACCGACTGCGGCAAGTGCGTGCAGGTGTGCCCCACCGGCGCCCTGTTCGACAAGGCCGACACCACCGGCGAGAAGCACGCCGACCCCGGCCGGCTGGGGGCGTTAGTGCGGGCCCGCGCCAGGGGACAGCAGCCACGATGAAGCTGCGCTTTGCCACCGTCTGGCTGGCCGGCTGCTCCGGCTGCCACATGTCGTTCCTCGATCTCGACGAGTGGCTGATCGAGCTGGCGGAGCGGGTTGATGTGGTGTTCAGTCCGGTGGCGTCCGACATCAAGACCTACCCCGAGGATGTGGATGTCTGCCTGGTGGAGGGAGGCGTCGCCAACGCCGACAACCTGGAGCTGATCCTTCAGGTGCGCGCGCGCACCCGGCTGCTGGTGTCGTTCGGGGATTGCGCGATCACCGCCAACGTGCCGGGCATGCGCAACAGGCTGGAAGGAGCGGAGCCGGTGCTGCGCCGCGGCTACCTGGAGCTGGCCGATGGCAGCGGCCAGCTGCCCCACGCCCCTGGACTGGTGCCCGAACTGCTGGAACGGGTGCTGCCGCTGCATGAGCTGGTGCCCGTGGATCACTACCTGCCCGGCTGCCCGCCTTCGGCCGCCCGCATCCGCGCCTTCCTCGAGCCGCTACTGCGGGGCGAGCCACCACTGATGGAGGGGGCGGCGATGATCCGCTTCGGCTGAGCCATGGCCCGCACCATCCTGATCGACCCGGTGACGCGGATCGAAGGGCACGCCAAGATCACCATCCAGCTGAACGAGGCCGGCGCCGTGGAGGGCGCCCGCTTCCATGTGGTGGAGTACCGGGGCTTTGAGGCGTTCTGCGAGGGGCGGCCGTTCACCGAGATGGCGGCGATCACCGCCCGCATCTGCGGCATCTGCCCGGTGAGCCACCTGCTGGCCGCCGCCAAGACCGGCGATCGGATCCTGGCGGTCACGATCCCGCCGGTGGCGGAGAAGCTGAGGCGGCTGCTGAACCTGGCCCAGATCACCCAGTCCCATGCGCTGTCGTTTTTTCATCTGAGCAGCCCCGATTTCCTGCTGGGCTGGGATAGCGATCCCGCCAAGCGCAACATCTTCGGCCTGATTGCCGCCGATCCGGAGCTGGCCCGCGGCGGCATCCGCCTGCGCCAGTTCGGCCAGGACTTGATCGAACGGCTGGGAGGCCGCAAGATCCATGCCGCCTGGGCGGTGCCGGGAGGGGTGCGCACCCCCCTGGATCCGAGCGATCGCGACGCCATCCGCGCCCAGCTGCCGGAAGCCTTCGCCACCACCCTTGCGGCCTTGCAGCGCTTCAAGGGTCTGCTGGATGGGCCATTGGCGACGGAGGCCAGCACGTTCGGCTGCTTCCCCTCCCTGTTCATGGGCCTGGTGGGCGCCGATGGCCGCTGGGAGCACTACGACGGCCAGCTGCGCCTGATCGACCCCGACGGCACCGTGCTGGCCGAGGCGCTGCCGCAGCAGCGGATCAGCGAGGCGCTGGCGGAGGCGGTGGAACCCTGGACCTACCTCAAGTTCCCCTATTACAAGCCGCTCGGGCCGGAGGCGGGCAGCTACCGGGTGGGCCCCCTGGCGCGGCTGAATGTGTGCGAGCGCATCGGCACGGAGCGGGCCGATGCCGAGCTGCTGGAGCTCCGGGAGCGCGGCGGCCGTGTGGTGACCAGCTCCTTCCACTACCACCTGGCGCGGCTGATCGAGATCCTGGCGGCCCTGGAAGCGATCGAGCTGCTGCTCAACGATCCGGAGATCTGCGCCACCCACGTGCGCGCCCATGCGGGAGTGAACGCCTTCGAGGCGGTGGGCGTGAGCGAGGCGCCGCGCGGCACCCTGTTCCATCACTACCGGGTGGATGCCAACGGCCTGATCGAGGCGGTGAACCTGATCATCGCCACCGGCCAGAACAACCGGGCTATGAACCGCACCGTCACCCAGATCGCCCGCCAATGGATCCCGCCGGGGGCGACAGAGATCAGCGAGGGCCTGCTCAACCGGGTGGAGGCGGGCATCCGCTGCTTCGATCCCTGCCTGTCGTGCTCCACCCACGCGGCGGGCCAGATGCCGTTGCATGTGCAGCTGATCGGCTCCAACGGGGAGATGCTGCAGGAGCGGTGGCGGCAGTGAGCCCCGCCGCAACCAGCCGGGAGCGGCGCTGCGATCTGCTGATTGGCTGGGGCAACGGCCTGCGCCAGGACGATGGGGTGGGAGGCGCCATCGCTGCCGCCGCCGGGAGCTGGGAGCTCGCCAGCCTGGCGGTGATCGAGCGGACCCAGCTCACCCCCGAGCTGGCGCCGCAGCTGGCCGCCGCCCGGCGGGTGCTGTTCGTGGATGCGGAACCGCCAGCGGCGGCGGGCCCGGGCGGTTGGCGGCTGGAGCCGCTCCTACCCCTGGCGGCTGAAGGCGCTGATGCAGGCGACTCGGCTGGACTGTTCAGCCACCACGTCAGTGCGGATCAGCTGTTGCGACTAGCTGAATGCCTCTATGGGCGCCGTCCGCCGGCCTGGCAACTGCTGGTGGCGGCCCACGGCTACGGCTTCAGCACCCGGCTCTCACCCGCCACCGGGGCCGTGCTGGAGGAGGTGCTGGCAGCGGTGCGCCGCTGGTGCGGCGATGCATGAACTGGCGCTGATGGAGGAACTGCAGCGCATCGCCCTGGCGACGGCCGCAGCCCAGGGTGCCCAGCGGATTCACACCGTGATGCTCCGCGTAGGGCGACTCTCGGGGGTGGATCCAGACGCGCTCGCCTTCGCCTTTGAGGTGGTGATGGCGGGCGGAATCAGTCAAGGGGCAACGCTGGAGCTGGAGGTGGTGCCCACGCAGTGCCGCTGCGGCGGATGCGGCCAGCGGTTCGAGCCGGTGGATGTGATCTTTGCCTGCCCAGTCTGTGGAGAGCTGTCGGCGGACGTGCTGCGGGGCCGGGAGCTGGAGCTGACGGGATTGGAGCTGTCGTGAAGAGGGAGGAATCGGCTGGCTTGGATGAACAAGCCTGCATCAGCAAGTTGAGCGCTTCGCCCGCAGCGGAAACGTCTCAGGATCCAACTAGCTAATGACGAACTACACCGGCTCAAAGCCCGATGCTGCGGGAGAAACGACTGAAACGAAGACAAGCGGTTCTTGCCCGCTGTTCAGCACCCCGTGAACTTCTCGGCGATGGGCGACCAGCACATCTCCCTTGGCGATGGCAATCGACTCCCCATGAGCACTGACGCTGTACTCGCCGCAACCTGAAAGGATGGTCCATGTATCTTGGCCATCAGGATGGACATGAGCCGAGATTTGCTGGCCTGGCTTGACATACCAAGCAACGACCGCTGCGTCAGCCGACTCGGTGATGACGGAGCGAATCGGCTCACCATCTGCTGGGCGGAGGAAATCTGTGACCTTAAACAGACGCTCCGGGCTCATCGTGCACTCCATGAAACGGGGTATGGCGAATCTGCGCAAGAATGGCGGCAGGATCGGGTTTGCTGCGGCGCCTGATCAGGCGATTCGGTCGAACTGGATCACAGACCGAGGTCTGAAAGAGAAGGATGGTCGTCCGGGCGACGCCCGAGGGTCCAATGATACTTCCGGTCGCTGTCTTGGATGGGAAGGTCGTTGATGCTGGCAATGCGTCTGCGCATGAAGCCATGGTCGTCGAACTCCCAGTTCTCGTTGCCGTAGGAGCGAAACCAGAGGCCTGCATCGTCGTGCCACTCGTAGGCAAAGCGCACGGCAATTCGATGTCCTTCAAACGCCCATAGTTCTTTGATGAGGCGATAATCGAGTTCCTTGTTCCATTTGCGGATCAAAAACTCAAGAATGGCCGGACGGCCTGAAACGAACTCCGAGCGGTTGCGCCAAGTGCTATCGGGGGTGTAGGCAAGCGAGACCTTTTCTGGGTCGCGAGTGTTCCATGCATCTTCCGCCATACGGACCTTCTGGGCTGCCGTTTCAGCGTTGAAGGGAGGAAAGGGCGGCCTAGGGTTTTCTGTAGCGGTCATCTTGGTAAAAGTAATCCAGAAGTGCCTAATGGCCATTTTAGTCGAAGCTGAGCTGAGCTGAGCTGAGCTGAGCTGGATCACCCGCACCACCGGCCTTCGAGAGCACCGTCTCCAAGGGCGCCCAGAGTGGATTGGCGCGGGCGTCGCGATAGGCCTGGGCCAGTCGCTCGGCAGAGGCGGGATCGCGGAGGGAGGCCGAATCGCTGGAGTGGGCGAAAGCTTTACGCACGCGCCGCAGAGTGTGGAGGGCCTGCTCCAAGGCTGTGGCCAAACGCACTCAGGTGCTGGTGCTGCGGCTACGGCACCAGCTGCACCAGTCGCGCTGGACGGGCAGTCAGTACGAGGCCTTGTCTGATCTGCTGGTGGAGGAATGCCGCAGCGCTGGAGCTGCTGGAGGCACCGGCCAGCGGCTACGTTGATCCGGGGCAGCGCCAGCAATGGCTGCAGGAGGCGGTGGCGGAACTCGATGCCCTGCAGCCGGCGCTGGCGGCCTTGGCGGAGCGGCGCCCATCTGGCGGAGGAAGACCACCGCCGCGTGCGCGAGGGCTCGCTGCGTACGGGTGAATCGCTGCGGATGCGCTTCCGCTGTGAGCCGAGCCTGCCGGTGGATGTGATCGGCCTGATCGTGCTGCTACCGGCGCATGTTCTATGAACCCGGTTTCAGCGCCACATCCGGAAACAGCTGCAGCAGCTTGTGGTCAAAGGTCAGCAGGGGGCAGTTCAGCTCCTTGACCAACACCACAAACTCAGCGTCGTAACTGGAGCAGCCAAAGCGAATGGCCAGCTCGAGAACCTTATCTCCCAGTACCGGATGTTCGCAAAGTTGATGACGCTCCAGGGCCTTGTTCCAAAGCTCGATCGCCAGAGCGGTGGCACTCTCCAATCCTCATCACGGCGCAGCTGTGCCTCCAGATCCAAACTGGAAGCCGGCGGCAACAACAGTGCTGCCAACACGCTGGTGTCGACAACAGTCAATGGCTGTCGCGATCCGTGGCCGCCACCAACTCATCAATCGGGATCGGCCCGCCTTTGATCTGAGCTCGCAGAGCTGCTACATCCCGCAGCCAAGTCTCGACATCCGGCTTGGCAGTCGTCTGACGCGTCAGGCAATCCACCGCCTCGCTGCCCGGTGTCAACGACATAGGCGGGCACCTACCAAATCGTCGCCGAACACCTCCGGGCTGAGCCGCTCCTCCTCGATCAGCGAGCCAGGCTCGAAATGGCTCGCGAAGATCTGGCCTGCCAGATCGGTGCCCTGGGCGCCATCGAAACGGTGAACCCATTCACCACCAAGAAGCGCAGGGTGCTGCGGCCATCGGCCAGGCATCCGTTGTGGGCTCAGAGGCTCTGCACCTGGGGCTGGAGGAGCAGGACATCGAGCTGCTTGTAGTTGGTGAGCAGGATGTCGGGCGGGGCCTTGTGCAGGGCGCTCTTGTCGGTGATCGTCTCGCGGCAGTGGGCTCATCGTCGGAGGCGCCGATGTAGAGCCCGGCGCGCAGACCAGCCAACGCGAAGGTGGAATGGATGAGCTGGGCGATGCGCCGGGCCTGATCGGCGGCCAGGGCATTCATCGGGTAGGTGAGGAGCGCCTTGATGCCCCGGCTGCCCTGGGCATGCTCCAGGCGGCAATGGTCGAGCAGTGGTAGCAGGAAGCCTTCGGTTTTGCCGGAGCCGGTGCCCGTGGCCACAAGGGTGTTGAGGGGGGAGGCCGAACTGAGGCGCAGGAAGACATTCTCCTGGTGGAGGTAGGGCGTGAAGGGCAGGGACACCGAGACATAAGGCCCCTTGAGCAGCCGCTCGCGGTCGGCCAGGAAGCGATCGATCAGGCCCCTGAAGCCCGGCGTGGTGGGATCGAAAGCGGTGCGGATGGCATCGGCAGCGACCTGCTCCAGTTCGATGGCGACAACGGAGGGGAGCAAGGTATGCAGCAAATCCTCACCTTCAGGCTAGCGGAGATCTCAGTGTTGCTAATGGGTCTGAACCATGCATCCCACGCATACTCAGAGCCTGCTCGACGCCAGAGCCGCCTCTAGAACGAGTCCGACACCGTGCAAGCCATGCCTCGATCGAGGCTGCATTGCCTCTGCTGCCGCTTTTGAGGCATGATGCTCGGAGATGGTGTGAGGGTCATGGAGGTACAGGAGCTCACGAATGCGGCGGCCAGCGGGGTCAACGGAAACCTGGTGCTGCGCAAGGCGCTGCAGCGCGCTGGGGAGGAACTGGGGCTGTCGGCCCAGGAGACGGCCCAGGCGATCGGCAAGAGTCGCACCTTTTTCGAGCAGGCACGGGCGCAGGGTCGCATCGACCTGCACACCCAGCGGATGATTGCCCTGGTGCTGCGCCTGCATCGCAGCCTCTCGGCCCTGGTGGGCGACGACACCGAACTGATGCGGCACTGGATCAACACCGCCAACCGCCACACGGGAGGTCTGCCGCGAGAGCAGCTGCAGGATCCGGAGCAGCTGGTGGAGCTGGTGCACTACCTCGATGCCATGCGTGGCCGTCCGTGAGCCAGAGAACCACTGTGGATCTCAAGGCTCTCGACCAGCTGGATGGGGTGGTGCTGCGGCTGGTGGAACAACAGGGCGCTCAGGCCACCCGCCGGACGACGGACAACCTGGATGAGCAGGCCTGGCTGGAGGACTTTCTGGAGGCCAGCAAGCCAGAGCTTCCCAGCGCCGAGGAGTGTGCGGTGCGGCATCGCCTGCTGCTCACTCCCTTTCGCTATCGGAAGCGCCATGGATCGCGGTTTGCCAACCGCTGGGAGCGGGGGTTGTTCTATGGGTCCCGCAGTCGGTTCGGCTGTCTGCTGGAGGGGGCGTACTACGAACTGGTGTTTCAGGATGGGCCCGAGCGGCCCTTTCCCCGCAGCACCGCGATGCGCAAGGCCCTCTTCCAGGTGCAGGTGCGCACCGCAAGGGGCCTGAAATTGCAGGACCATGGCAGCAAAGAACTTCAGGCCTGGTTGCGTGATCCTGTGGACAGCCATTTCTGCCAGGGCATTGGCAGGCAAATGCGCGAAGCTGGAATTGAGGCCTTTGAATACCACTCGGCGCGCAGCGTTGAGGATGTGGTTCAGGTCGGAGTCATCAGTTGCTGTGTATTCACCAGCACACCGTTTGATCAGGTGGAGGCGCAGCTGGAAGCCAACAACAAGGAAGTCTCGATCCGTTGCTTGGATGACAACACGGTGCACCATTTCCGGCGCCAGCAATTCGAAGTGAATGGAGAGCTGCCACAACCAACGCTCTGATGCGCCGGCGGCCCCCAGGACTATGCAGTTTCTGCATAGCTCCATCCCAGGTGGGAATGGTCGAACCACGCAGGCGCTGCGGGCCAACCTGCGGGAGCTGGCCCAAGCCGATGCGCGGATGTTGCGGGAGGCCTCACCAAGGCAGCCTTGATCCAGCTGCTCCGTGGGGGCGAGGCCCAACTGGCTGCGAAGGCAGCAGCCAAGGCAGTGGTCATCCCCTCTGGCCTGGCCGCTAGCGAATCCCGCCTGGATCGCTTGGAGACCCTGCTGCAGCGGATTGCTGAGCAGGTGGGGGTGAGCGATGCGGGCACCGTAGCCCATGGCCGCAGTGCTGAAGCGGAGCATCGGGCCATCCTGGCGGCGGCGTTGATGAGCCCTCCACGGCGCAATCTGGCGGAACTGCTGGGTTCCATGCCCGATGTGGGACTGGATGCCGATTTCGAGAGGTAGCCCCGCTGAATCCCAATGGGCTCTGACCCCAAGGATCGCCCTACCCTGCAGAGATGGCGATCCCAGCCCCCACCATCGACGCCGACCTGGAGGCGGTGAAGGCTGCCCTGGCCGGGGTTCAACCCAGGCCAGGGCGAGTGCTGCTGTTTGGCTCCCGGGCGCGGGGGGATGCGCGGCCCGATTCCGACCTCGATCTGCTATTGGTGATGCCCCAGCCCACCATCACCCCGCAGGAACGGCAACAGCCGTTAGATGTCTATGCCTTCCCCGAACTGTCCTCCACGTCTTTACAAGTATTTCGCTCCCGAGCGGTCGAACCTTCTCGGAAGTTCGCTACTGCGCTATACACCCCTCGGTGCTTTCAAGAATCCATTCGAAGGACGTCCAGACGTCACGATGCTCAGTACCGATGAGCAAGCATTGAAGTCCTTCACAGAATTACTCCCCCAAGAAGCGAAGGCAACCTATGACGCGCTCGACGCGCAAGTACGAGCTGCCCTCCCGTTCCCAGCGTTCTTAAATCTGCTGCAAGCCTTCACACAGGCAAAGCAGCCAGAGATTCTGCAACAGTTCCGCGCCCTGACCGGTTCCGTTGTTGGCTTCATTCACAAGAAGTTTGATGAACACGTTGGGGCACTTTGCCTCTCGGAGGTACCAGATAGCCTGCTCATGTGGTCGCATTATGGAGCGAGCCACACCGGATTCGTGGTCGAGTTTGACGCCCACCACCCGCACTTTCATGAGCAACGATCCGCCGAAGATGATTTTCGTCACCTCCGTCGCGTTCTATATCGCTAAGCCTGCCCCAGCGCACCGCTTACCGACATGGAGGCTCCAGAACTGTTCCTTGTGAAGAGCGGCCACTGGGCATACGAGCGCGAGTGGCGAATATTACGCGCTCTATCGGAAGCCGCCACAGTAGTCCCAGCAGAGCCATTCCCCCTGCATCTTTTCACCTTCCCCCGGGAGGTGGTCACCGCTGTCATCCTCGGCGCACGTTCAACGAGCGCAACGGAGATCACGCTACGCCAAGACTTGCGAACGCATGGAGAATTCAAAGCCGTGCGTCTCAAGCGGGCACTGCCAGACCCAGCCCACTTCATGCTGAGAATGATCGATGAAGACATCTAACCCTTCGGTCAAGCGGACGTCCTAAAGGCCGCCGCTTACCTCAAACGTTCAGCAGTTTGTATCTTGCTCATGGTCCATGGATGCTGAGCCACTGGAGACCATGGCAGCCAGTATCACTGTCAGCCTGCCTTGAAGCGACGGCAAGGACTGCCTTGTGATCCAGAGAACCTGGCGGGGGTCAATGTTGAGTTATTGATGGGCCAGTACATCCCGGAACCGCATACACACACGGCGGCCCACTTCTGACGGTCGATCAGCAGCAAGCTGGTCGCGGCTCACCGCCAAGACCCAGCGCGGGGGGATCTCCTGGCCGAACACCCACTCGGAGATCAGCTCCTTCCAGGTTTCGCTGCCCTGGCCGTCGCCATCGGTGAGCACCGTGCAAGGTCTCCCCTGCCATCGCCAGTTGGACGCACTACAATGTGGTGCATGAAGAGTTGCTCCCTCACGATCCGCCTGGAAGACGACCTGGAGCAGGAGCTCGAGGCCGCCTGCGCTGAAACCGGCCGCTCCCGGGGGGAGATCGTGCGGGATGCTCTGCGCCGGCAGCTGCGGTTGATGCGCTTTGAGCGGTTACGTCGCCAGGCTCTGCCCTTTGGCGAAGCCGCCGGGTGGCTCACCGATGACGACGTGTTCACGGCCATCTCCTGAACAGCCGTCGTCTCCTGTGCAGCGTGCGGGTTTTCTTCGACACCAATGTGCTGGTGAGTGCCTTTCTGGCTCGAGGCCTCTGCGCCGATCTGCTGAGGCTGGTGCTCACCGAGCACACGCTGGTGACCAGCGAGGTGGTGCTGGATGAATTGCGCGACGTGCTCAGCCGCAAAGGCAGACTGCCGCCTGCGCAGATTGAAGCGATCGAAACCTTCCTGCGCGATCAACCGATCGCGCCCAGGTCGGCGCAAACCCTGCAGCTGGGGTTGGTCGATGGCGATGACGAATGGGTTGTGGCCAGCGCTGTCCTGATCGAAGCTGATCTATTCGTGACAGGCGATCAAGGCGTACTGGCCTGCACCACGCCCCCCCTGCCTCTGCATAACCCACGGGGTTGCTGGGAACATCTGCGCGGGGCTGGCTGATCGTCTTGTCATCTCAGGCCTGCCGGTGCAGCACCGCCACCAGCTTCAGGTGTGGGGCCGGGTCGATCGTCATCACCTGGCTCACGAAGCGTTCGCGATCCAGGAAGCGCCCATCGATGGCCTTCTGCTTCTCCTGGCGGCCCCGCAATCGCCGCAGCCGCTGCCGCTGCGCCTCCAGCTCCGGCTGCACGCGGATGGTCCACTGCTCGCCGCAGTCGCGCAGCGCAAGTAGGTGTTGGCCTGCTCCACCGCAAAACGCAGCTGGCTGCTCAGCTGCAGGCTCGTGGCCACCGCCTCAAAGGGCTCCACCGCCACCACGTTCAGCCCCTGCTGGCCAACGGCACTCGATCCGGGCGCCGGGGGCGAGGACAGCTTCAGGCACGCGATGCACCTCCTTGATGCTGCATACCGCTGTTCAGGCCGCAGGGGAGAGGCCATCGTCTCCGATGGATGGCGAGTCGGGCGCTGGTTTTGGCTGCCTGAGGCTTGGTGCTCATCCCTGACGTTGACGCCCGGTGCCGCTTTCCCACCGCTGTGCTACCGCAGTCTGCTTGGAAGTGCACAGCGCACCGGGGCATTCCACATCCCGTGAGTATGCAGTTTCTGCATTGTTTTTAAGCCTGAAGACTGAACCGTTGCCACAGCGTTGATCCTCACGGTCTTCCACAGCAACGAATTCTGTGCATGAAGAGGAGCTACCCCCGGCCTTGTTCAGCCGCGGCGGATGGCACTGCGAAAGGCACACAAGCTGATCATGCAACCCCTGGAGGAGTTCCGTTTGCCATTCCCCTGGCCAGCTCGTACTCCCGAGCGAAGTCGATCCTCGCGTCCTGGCCTGGCAGGAGTAGCTGCATGCCCACATAAAGGATGCAGACCACCTGCAGGGCTGAGACGGTGGCACCACCTCGGTAGTGCTGAAGGTGGTAGTTCTGCTCGGGGTTGTTGATCGACAGGCCCTTCTGGCATCGGTGGCCCGGGATCCCGGCAAGCCTCAAGGCCCGTGCGCCGCCTTAGCCTTGCTGGAGGGATTCAGGAAAGGATCGGGATCATGGTCCTGGCGAAGCGCTCCAGCGACAACCAACTCACCCTTCCCCAGGCCGTTGTGGACCTGCTTGGTCCTGCAGATGTCTATGACGTGATCTGCGAGGAGGGTCGCATCGTGATCACCCCGGTTTCCTCCTCTGCCGCTTCAGCTGTGCGCAGCCGCCTGGAGGAGCAGGGGCTCCAAGAGGAGGTGGTGGTGGACGCCGTGCGCTGGGCACGCCAGGCATGATTCGGGTGGTGCTCGACACCAACGTGCTGGTGTCGTCGCTGTTGTTCGAGAATGGCCGCCTCGCCTGGATCCGCCACAGCTGGCAGAACGGCCGAATCACCCCGGTGATGGCGGAAGCCACCACCGCAGAACTGTTGCGCGTACTCAAATACCCCAAATTCCGCCTCAGCAGCGAGCAAATCGATGCGTTAATGGCTGATCTCCTGCCCTGGAGCGAAACCTGGCTGGAGGAGCTGCCAGATGACCAGCCTCGCTGTCGTGATCCACAGGATCAGATCTTCCTGGATCTGGCCATCGGCGCCGGGGTCCAGGCACTCGTCAGTGGTGACAAGGATCTTCTCGTATTTGCCGCAACGATCAGCAACCCCAGGATCCTGGAGCCTGAGATGTTTCGAAACTGGCTGAATCAGGAATCAACCGGAGCCGCGCAAGGCGGCCAGGATCCGTTGGTCACCTGATCAGCTACCCCCCATGTATGACCCTGTTGCTCAACACCACTACCGCTGATCAACGCTGATGGCCAGACGCCCCTTCTCCGATGGTTCCTGTGGCGACGAGCAGCTGGTCCGCCAGTTGCCGGCTCTGTTGCGCCAACACCGGCCCGATCTGATGGAGGGGAAGAAGCTGTACCGCTCGCCGCCGGGCTTCACGGGCTGGAGCGGCCATTGGGCCAAGGCGCAGCAGCCGGAGCACACCGACTTCCGCCCAACGCACAGGGACTGGGATGCCGATGGCGTGCGTGGCACCGCCGCGCGGATGGAGCAGTTCTGCGTTCATGTCCTGCTGGTGCAGCTCTACGCCAAGCACCTGGTGGCGACAACGAGGCCACTGGCGCGACCTCTCACCGCTGGTGGGGTGAGGCAGAACTGTTATCTGTCCTGCACCAACCGCTCAATCCCAGCGGTCCTTCACTCCTCGTCAGCGGCGCCCACGGGGATGAGCTGGATCTGCTTGCGGCCAAGCTTGATCTCGAACTCATCGCCGGGTTTCAGGCCCAGCTGGGCGGTGTAGGCCTTGCCCACCATCAGGTTGCCGTTGAACTGGATCTTGGTGTTGAAGCTCAGGCTGCGGCCAGGCCGCCCCTTACCGCCACTGCCACCGCCGTCACCAAGGCTGACGCCCTTGGCCTCCAGCAAGGCTTCATAGAAGGCGGTGAAGTTCAGGCGCTCGCTGCCGTCCTTTTTGGTGCTGACATAGCCGGCGGAGCGAACCAGATCGGATTTCGAGGCATCGCCGAGTTCTTTGACCTTGGCGAGCAGTTCGGATCCAGTGAGCATGGTGAATGGAAGAAGCTTTCAGGCTGCATGGTATCGAACCGCCTGGATTTGTCGATGGCTTGCTGGTGGCGGCTGAGCGCACGAGCGAGGAAGAGGGCTTTACTTTTCGGCTCCGTGAATGGCATCTGCAGCGAAGGACTCCTCGCCCTGCTTGATCTCAACCAGTTGCCGCCCGCTGGGGTGACTCCAGCGGTCCCAGCGGCTGGGCCGGAAGTGGAGTACCTGGCGGCCATCGCTGAGCCAGGCCTCCTTGGGCGACAGCGCCGGCCGGTTGCTGGCTCTTGCGCTCAAGCCAACTCAGGCGCCCAGCCCCGATGGCGTTGCAGGTCTTATGTCCAGCCGCTGCAGCGGTAGGTGAGGTGCTCGCCAGGGCCTGAAATAGGAGCGTATTACGGCTCAGAGGGAGCGATGCGTACCATCTCCGTGCGCTCTGATGACAGCAGCGAGGCCAGGCTAGAGCGCCTCTGCCAGACCCTCGATCTCAGCCAGAGCGAGGTGGTCAAGGCTGGCCTTGACTTGTTGCAACAGCACTCCACCAGCCCGGCGGCTCTGGCGGAAGGCCTCGGGCTGATCGGCAGCTTTTCCAGTGCGGCCCAAGAAAACCGCACCACCAGCCGTTGGTCACCTGGTTCGACCGTAGTGACCAGAACCAGGGCATCTGTGCGGCTTTTTTCATAAGCACAACGGTGCTTTTGTATCCACTTGGCCGGTTCTCACCGAGGTCTGCCATCTGATCCCGGCCGACGTAGCACCACGCTTACTTTCCTGGGTGTCACTCGGTGGCCTGAATGGTGCGGAGCTGAGTGGATCTGCCCTGGAATTGATGGCGGGCTGGATGCGGCAGTACGGCAATTTACCGATCGATCTGGCTGACGCTTCGCTGCTCTGGGTGGCCCAGGTGCATGGGCTGCGGCGAATCGCAACCCTCGATCGATACGACTTCGGGATCGTCCGAATCCCTGGTGGTGAGAGCCTCGAAAACCTGCTGGATGCGTGAGCACTCAGTTGCAACTTGCTCCCCGTGACACGGTGAATATGCCACAGGGGAAGGAATTGGCGCTCTCGCATCAGCGGTACACTCAGACGTAACTGCGGACCCAAGTTTACGGTCCTGTTCGACTCAAGCGGCTGCGCTACCAGACAGGGCACCAGCACGCACGAGTGCTCCCCCGCTTCCGCCTGAACCCGCTTCACCCGCTGCATCTTAGCCGCTTTGGGATTAGCGCTATCGCTCAGGAAGAGGGCGAAGGCGCCGACAACGCCTGGTTCTGGCTGGAAGCGCTCACTTGCTCCTCCACCGCCAGGTGGCTGAGGAAGGCATTCAGCTCGGCGCTTGCC
>Ga0194055_10001156_pt1 | contig 21410 bp, 24 predicted proteins | sample SepL449m_MetaG_FD_155482 | JGI IMG/M metagenome (GOLD analysis project Ga0194055, IMG submission 155482) | Anoxic zone freshwater microbial communities from boreal shield lake in IISD Experimental Lakes Area, Ontario, Canada - Sep2016-L442-9m | ecosystem: Environmental > Aquatic > Freshwater >...
ATACCAAATTTTGGCCGATGACGAAATGGACTCGCGAACTTTAGATCTTGAGGATCGCTGTGTGACATTGATGGCGTTGCATGCCCCGGTTGCCAGCGAACTTCGTCATGCAGTCACGATCATGAAAATGTCTGCCGACATTGAACGTTCGGCTGACTTGGTCGTCAATATCTGCAAAGTTGCGCGCCGGATACACGGGATGCCACTCGACCCAAAAATGCGGGGTCTGATTGGCCGCATGGGTGCGCAAGCACAAATTCTCTTTCGCCATGCCATTCAGGCCTACGCCGACTTAGACCTTCCAATGGCCAAAGCTGTTGATGACATGGATTTATTTTTGGACTATCTGCATCGACAGTTCATCGAAAGTATTTTCGAATCCCATAGTGCTGGCACAATCGATCTTCCGGTGGCAATTCAGATGGCGGTCACGGCACGGTTCTTTGAGCGCATCGGCGATCATGCTGTCAACGTGGCTCATTATGTGCAGTACCTCATCACGGGTGAAATTCCTCCGGCCGGTGATCACCGACGTGGTGGACGACTCAGTGATTCCACGGGCGAAATTGAAGGACTTCCCGCATGAGTTTTGTCCTCGGTGTTTTGATTGGACTCGCAATCGGAGTCGTGAGTTACTTATTATTTGTTGCAACTTCTCGAGAGTTACCCCATATTTCGCCACCTGAAGTGAGCACTGAAGTTGCAACTGGTGAAGTAGAAAATAATGCGTCGGTACCGCAAATTCTAGATGCAATTAATGCGCTAAGCGTTGGGGTCGTGGTTGTTGACGAAAAGGGCGTCGAAATATTTCGCAATAAATTGGCCGAAAGTGTCACCGGTATCCCTCATGCAGATGTTCTTGTTGAAGAGGTTGTCGAGCAACATGTGAAGTTTGCACTCAATGGAGAAACCAAGCGCCAAGTTCTTGACCTGTTTGGACCCCCACGAAAAGTCTTTTCAGTGTCGGTAACTCCACTGCTTGTCGGAGGCGCGGTGGTCATGATTGAAGACATCACCGAGCGCTTCCTGGTTGATGCAGTGCGAACAGATTTCGTAGCCAACATCAGTCACGAACTCAAAACGCCAGTCGGAGCGCTCGCGGTCTTGGCAGAAGCATTGTCGGAAGAAGATGATCTCGACATCATTCACCGGTTGTCCGAAAAGATGGTTGACGAAGCGATTCGTGTGGGGCGCACAATCGATGATTTGCTTGAACTTTCACGAATTGAATTTGGTGGCGAAGCCATTAAAGAAGAAGTTGATGCTGAAGCAATTATTTTGGCATCAATTTCTCGAGTGTCTCCAATGGCCATTTCACATTCAATCAAGGTTGCCATGATTGATTTGCCAGAACCACTGAAAGTTGTCGGCGATCGCCGCCAGTTGGCTTCAGCAATCGGCAATCTTGTTGAGAACGCTGTGAAATATTCGGAGGTTGATTCCTCGGTTGAGGTGTCGGCCAAAGCAGATGGTGAATGGGTTGAATTCATTGTCAGAGACTTTGGTCTCGGTATCCCGTCGCGAGATCTCGATCGAGTTTTTGAGCGTTTTTATCGTGTTGATCGTGCTCGGTCGCGTGACACCGGTGGGACTGGTCTAGGTCTGGCAATTGTTCGCCACGTCGCCAATAACCACGGTGGTGAAGTTTCTGTCACAAGCATTGAAGGTGAAGGTTCTACCTTCGCCTTCAAGATTCCAAAATTTGTTGTTCAAAATAAAACGTTAATGAAAGAGAGTGCCTAATGGGTATGCAAACAGTTCTTCTGGTCGAAGATGAAGAGAGCTTCATTGATGCTCTCACCATCGGTCTCAAGAAAGAAGGCTTTCGTGTTGAAGTTGCTCGCGACGGCATGGAAGCTTTAGCAAAGTTTGACATCGTGCAACCTGATGTTGTTTTGCTTGACGTGATGTTGCCAAAGATCTCTGGTATCGATGTGTGCCGCCAATTACGCAAGCGCTCTCAAGTCCCGATCATCATGGTGACCGCTAAAGGCGCCGAAATTGACACGGTTGTCGGGCTTGAAGTTGGCGCCGATGACTACATCACCAAGCCCTATCGCATGCGCGAATTGGTGGCTCGGATGCGTGCAGTATTGCGACGTTCGGCGGCTGATCAAGGTTCTAAGGTTTCAGATCTTGATGACAACGCTATTGAAATAGGTGCCATTGCCCTTGACCCCGACCAGCACCGCGTGTTGGTGAGTGGTGAAGAAGTTGCCATGCCGTTGAAGGAATTTGAGCTACTACATTTGCTTTTGGCAAACGCTGGGCGCGTGCTGCCACGTGAAACGTTGATCGATCGAGTATGGGGAACCGACTATGTCGGAGATACCAAGACTCTTGATGTCCATATCAAGCGACTCCGTAGCAAAATTGAAGATGATCCTGCTGTCCCCACACGGATTGTCACGATTCGTGGTTTGGGTTATAAATTCGAACGAACCAAGGCTTGATCTTCCACTTTGCTTCACGCCTACTCACCTAAAGTGGTCGTGTGACCGAGTCGACCGAACAACCATTGCCAGGTCGCGGTAGAGGCAAAAATTACGTTCCACCTAAACACCAGTCCCAATTTCAAGTCAGCCCGTTTACTCGTTTGGTGCGGGTGCATGCCCTCATGGCGGCCGGTGAAGCCGCCATGGCTGTTGCGCTTGCTGATTCATTGTTCCTGTCAATAACACCAGGTGAAGCGCGCGGTCGCGTGCTGTTGTTTTTGGCAGTGAGTTTTGCGCCGTTCTTGATTTTGGCGAAATTCATTGGTCCGGTCATTGACCGCATGCCCGGTGGACGCCGTCTGTTGATTGTCTTTATTGCGTCGCTGCGCGCCATCGTCATGGTTCTGATGGTGTCACAACTTGACTCATTGTTACTTTTTCCGTTGGCCTTCTTGGCAATGGTGTTGAGCAAGACATACATGGTCTCAAAATCAGCGCTTCTCCCGGCATTACTGAAATCCGAAGGCAACCTTGTTGAGGCCAATGCCAAATTGGGCGTGACTGCTGGACTCGTCGGATTCTTGGCGGCGATTCCGGCTGGCCTTTTGAGCTTGCTCTCGTCCAAAGCGACATTGATTTTTGGTGCCGTTATTTTTGCGTTTGCGGCCCTAAATGCCATGCGATTTCCAAAACAAACCGTGGCAAAAGACAAACCTGAAGAATTAGAAGTTCGAGAACTCAATCAACCTGGTGTCATCATCGCAGTCTCAGCTATGAGTTTGGTTCGAGCCAGTGTGGGGTTTGTTTTTTTTCATCTCGCATTCTGGTTCGCCGATCCGCAGCGAGCAGAAATTGTCGGAACAGATACCAATGGCTTATGGACTCAAGTCAAATATCACTTCGGCCCACAATTTGGCACAATGTGGTTTGGTATTGCGGTCAGTATGGCAGCAATTGGTTCGTTGCTTGGAAACTTGAGCGCCAAGCGATTGAACAAGTTGAAACGTATTGAGTATTTGATCGTCGTCGCATTAGCAATCATTGGGGTCGCTGGTCTGTTAACCGCTCTCACCTCGGTCACAATCACGGCGTTGTTGTTGATGGCACTCGTGAACTATGCCGCGGCAATTGGCAACATGGCCTTTGAGTCAATTGTTCAGCGTGATGCTCCTGATGCCAACCGTGGTCGCGCACTCGCGAATTACTACACCCGTTTCCAATTGATGTGGGTCGCAGCCGGAATCATCCCTGTCTTGCTCAAACTCCCAGGAGTTGTCGGATTTGGCATCGTGGCCGGAATCGGATTCTCTGGAGCCTTGATTTATTGGATTGGTTTACGACAGATTGCATTAGGTGACGCGCCGGCATCGGTTATCGCACAGTTACGCCAGCGTTTTAGTCGTTCGCGCTGAATTCAAGTCGAGCCAACCATAGGCCAGGTGCATCAAGTTCGGAGAGTGTCGGCAAATTAGCCGCAGAAACGTAGAGCGGCGCGAGACCACTTTCACCATTGCGCTCGATAACGCCTTGAACGAAATGACGACCACGCTCAACTTGCTGACGATTGATGTGTAGCCCGAGAAGTTTTTCGACAAAGACAGTTTCTTCGCCCGACTCAACACGACGGCGACGAGCGGCTTCGGCGATTCGCGATGGATTACCGAGCACACGTGAACCGACTGCATCAGTCATGTGATCGGACCAACCAATGATGAGGCCAAGTAAAGCATCAAGCTGTGGCTGCAGACGATTTTGTTCTTCAGAGCGAACGGCACCCAGCATGAGTTCTGGATCACTCAAAATCTTTTGCAGTGAGCCCATGAGATCATTGGGATCGGCACTCTCGAGATTGGACAACTTGTCGGTGATGGCCGATGGATCGGGGCGAAAGGCCGCGATAAACGATTGCACCATGTCAGTCACGGCATCGCGGATATGAGTGATGCTGTACAACTGATGAACGACGATCTCGCGGATAAGAGTCCACATTCGTACGTCCTCAAGCGGTAAGTCCCATTCTTGAGCAAATGCATCCACAGTTGACGGAACGATCGCGATTTCATTTCGGATAGGTCGTGGCAGTGGTAAGTCGTATTGTCCGAGAGATTTCTTTGCCAGGTGACCAACCATTGAGCCGACTGTCATGCCCATGGTCATCGGGGCAATCATGTTGGTGATGCCTGCAAACATTGATGCGAAGGGATCACTGTCAACCGCTTCTTCCGAAGAATTGTTTTGCTGTGAACTCAGTGCTGTTGCCAACTGGGTGAAAAGCGGCCGATAATCATCAAGTGTGCGTTGAGCCCACGCACCAGGTGTCACCATGATTGGTTCAACCGAACTTGCAGTGCTGATGTCACCGAGCCCGGTGATCTGATGAACATGCATGCCTGCAATGCGCGCAAGATTGGCATATTCAATGCGCACCAACGGGTCGACATTAGGTTCAGTCTGACCCTCGGTTGCGGTGACGAGGGCAACCTGACGAGCGGTATCCCACTGAATAGGACCTTGAGTACTAAACATTTTCATCATGTCGCCGAACATGGGCATGTTGCCAAACATCTTGCCGAACATGTTGCCGGGGTCTTTACCGGCACTATTTTCAGATTCGTCGTCGCCGTCAGATTCAAATGGGTTGGGGTAATCATCAGACACATTGCGAGCATAGAACTAATTGCCAAGGTTTTTACAGCGCTTCATGTCACGGTAATGTCGCCTACGTGACAATGTCTGCGACTTCGCATGATGAACTAGGTTCTGCTGGGGCGCGACAATTTGGTGGGTTGCTACTTAATGAATCCACGGGTGATGTGATCAGAGTTGTTGTGAGCGGCGGGCAATGGCCTCTTGGCCGGCGGGTCATTGAGCTTCTCAGGGCTGATGGCGGTTGTGAAGTTCACGAAGTCAACCAGAGCACTGACGTGATTGATGCCTCACTCGATGTTTTCATACATCTGGCTCCAGGTGATCATGATGCACTTGTCGAGCGTCGTCGCAGCGCAGTAATTGGTACGCCCGAGTTATTGCAAGCGGCGACTGTCCAAGGAGCCAAACACATTGTGCTGTTGTCTTCGGCGATGGTGTACGGAGCCTGGCCGAACAACCCCATTCCATTAACTGAAGATACGGCATTGCGCCCTGACTTTGGATTTGCATTTGCGCGGCAGTTGGCGACGGTCGAACAACTCGTTGACGATTGGCGCGAATCTGGCGACGATCGAAGTGCAACAGTGTTGCGGCCAGTGCCAGCAATGGCCGCTGACGGTGCATCAAGTTTGGTGCGAGCACTTGCGGCAGGCATGGGCGGACGACTTGGCGAAGACGATGTGCCCGCGCAGTTTTTGCATCTTGACGATTTGGCCGAAGCAGTAGTTCTGGCGACTCGGAAAAAACTCAATGGTGTGTACAACGTTGCGCCTGATGGTTTTGTACACAGTGCGCGAGTGCGCTCGTTATGGGGAATGGCGCCGCGTTTACGTTTGCCTGATCGGATGAGCGAAATTGTCAGCGACTTACGATGGCGTTTTCAGCGTGGTCCGATTCCCCCGGGGCTTCGTCCATATGTGCGGTCAACTTGGCTTGTATCTAATGGGCGCTTACGTGCCGAAGGTTGGACACCGACTGTCACCAATGAGCAAGCATTTGTTGAGGGAACTGACGCCAAATGGTGGACAATGTTGACTCCGAAACGCAAGCAAGAAATTGCTTTGGGAGCAATGGTTACTGGGATTTTTGTAGCAGTGATTACGGTTTTAGTTGTAGCGAGAAAATATCGCCGCTATCACTGAGCGCACTGATTTGCTTTTCAATATTCGGAATCGGGATAAAGCCAAGCACTTTGTTTACATGTGTACATAGTCCCACAAGTCGACCGCTTTGATCGACGACCGGAGCACCTTCGGCGAATGCAGAAATATCTATCTCGTTGGCATCGCCTGATCGCAAAGTAATCATCGCTTCGTGAGAGGTTTCATCGACGACGAGTCGTTTGGGATTTTCAAGCAACACGGTGACAACTTGACCCGACGCAAAACCCTGACTGTATTTAATTCCGCTTGTACGAGAGATAGTTCGGACAAAGGTGAGCGGATCAAATTGTTGCTCAATTTGCAAGACTGCAATTCCACTATTGGGAAAGATGTGAACAAGGTTCGCCGTGTTCATCGAATGATCGGGTAGTTGAACCGAGACTGATTCAAGTTCGCTGAGCGCTGCTGAAGTCGTGACCAAAATTTGATTATTGAAAAGGATGATTCCCATCGCCGCCGAAGTGGACAAATCGCTATCAACTGCGGCGACGTGTAGATCGGCATTTGTGAGTGCGACGATGTCAGATGTGTTGTGGTGACCCGACCGCGGGATGAGAACCAGCAGAAGTCCCGAGATCAAAACGAATCCGGCGATGCACGAAAAACCGACAAGCCCCCGTCCGCGTCGCCCGATATCAATCGGAGTCAGAGCCTGCAGGGCGACGGCGGCAAAGCCGACTTCGGAAGGATGACGCCACATGCGCTCATGGGGTGGTTGCGGGGCTGGGCCGTACGAATCGTCGGGATCGGCGTCATCGGGGCCGATTCCGAAGTCGTTGTTCATTCCCACAATCAGGCAGGTTAGTAAAGAATGCCGAAGAGTGGCACGCGCTCAAGCGTTCATGTTGGATGTAACCGCTACGCTCAAGATGTGCTCGTTGAGAAGTCCGCTGACGAATGGTTTGCCATCACCGACGAGCCATTGTCGGTTGGTGAGTTGTACGACTGGGCGGTCCGTCCCGATTGTGGAGCCGTAGTGGTTTTTTCTGGGACTGTTCGCGATCATGCCATTGAAGACGGACAATTTCGCTCAGGTGTTGAATTTCTTGAGTACGAGGCGTACGCCGAAGAAGTGATTCCGCGGTTTCGCACAATCGCAAAAGAGGCTCGTCAACGCTGGAACGATCTTGGTTGTTTCGCACTTGTCCATCGTGTGGGTCGTATTGAGCTTGGTGAGTCATCGGTGATTGCCGTCGTATCGGCGCCTCATCGCCCCGAGGCATTTGAAGCGGCACGTTTTGCCATTGATGCACTGAAGTCATCGGCTCCGATCTGGAAACATGAGACCTGGGATGGTGGAAGTGACTGGGGGACTGGAGCGACAGCGCCAGTTCATGCTTCGGAAGTTCGTTCGTCAGACGGCGCCGGTCACTGATGGTCTACATATTGCTCGCAGTCGTGATTATTTGTGTCGTGGTTTTTGCAGGACTCGCGACAAGCCGACGTACTCCCACAAGCAATGACAGCGTTGCAGATTTTCAACGTCACCTAAATGCGTTATCTCCTGAAGCACGTCGACATACGGTGGAGAATTATCCCGTTGTGACGTCGCCAACCGAAGAAACAGAGGAACCAAATCATGGCACGTGACCTTGCGATTGACTTAGGTACTGCAAACACTTTGGTGTATATGAAGGGTCGCGGCATTGTACTGAACGAGCCTTCAGTGATTGCCCTCAATCGTCAGACCGGTGAAGTACTCGCAACTGGTCACGAAGCGTGGCACATGATTGGCCGTACACCCGGATACATCGTTGCGGTACGACCGCTACGTGGTGGGGCCATTACCGACTTTGATGTCACCGAACGTATGATTCGTTTGCTGCTGCAGCGAGTCGGAGTCAGTCGCTTTACCCGCCCCAAAGTAGTTATTTGCGTGCCCTCGGCAATTACTGAAGTTGAGCGACGAGCGGTCACCGACGCAGCCCGTCGTGCTGGTGCCGCTGATGCGCAATTAATTGAACAACCGATGGCCGCCGCAATTGGTGCTCAGCTGCCTATTGACGAGCCAGTTGGCAACATGGTCATCGACATCGGTGGTGGCACGAGTGAAACAGCGGTCATCAGCTTGGGTGGCATCGTCGCTCTTGAAGCTGTTCGCGTTGGAAGTTTCGACATTGACAATGCAATTCAAAACTATGTGCGACGCGAACACGGTATTGCGATTGGCGAACGCACCGCTGAAGAAATCAAGGTTGCGATCGGTTCGGCTGCTCAGACGCCTGACGAAGTTGAAGCCGAAGTGAGTGGTCGCGACTTAATGATGGGCCTTCCGAAGACGGTTGTTCTGACGCCTGAAGAAATTCGTTATGCCATCGATGACGTCGTGTCACAGATTGTGCAGTCGGTTGTTCGATGCTTGGCAAAAGCGCCAGCCGAGCTCGCACAAGATTTCTTGACTCGCGGGATGTACTTGGTTGGCGGTGGCGGATTGCTGCGCGGACTTGCCGAACGTATCGAAACTGAAACACAAGTTCCGGTCCGCATGTCGCAAATGCCACTCGAGTCAGTTGTGCTTGGAGCTGGCCACTGTATCGAGAACTATGACGCGTTGAAGCGCATGTTTATGGGTCAGCGCCGTTAAATAAATCGAATGTGATTTAGCCAGCAATGATCGGCACAATCAGGCCGTTCTGCGACAAAACCCACACTTCACCTTGAGCATCGGCTACGACGCCAACTGACTTTTCAACAGTTCCAAGTTCAACGAGTCCGCAGTTCTTGCGTTGGTCGTCAATGCAAAGAGCCTGAACTTTGCCCGTGCAATAGTCGGAGAAGATGTACCAAGTACCACTGACAGGAACTTGCGAGCCGCGATAAACAACTCCACCTGAAATCGAGCAGTTGTTATCGACATGTTCGTATTCGAATACGGGCTCAACCGCGGTGAAGGTTTCGTGCAGAGTTTGTTGGTCAGCATTGAATTCATGCGTACCTTCGCGTGCACTCCAGCCAAAGCTCACACCCTGCGCTTGATCAAACGGCACGACATTGATTTCTTCCCAATGATCTTGACCGACATCGGCAATCCATAGATCGTTCGTAACTGGGTCGAGTGCAGCGCGCCAAGGGTTACGCAAACCAACGGCCCAGGCTTCGCCACTATTCCATCGACCATCAACTGGTGAGATTTTCCAAATCTTCCCGAGCGGCGAAGTGACATCAAGAGCGTGGCGTTCGGGGTCGTTGGCAAAACCACCGTCGCCCATGAAAACGTACAACGCCCCGTCTGTATCAACCATGATGTCGCCACCATTGTGATTTGGGTATGGCTGTTTGATTGTGGTGATCAAGCCTTGCGAAGACTTATTGAAAGATCCGTCGTCAGCAATCAAGAATGAAGCGATGACTGTGTCGCCGGCAAGGTTGGTGTAGTTGACGTAGGCGCCAGATCCGTCGGGGGCGAACGCAAGACCAAGCAAACCTTGCTCGCCTTGAGCGATCGTGAGATCGCTGATATCAAGTACTTGCGGGCCCTTTGTGCCATCAGATGATAGTTCAAAGATTTTTCCGGCCCGCTCAACGATGTACGACTGCGGAGTATCGCCCTTGCGAACAGCAATATCGACAGGATCTACGTAGTCGGTGATTGGTGCGCCGAGCGTTGCCATAAACGTAGGCTCACTCGTAACAGTTGTTGAAGTTTCAGCAAGAGTTGTTGAGACATCAACCGCTGATATGTCGGTAGTCGCGATTGTGGATGATTCAACAACGTTGCTGACGTCAGCAGATTTGCCAGATGAACTGCAGGCAATCAGCGACAGTGACGCGAGGGTCGTTAAAAATCCGATACGAACATGAGTAATTTTCATTACGAACGCTCGCGACGAATCAGACCTTCTTGAACAACGGTGATTGCAAGTTGGCCATCATGGGTATAAATCGAACCAGTTGCTAAGCCGCGAGCACCAGAGGTCGTTGGTGTCATCTGGTCGTACAACAACCATTCGTCGGCGCGGAACGGTCGATGGAACCACATCGCGTGGTCGAGGCTGGCCATTTGCAAACCGCTGTCGGTCCAGTTGAGACCGTGTGGCAAAACTGTTGTGTCGAGAAGAGTCATGTCACTTGCGTACGTCACGATGCATGCGTGCAATGTGGGGTCGTCGGGCAATGTGCCATCGGCGCGTAACCACACTTTTTGTTGCACTGTTGGTGTGCGCGAACGCGACATCGGGTCGCCATCGACATAACGAATGTCAATCGGACGCGGGCGGTCGTACCACTCGCCCAGTAGATGCTTGTGGGGAGCCATGCGCGTTTTGAAGTCGGGAAGACTTTCGGCGTCGGGGACATCGGGCATTGGGACCTGATGAGAAAGTCCATCTTCGGGCGCATGGAAACTGGACTGCAAGTTGAAGATGGCTTGGCCGTGCTGGATAGCAACGACGCGTCGGGTTGAGAAGCTTTTGCCGTCGCGGATGCGGTCGACGTCGTACAAGATGGGGGCGGTGGGGTCGCCAGGGCGCAAGAAGTAAGCGTGGAGCGAATGCACCCGACGGTCACGGTCGTCGATCGTGCGGGAGGCGGCGACGAGGGCCTGACCGGCTACTTGGCCCCCAAAGACGCGCTGACGATTCTCTTGGGGCGAACGGCCCCGGAACATATTGACCTCAATGGCTTCGAGGTCAAGAAGGGAGATCAGGTCGTCAAGGGCGTCAAACACCCCTACATCATGACACGCAAGAGCGTGTTTCACACGTGGTTCTTGGCTAGCGTCTCGCCCGTGGCACTTTTACCCTTGAACCCAGATGAACTCCTCTCAACAACCCGCGCCGTACGTAAGCGCCTCGATTTTGACAAGCCCGTCCCGGACGAATTGATCCGCGAATGTGTGTCTTTGGCCATGCAGTCACCTTCGGGCTCGAACAGCATGACGATGCAGTTCATCGTTGTGAAGGACGAAGCCAAGCGCAAAGCCATCGGTGCTGTCTATCGCGAGTGCTTCTCGCAGTATCAGGCCATGGACGGCGTGTACATCCGCACGATCGACAAGGGTGATGCCGACCTGAATAAGCAACAGCAGCGTTCAGCCGACTCGGCTGACTACCTCGGCGATCACATGGGCGATGCACCCGTATTGGTGATCCCGTGCAACGTCGGTGGCCGTACCGAGGCCGCTGGCGGCCTTGGCATGATGGCTTCTTCGGTGATGGCAAATATCTTGCCCGCCATGTGGAGCTTCATGTTGGCTGCTCGTGCCCGTGGCATGGGAACCGCTTGGACAACCGTGCACCTCATGATGGAACAGCAAGTTGCTGACATCTTGGGCATTCCGTTCGACACCGTGCAGCAGGTCTGCTTGTCACCATTGGCATTCACCAAGGGAACAGACTTCAAAGCCGCCGCACGTCCCGATGCAGAAACGATCATTCACTGGGATAAGTGGTGATCTCTGCGCAACTGCGCGATTTAGCTCTTGCAACAACTGGTTTTATGCCCGTTGATGAAGGTGATGCATTACATGAAGCAGCACTTGTTGCAGCGCGTTCGTTACCTGGTTTGCCGTTACTTGAAGTTGGTTCGTATTGCGGACGTTCAACTATTTGGTTAGGTGATGCGGCGCGTCAAGCAGGCACGGTGCTCTTTGCCGTTGATCACCATCGCGGTTCAGAAGAAAATCAACCAGGCTGGGAATGGCACGACGAAACATTGGTCGATCCCGTTGTCGGCAAGATGGACACACTTCCGTTCTTTAGGCACGCGATGTTTCGTGCTGATTTAGAAGAGCACGTCTTAGCCGTTGTTGGTCAATCACTAATCGTTGCAAAAAATTGGACGAGTTCATTGGCATTTTTGTTTATTGATGGTGGTCATGGTGTTGAACCAGCGCGACTTGATTACGAACTTTGGACACCACATGTTGCGGTCGGTGGAACATTAGCGATTCACGATGTGTTTCCCGATCCTGCCGACGGTGGACGTCCGCCGTACGAACAGATTTACTTGCCGGCAATTAATAGCGGTCGTTTTGAAGATGTGTCAGCAACAGGAAGTTTGCGTGTACTGCGCCGCGTGTGATTCTGGTGTCGTTTTAATCGGTAATACCAATTAAAACGACACCAGAATCACACTGGACGTTGGGCAGCGCGTAATCCGGCCCACGCCAGATCGCTCACTTGACGAGCAATGAGTTCGGGATCGAACTCGCCACCTAAACGCAGCAGACGACGCGAAACACCTTCGGCTAAACCGACCAAAGCATGCGCCAATGTGCGGCGGTGTTCGGGATCGATGTCGGCAGTAATGAGAGGTTCAATGGCGTCGGCGACTTGTGATTGAAACTTGCCGGCGGCTTCGCTGAATTCGGGGTCACGACGTGAGCCGCCGCCGAACAACAACTGGAATGCGTCGTGATCGTCGTAGACCCATTGGAAGTAGGCGCGAAAACCGAGTTCGGTGCGACGACGTCCGTTGCTTTGAGCAATTTCGTCGGTCGTAATGACTTCGAGCATGCGTGCACCAGCGTCTTCGATGAGTGCCAAGTAGAGCTCGCGCTTTGATTCAAAGTGTTGATACAAAACTGGCTTCGTGATTCCGGCTGCTTCGGCAACATCGTTCATTGATGTTTGGTGATAGCCCTCACGAGCAAACACATCAAGCGCAACGGCAAGTAGTTGTTCGCGACGTTCAGCGGCCGGCATTCTTAAAGACATAACGCCCTCACGGTACCTTCATAAACCTTGAGCGAGGTCATCTTTTTCGGCAGCCTTGACGGCGTATCCGAGAACGATGGCAGGAGCAAGAAGAATGGAACCGATCACCATGCAGATGGTGATGAAGGTGACCATGGTGTCGTTGAAATCGACGACGAAGGCCACGATGAAAAGAGCGATGGCTGCCGCAAAAAGTAAGTATCCGAGCCGATTGGCACGCTTGGTCCACAGCGCAATCATCGCCCGTCGAGCGCGAACGGGATCGGAGGACGAACGTGGGCTTTCGGGGGCACTCATGACGCTTTTAGCCTAGAGGGGCAGGCTCACATACTCACGACGGGCTACCGTTCGCATGTGGCAGTTCTTGTGGAATGGTTTGAATCGGTATGCAAGGTGGTCATTGATCGCCCCGACAAGCGCAATGCGGTCGATCTAGCGACGTTGCAGGCTTTACACAAAGCTCAAGCAACAGCAGTGTCGGGCGGTGCACGAGTACTTGTTTTGACAGGTACACCGCCAGCTTTTTGTAGTGGCGCCGATCTTGGTGGAGTTGAGTTGGGTGAATTCACCGAGACCTTGTTGTCGGTTTTGCGCGGATTCGGATCGATGGACTGTCTCACATTGGCATCCGTTGACGGACCGGCGCTTGGTGCCGGTTCGCAATTGGCAGCCGCCTGCGATTTACGAATAGCGACACCGAAGAGCAAATTTGGAGTTCCGGCTGCAAAGTTGGGTCTGGCCGTTGATTCATGGACAGTTGAACGCATCGGGCGTGAAGCCGGTTGGAGCGCAGCGCGCTACATGTTGTTAACGGCTGAAGCGATTCACGCCGATGAACTCGTTGGTGGATTTGTGCATCGACTCGGAACACTCGATGATGCAATGACGTGGGCGAATGAGATGTCGTCTCTTGCACCACTCACGATCAAGGCGCACAAGATGGCGCTTGAACGTTTGGGTGGCGCAGATATTTCACTTGAAGCTGTTGAACACGCACGACTTGCCGCATGGGCCAGTAATGACGCCAATGAAGGTCGTCAAGCGTTTCTAGAAAAACGAAAACCGAAGTTTCTCGGTAGTTGAAATAACTTGGTTCTTGATTTTCAGTTCAGATTTTTATCGCGGGCACGTATTGACAAATAGACCCGCCAGAAAATAACGACCATGCCAAGAAACATGATGAGGAACAACAACAGTTGTTGCCAGCCGCCACGATCACTCGAACTTGTTGGCGCACGACCACAATCGGGGAGTGGATTAGAGCTGATGCACGATGTGACATCACGCCCAAGATTCATGAAGTCATTTTCGGTTGTAGGTGGCTGGGTGTCGGCCTGAGTTTCTTGTTGCGCGTCGATCGGGGGAGTTGTCGCGAGTACAGCGGTCGAACCTACGAGTCCGCCACCGAGCACCAACGAGATGGCGAGTAGGGCAATGCTCAGAATCCGACGATTGTTCACCTCTCCATCGTGCCACCCCAAGTGCTCATTAGTGGCAGCACGAGGGATCGTTTAGTTCACGACTTCAGAATTGGACAGCGATAATCGCCTTTGGTAATTTCTCGTTGAAATAGTGAGTTACAAGCTATAAAGGGGCAGTAGCGGGATGAAACATGTGGCGGGAATTCGGGGTTTCGTGGCAGGCGCGCTCGTTGTGTCGGTGGTTGGTGTGGGTGGTTTGGCGGTCGTGAAAGCAACGGGCGGTTCGTCGTCGGCCAGTTTGTTTGTGGCGGTGACACCCGTACGTGTCGTTGATACGCGTAGTGATCTCGGTTTGAACTCTGTTGTTTCTGGCACCGAGCAAGACGTGATGATTGTTAGCTCAGTCGTCCCCGTTGGTGCGACTGCCGTGGCAATGACCGTGACCGCTGTTGATGCGTCGGCTAAAGGTTTCGTGGTGGTGCGTCCTGGAGACGCGACAGGTAAGCCGTCAACATCGAATATCAATGTGTCCAAAGGTGAAACTGTCGCCAATGCCGTGACCATCAAGTTGCCAACGGTGGGCAGCGGTGCTGGCGCAATCAAAGTTTTGTTTGATGCCTACGGTTCGTTCACTGCGACAACAGAATTGTTGATCGATATCACGGGTTATTACGAAGTAGCCAATGTTGGTTCGGGATCATCGGGTCCAGCTGGAGCACAAGGCCCGCAAGGCGAGCGCGGCCCGCAAGGTGAACAGGGCCTGCGAGGTGTTCAGGGTCTGCAAGGTATTCAAGGTGAGCGAGGTCAGAAGGGTGACATCGGCGAGCAGGGCGTGCCAGGAGAAAAGGGCGATATCGGCGAGCAGGGCGTGCCAGGAGAAAAGGGCGTGCCAGGAGACAAGGGTGCGGCAGGCTCAGACGGCGCTTTGGCTGGACTGTCCTGTCTCGATCGACAGTTCATTGCCCAATTCAACGGCGTCTGGAAGTGTGCTGAACTCGGCGAGCTACGTATGGCTGGGTTGATAGGAACTCCCGCTTCGGTAGGCACTAATCCTCCAGGTGACACTCAATTGGGGGACTGGTCGTATTACGGCGGGTCCTATTATGGGGCCTACGATTTCACCCCATGTAATTTGGATCGTTGCATATTGATGTTAATTGGTGTTACGGATCACAGCAGGTGCTCGGTTTCAGGTTCAGTGGGTACTCGATTGTTCAATTCGACCAGCTCCGGGGTTTCGAGGGGTGGTTACATAGATATCGACTTCACGTTAGCTGTGGGTCAAACGCTTGATCAGTTCTCGGCATCGACGCCAGTCTCGATTCAAGTGTTGTGCGGGCAGGGCATCGTTGAAGCACAAAATCCTCCAATCACTCCTGCCTGAAACGCTGGCATAACTAGCGGGTTTTCGGGGTCTTGGCTTGAACAACTACGATCAGTGAGGTGACTACTCGCCGCACTGTCCTAGTTGTTGACTTCGGTGCGCAGTACGCACAACTCATTGCTCGTCGCGTGCGCGAGCACAAGGTGTACTCCGAGATCGTTCCGCATACCATCACGGCCGAACAGATCGCGGCCAAGAATCCGGCGGCGATCATCTTGTCGGGCGGCCCCAAGAGCGTGCATGTTGAAGGTGCACCTCGGCTTGACCCCAAGGTGTACGAATCGGGTGTGCCGATCTTGGGTATTTGTTATGGCGCTCAATTAATTGCCCATCAACTCGGCGGTGAAGTGGGTCGTGGATCGCGTGGTGAATACGGCCGCGCCCAAATGACCCGTATTGCTGGCTCACAATCAACTTTGCTCACTGCCGATTTACCCGATGTGCAAGAAGTTTGGATGAGCCACTTCGATGCGATTTCACAGGTGCCCGCTGGCTTTACGGCAACTGCGTCAACTCCCGAAGCTCCCGTTGCTGTTCTTGAAAATGCCGATCGAAAAATTTGGGGAGTGCAATATCACCCCGAAGTTGTGCACTCGCCGTTTGGTGCGCAGGTTCTTGAAAACTTCTTGCACAACCTTGCCGGTTGCGATGCCAGTTGGACCATGGGTTCGGTCATTGATGAACAAATTGCTGTGATTCGGGCGCAAGTGGGCGATAAGCGCGTGATCTGTGGTTTGTCAGGCGGCGTTGATTCAGCAGTTGCGGCTGCACTTGTGCACCGTGCGATTGGGGCACAACTCACCTGTGTGTATGTTGACACTGGTCTCATGCGCAAAGGTGAAAGCGATCAAGTTGTTGAAACTTTCAAACGCAATATGGGCATTGAGTTGATTCATGTTGATTCGGGGGCCAAGTTCTTTGATGGTCTGAAAGGCACCACCGAACCCGAAGCTAAGCGCAAAATTATTGGCGAGCTTTTCGTGCGCGTTTTTGAACAACACACCGGTGGTGTCACCGATGCCGAGTTCTTGGTTCAGGGAACCTTGTATCCCGACCTCATCGAAAGTGGTGGCACCGATGGCACGGCCTCAGTCATTAAGAGCCACCACAATGTGGGCGGACTGCCCGCCGATATGACGCTCAAATTGGTCGAACCGCTCCGTGCCTTGTTTAAGGACGAAGTGCGTCGACTCGGCAGCGAATTGGGTTTGCCCGACGAGATTGTCTGGCGTCAGCCGTTCCCTGGTCCGGGCCTTGGCGTGCGAATTATCGGCGAAGTGACCCCTGACAAGGTGGCTATTTTGCAAGAAGCCGACGCCATTGTCCGTGAAGAAATCCGCCTCGCTGGCCTTGAGCGCGAGATTTGGCAGGCCTTTGCGGTTTTGCCCGATATTCGCTCGGTGGGCGTGATGGGCGACGAGCGCACCTATGCCTATCCAATCATTATTCGGGCTGTGACCAGCGACGATGCCATGACTGCCGACTGGGCCCGCCTGCCTTTTGACTTGCTCGAGCGCATGTCGAGCCGCATTATTAGCGAGGTTGAAGGGGTCAATCGGGTGGCTTATGACATCACCTCGAAGCCACCGGGCACCATTGAATGGGAATAGCCCGACTGCAACACATTCGTCATATTCGCTAGCCTGCCAAGGGTCATGTTGAGTCTTCGCCCAAGCCCCCGTTTGCGCCGTATGGCCGCCCAGGTTTTGGTGAGTGCCATGTTGCTGGGAACCGTCGGGGTTGTTGCGGTTGAACGCCCGGCTGCTGCCGACTCGGTTGATGATGCCAAGCGCCGAGTGCGTCAGATGGCTGACCAACTCGAGGCCGCCGAAGCTGAAGCCGATCGCTTGTCTGAAGAACTGGCGATTGCCACCGACGATAAGGCGCAACTCGAAATTGGGATTGTCGCAACCGAAGCCGAAATTGCTGTGAAGCAAACCGAACTTGGTGGACTGCAAACCGAGATGTCTGACTTGGCTGTTGAGGCTTTTGTTGGTGGCGGTCGTGGTGGAAGTATCACTGGCTTGTTGGCCCCTGGTGGTGGCCCCAACGAATCAGTACAGAAGCAGTCGCTCACCGAAATCGCGCTCAACGTAGGTTTTGCAACGACCGACGAACTCGATTCAGCAATTACCGATCTTGCGCAACTCACCGATCAACTCACTAAGCAGAAAAATCAAGCCGAAGACTTAGCGAAGAACATTGTCGGTCTGCAAGAAAAGACCGACAAAGAAATTTCTAAGTACACCAAGTTGAAAGCCAAAGCCGAAAAAGAACTTGGAAGCGCGCTAGCTGCAGAAAGAGCTCGTCGAGCTGCTGCGGCCGCCGCCGCTGCTCGTGCGCAAGCGGCAGCATTTGTAGCGGCCCGTGGTGATGGTGTACCAAACTCCCCAGGCGAAGCAGCCAAAAAGGTTTTTGATCCTTCGTCAATTCCGTCAACAAGTTCGCGTGCATCAATTGCAGTAGCGGCTGCAAAAAGTCAAGTCGGAGTTCCGTACGTCAAGTTCATGTCTAAAGAAGGCGTGGGGTTTGACTGTTCAGGTCTGACCACTTTCGCATGGCAGCAGGCCGGCGTTTCGATACCGCATCAATCGCGAGCACAGTTTGCTCAAGGGCCTCAGATTCCGACGTCATACATCGAACCTGGCGACCTGGTGTACTTCCATGATCCCATTAGTCACGTTGGTATTTACATTGGTGGCGGAATGATGGTTGATGCGCCTGGCGTTGGCCGAACTGTGCGATATGCCGCAGTCACGTTTGACAAAGTTGTTGGTGTGACTCGGCCGGGGTGAGCCCCGACTTGTTCATTCGGACTACGGTTCTGTCCACAAGTACGTGAACGGAGCAAGTATGGCTGCCGAAGCCAATTCAAACCCCACAAGTATTCAGGGCGTTGATCTTGACAAAGTTTCGGCGTGGCTCGCTGCAAATATTGCTGATGCTCAAGCACCGTTTTCGTTTTCACTCATAGCGGGCGGCCGTTCAAACCTCACCTACAAAGTCGCCGATGCCAACAATGTTGGCTATGTCCTGCGCCGCCCCCCACTTGGTCATGTGTTAGCAACTGCACACGACATGGCTCGTGAACACCGAATTATTTCTGCAGTCGGTAAGACGGGTGTTCCGGTACCTAAAACATTGGGTGTGTGCACCGACGAAAGTGTGAATGGCGCGCCGTTCTATGTGATGGCATTCGTTGAAGGTGAAGTTTTAGACAGCGCCGAAAAAGCCACCAAACTTGATCCGTCATTGCGTATCGATGCGTCGATGAATTTGATTGAAGTCTTGTCTGAATTGCACGCAGTTGATGTTGACGCAGTCGGACTTGGCGATCTTGCCAAACGTGAGGGCTACATCGAACGTCAAATTAAACGTTGGAGCACTCAGTGGGAGAACTCAAAGACACGTGACTTGCCCGAGATAGATGAAGTGGTTCGTTTGTTATCGTCAAAGGTTCCGCAACAACAAGGTGTGGCCATTGCACACGGAGATTTTCGTTTTGGCAATGTGTTGACCGATGTGAAGACTGGTCGTATTGCTGCAGTGCTCGATTGGGAACTATGCACGCTTGGCGATCCGCTCGCCGATCTGGGATATATCGGTGTGTATTGGAGTGATGGACCGTCATCTGCTTTGCGCGCCAATGATCCGACGCCGGCTGGTGGATTCGCGAAGTATCAAGATCTCGTTGATCGCTATGCGAAATCAACGGGTCGTGATGTGAGTGGTGTTGATTACTACGTGGCATTTTCGTGTTGGCGCCTTGCTGTCATTAGCGAAGGTGTGTACGCGCGTTACTTGCACGGCGCAATGGGTCAGCAAGAAGGAATAGACATGAATGCCATGCGCGCTGGTGTTGATGGATTAACAACGCGCGCGCTTGAATCTATTAGAAGACTTTTGTAAACGGAGATTGTTATGAGCACAGATGTTTTAATCGGCTGGGAAAAGGGAACTTTCACCGCTGCATCAATCACACACGACACGTATCGTCGCGGAACAGGTCCAGGAATCATCGTGGTGCACGAAATTCCAGGCATTACGCCGGCAGTCACGCGCTTTGCGAACGATCTTGTTGATGCGGGGTTCACGGTCATCATGCCCGTCCTGGTGGGAACACCAGGTAAGTCGCCTAGCGGTAGCTACATGGCTTCATCAATGGCCAAAGTGTGTATCTCGAAAGAGTTCACCAACATGGCACTCAATCAAACGTCACCAGTGATTGCGTGGTTGCGGGCTCTTGGTCGTCAATTGAATAATGAGCTCGTTGAAAAGGGAATCAGCAGCAAAGGCATTGGTGCTCTTGGCATGTGCTTCAGTGGTGGATTCGCTTTGGGCATGATGGTTGATGATCATCTCGTTGCACCAGTGTTAAGCCAGCCGTCGATGCCTTTCAACGTGAGCAAGAGTCGTGCCGGAGATTTGAACCTTTCACCTGATGATCAGATTGCAGTTGCACGTCGTGCCGAAGAAGGTTGCCAGGTTCTTGGACTGCGGTTCACCGGTGACAAGTTGGTCGGGGACCGGTTTGAGTCGTTGCGCAAGTTGATTGGTGATGCATTTATTGCGATTGAGTTGCCGTCGCAGAACAAGAAAGATCACTCGGTGCTCACCGAACAACGCGACGAGCCAAGCGTTCAACGCGTGATTGAGTTCTTCAACGAAAAACTGAAGTAACGAAACTTTTCTCAAAACGTAAAACATTTGTGATGTCTGGTTTAATCCAGTTGTTGTGAGGCTCGTCGCCTGCTCGCCGATCTCCAACCGGATACCGCCGACTCGGTCGTCAAAGAATTGATGGAACAGGCATCCGATGTTGTCGACCGACGACAGGCTGCGCCTCACACCCAGCGTCGTTAAGAACCGGCCATCCCAACAAGTGGCGAAACTGGTGGCAGAAACTAGTGAAAAAGCTCCCATTTCTGCCACCAGAAAAACAAATCAAGTATTAGTACGTCAGTGTGAAGCGCTGGTGTTCCCAAGTTTTGAGAGCGTCGATTGGCGCGCCCGTTGATTCAAGAACATGACGCGCCAACAAACCTTTGGCTGCTTTGGCGTCGTGACCCGCAACTTTTCCCGACTTCTCGACGAACGTCACCGAACTCAAACTTGCGTAAGTATCGGGCGTCGGGGTCCACGCCGCACGATGTTCGTTTGGCAACAGATCAATCACGTGATGACCAGCGAGTCGCGCGTTCAAGGCCTTCGACAACGGCTCGCGCCACCAGGTTGACAACTTTCCGATCGGCACAAACGACGCACCCATTTTCAATTTGTAATCAGGAATCTGATCATCAAACCCAACGAGGCCAAGTAGTCCAGAAAGCACGATGATCGACTCAGCTGCTCGGGCATGAACCTTGGCGCTCATCGTTGATGGCGACATGTGGTCCCACACCACGCCGGTGTAGCGCTCGTGAGCGGCCATGGTTGGGGCGCCAACGATTGACCTATTCGTTTCTTGGGCCTGAGCCAAATGTTTGCCCCCAACCCCCAGCAATTTGGCGTCGCCGCCACCAAGTTCTTCGAGGGCAGTTGCAATTTGCGAGCGATATTTGCCAAGAGTTTTGCCGAATTCGCCCGAGGACGCTTTCCACTTGGGCGCCGAGCCGCCGTCGGCCTTGCCCTCCGATGGTGGGAGCAAAATCACCAGGGGAAATGACTTTCGACTCACGGTACAAATTCAACTCTATGGAGAC
>Ga0194055_10001158_pt1 | contig 21393 bp, 22 predicted proteins | sample SepL449m_MetaG_FD_155482 | JGI IMG/M metagenome (GOLD analysis project Ga0194055, IMG submission 155482) | Anoxic zone freshwater microbial communities from boreal shield lake in IISD Experimental Lakes Area, Ontario, Canada - Sep2016-L442-9m | ecosystem: Environmental > Aquatic > Freshwater >...
CGTTGCCACCCAACCAACTTTGCGCTAACTCCAAGCTGGCATGCTTGTGGTCCAAATCGCCATGCACCATCGCCAATTGCACCGCCGCGACCGTGGCACCCGGGATACCACGCAACCAATCGGGTGACACGGCGATGGTGGCTGTGACGCCCGCCGGATCGCGCACACTGTCCGAGCTGGACAGTGGCTGCACGATGGAATAGCGGGTGAACTCGGTGTGGCGCTCCCACTTGACGGTATAGCCCGGCAGGCGGATGCGTAGAAAATTACCCTCCAGACTTTCGGGCAGCAAATCGGCCTGCCCGGGCAGCTGGCGCAGATGCGCGCCCTCTTGCGCGCGGCTGACCCCCGCGTTGAGCACTGCGACAAAGGTAACCAAGGCGGGTAACTGCAATGTCGCAGGCGGACGGGCGTGCACTTCGTCGTGCAACTGCTGGCGCTGGGTGTCGTCGGGAGGCAGCGAGTATGGGGGCGTGGCCATGGGACTCCTTTAGCGTGTGCAAGGCTTGGGTCAGAGGATACACAAATCGCTGTGTACCTGAAAATGCATCCTGAATTCTTGCGGCCCACCAAGGAGGTAAGCCTCTGAAATATCTGGGTGCGACCAGCCACCCCAAGATTTGAATGAAAATGTTCCGCTCAAGCTTCACTCGAATGAAATACCCCATGGAAAACAGCAGCACAAGGCCGTCAAAAAAATCAATTATCTTGGTGGGATTGGTGGGGTGTTTCTTAACCTCGCTGGCTGGTGTGACGGGCGCAATGCTGTTGTCTGGCTTTGCGCAGTCTGGCGGCTGGGCAGAGTGGCTTAAGCGATTGTCTTTGGGTTATCCCTGCGCCTGTGTCGTGGTACTGTTGATATTTCCCCATTTGGTTCCGACAATGACAGCGCATTTAGAGTCTCGCTAGAGACGGTATCACTGTGCACATGAACAAAGGCCATCCATTTCATTTTTTCGGGTGCGCCGTCGCACTATGGTTTGGCGTGATTTTCACAAGTACCAGTGGTTTTGCGCTGGATGTACCCAGAAGCGGTATTTTGTTGGAAATTGTCTCCCAATGCCTGGAGCCATCGGCGCCGAACTATTGCACTGCTTGCATGGCGCCGCGTGCCGACGCGCGCTGCCAGGGCGCGCCGCAATGCACCAAAAGCACCGAAGTGTGGGCCATGAACGAGCAGTATGTGGCGATGCGCGATATCAAAATGTGCGCATGCCCCTCAGAATTTGTGCACGGCCTGGCTTTGCCGCGTTATCCGGTCACGGGTGTGGAGGATCCGAAGCGGCCGGCGGGTATTTGGAAATTCGCCTGGGATGTGGCCATCAGCCGGATGGAGCCGCAATCTATCGCCTTGGTGGTGAACCCCCAATTTCGGCGCAGCCAAAATCAATTGCATGTTCATTTGCTTCGGCTCACAATAGAGGCCCAAATTATTTCCAACAATTATCTCGCCGGTTATGTGGATCAATTAGAGGAGGTTTGGCATGTCGCAGAAAAAGGCGCCCGCAAGCAGGGTTTGGGCGACTATGGCGTGCTGGTGAAAAAAGCTGACGCTGGAAAATTCGCGGTCTATATTTCCTCGGAAAGTCCGGAAGGTTTATTTACCCAGGCCACTTGCCGCTAGCGTAAATAATGCCGCGCCCATTGCTTGGCTTGATGCCCAATATGCCCCCACTCGCTTGCGCACCCCACGCCGTTTCCCGTTTGCGCGCCACCCGATTAGCCCGCAGCGCCAAACCCTTTTTGGCACGCGGTGGCATCAAAGGCGAGCGCTGCGCAGACTGCCGTCTGCTGCCCAGCCACTGCATGTGCGCGCTGCGCCCGCGCACGCTATCCCATGCCGGCATTTGCTTGCTAATGGCCGATATTGAGCCCCTCAAGCCCAGCAATACCGGTTGGTTGGTGGCCGATGTTGTACCGGACACGTTTGCGTATTCCTGGGAACGCACCGACGCCGACCCGGCGCTCTTGGCTTTGCTGGCAGACCCGACCTGGCAGCCTTATGTGGTGTTTCCGGGCGAGTTTGTGGATGCGCACCGCGTCGTGCACGCAGTGGCTACGGGCGATGCAGACACATCTCTGGGCAAACGCCCCTTATTTGTTGTGTTGGACGGAACCTGGGCGCAAGCGCGAAAAATGTTCCGAAAAAGCCCCTACTTGGATGCCTTGCCGGTGCTCAGCCTGGCGCCAGCCCAGATTACTGCGTATCGGTTACGCCGTTCTGGTCGGGATGACCACTTTTGTACCAGCGAGGTGGCTGCCTTGTGCTTGGCGCTCGCCGGAGAAAACCATGCGGCGCATACGCTACAGGCTTATCTAGCCGTCTACACCCACCGCTACCTGCGCGCCAAACAACAGCTCGCAGTCGACCCGCAAGACGATGCCCATGCGCAATTGCTGGCGCTTAGGATGCGCGCACCCTAGCCTGGCTAAGGTGCACATTTAGCGGCTGCCCCAGAACGCTGCGCCAACCACCAAAGCGGCGGCAAGCGCCACATTCCATTGCAAGGCTTGACCGGTGGTGACCAGCAGCAACACAGTCGACAAAATAGGTGTGGCAAATGCCAGCAAGCCAATACGCCGCGCATCACCAAGCTTGATGGCCGCATCCCACAGAAAAAATGCACCACCCAATGGACCTAGACCCAGAATGCCCAGCAGCCACCAATCTTGCGCGCTCAAGACCGTGGTCGGTTCCAAAAAGTAATGGCACAACAGCGACAGTAGCCCGGAGGTTGCGGCAAAGCCACCCACAGCGGACGTCGCAAACGGGGGGAGCTTGCGGGTTAGCAGCGAATAGCTGGCCCAAACAAAGGCAGAGGCCAGCGCCATCAGATAGCCCCAATGAAATTGCACCATTTGCGTCTCTGATGCTGAACGCCCGATGATGGCGATGGCCGCGCCGATAAACCCGATGATCGCTGCCACGATGTGGCGCGCCTGCAGCGCAATGTCTTTTGAAAACAAGGGCGCCATGACCACCATGCCCAGCGGCCAGAGGTAATTGATCAAATTGGCTTGCACCGCCGGCGCATGGCGCAAAGCCATAAATAGCAGGAAATGAAAGCCAAACAGCCCATAAATACCCACTGCCAAGGTGGCCAGTGGCACTTTCCAGCGGGCAAGGCGAAAGCGTGCCAAAGGCAGGGCGATCACGCTGCCCACCAACAAACCGATGCCAGTGAGCATAAAGGGCGGAATATGGGCCAATTGCACGCCCAGGGGCGCCAGTGCGCCCCATAAAGCGATGGCGGCAAGCGCCAGTACATCTGCTTTCATTGGTTGAGGCCCGCTTAGTCGAGTTTTCTAAGCAGCGCATTACGCTTAGAAATGGTACTGGACCTTGCTGAAATCACTGATGGCGAAGGTGTACAAAATCATCAGGTCCTCTTCATGGAGGTTGTTGATTTGGTGGCAGGCATTGCCCGGAATAAACAACATCCTTCCGGGCTCCACCGCATGCACCACCCCCTCAATGGTGACCGTTCCGCGCCCCGATAAAGTGAAATACGTCTCAGGCTGGGAATGGCGATGCGGTTCGAGAGAGTCGCCGGTTCGCAGCCGAACCACCCCCATCGTCATGTCGTTGTGGCAGCCCGTGGCACTGCCGAGGAGCTCTTTCCATTGCGCTGTGCCGCGTGTGGCAATTTGGTCGGATGGCCAACCCGTCCACTCAAGCTCGTCCAGGTGTTTAGAGGCAATTTGCATGACAAAGCGGATTCATTGAGGTCTAGTTGTGCATTTTAGGTAGCGGACGGCGCTCAGCTATAGGGTCGGCTCTAAATCAAAGCCTGACATAATTTGGTCACATATTTCCAGTAAAGTCGAATTATGGAAGATAAACACGTCATTCATGCCCTGGCGGCACTGGCTCAACCAAGCCGACTTCGGATCTTTCGATCCCTGGTCGTTAAGGGAGCCGATGGGTATACACCCGCCGTGCTGGCCGAAATGACGGGCATGCCAGCCAATACGCTTTCTTTTCACTTGAAAGCGCTTATGCACGCCGACCTGATTTCTCAGGAGCGCAGCGGCCGCAACCTGATATATCGGGCGCAATACGAGCGCATGAACGCCGTTTTGGCCTACCTCTTTGAAAACTGCTGTCAAGGGCAGCCCTGCGATGTGGCCCCCGAAGTGGATTGTCAAGTTTGTTAATGTTGAAGGAATGTACCGTGACCGAGGCCAAACCACTAAACGTACTTTTTCTTTGCACGCATAACTCCGCCAGAAGTATCTTGGCAGAGGCGACACTTAACCATATGGGCAAGGGCAAATTCAAAGCCTATTCCGCAGGGAGCAGTCCCCGGGAGAATCAAACACCCAATCCCTTGGCCATACTGACTTTAGAAAAAGCCGGTATATCCACTGTGGGTTTGCGTAGCAAAAGTTGGGATATATTTTCTTTGGCGGATGCACCCCACATGGACTTGGTTATCACGGTTTGTGATAACGCAGCCGGGGAGGTGTGCCCATATTGGCCAGGCCAGCCCGCCACAGCGCATTGGGCTTATGCAGATCCGTCCGAGGCGGTGGGCGGCGAGGCGGTGAAATTGGAGGCCTTTAAGCAAACATTGTTTCAAATAAAAAGACGATTAGAACTTTTTACCAGCCTGCCTGTGGCAAGCCTCAGCAAACTGGCTTTAGAAACGTCCGCGCGCGAATTGGCAAAGAAGTGAATAACGCGCGAAGATACGTAGCGGAGTTAGTCGGTACCGCAGCGCTGCTGTGCGCCGTAGTGGGCTCCGGCATCATGGCTGAAAACCTGTCGGCTGGAAATATTGGCGTGGCATTAATTGCCAACACCTTAGCTACGGTATTTGCACTGTATGTATTGATTGAAGCCTTCGCCCCTATAAGTGGCGCGCACTTTAACCCTGCGGTATCTCTGGTGATGGCTTATCGCCAGGACTTAGCGCGTGAACAACTGTTCGGCTATATTGCAGCGCAGCTCATCGGGGCCGCCTTAGGTGCTTGGCTTGCACATGCGATGTTTGATCTGGAGATATTGCAAACGTCCACCAAAGTGCGCAGTGGAACCGGGCAACTATTGGCCGAGGTGGTGGCAACCGCAGGGCTTATTTTTGTGATTCTGCGCGCGCCTGTGGGTAAAGCATCGGCGATGGTTGCCTGCTATATCGGCGCAGCCTACTGGTTCACGGCGAGCACCTCTTTTGCCAACCCGGCAGCGGTCTTTGGCCGCATGATGAGCAATACCTTTGCTGGCATTCGTTTATTGGATGCACCCCAATTCATGCTTGCGCAGGTGGGCGGCGCTTTTTTGGGCTTGGCACTGTTTGAGCTGCTCAAGCCCAAAAGCGAACCGGTTTGATTTTGGATCCCGCAGTGGTTTAGGCCAACGGCGAACGTCACGCAGAGCCGATGCGCAGCACTCTTGGCGCTCGAGTAGTCACAAGGCAGTCCATTCTTTGGGTTCAGACTACCGCCAAGACTTCCGAGAGAGATTTCCCTTCATAGTCAGGACTTTCGCCAATCTCCTCAAAGGGATGGCCAAGACGGTTCACCCAAAACACATCAAATCCAAACCATTTAGCCGCCAATGCATCCCAGGCATTGCTGGATACAAACAGTATTTCTTGCTTGGCGAAGGGGAAATTTTTCAGCAGCAAGGTATAGGCTTGTGGCGCAGTTTTAAATAGCCGGACATCCTCCACGGAGACGACCTGATCCAAATAGGGTGTTAAACCATTGGCCGCCACTACCGTAGACAGCATCTCCCGACTCCCGTTGGACAAAATGGCGGTCGAAAGTCCCTTGCTTTTGATGGATCGAAGAACCTCCAAACTGTCTGAAAATCCGCAAAGTTTGGCGTACTGGGCCATCAACTGATGCTCACTGTCTGCGCTCAACGGCAGTTGCAGGCGCTTGCAGCAATAGCGCAGAGACCGCAATGTCAACTCCCAAAATGGCAGATAGTGCCGACTTCCCTCGGCATCGGGGTCGCTCATGGTGACCAGACGGGTGTACTCAATTTGCCTGTCGCGCCACATCAATGCCAGGGCAGCACCATTGCCGGGAAATAGTTGCTCGGCCAACTCGCCCATGGAATACACGTCAAACAACGTTCCGTAGGCATCAAAGGCCACTAACTTGTACATGCGGGTTCCTTGGTCGAATTCGTTTGGTACTCAGTCCGATCTTATATGGAGAGCGGCACGGTACTATAGGTAGGAAAAGTACCCCCTGTTTTTCAAACCCACATTTATGGCGGGTTGAACACGTTGGTTGGTAACGAAAGCTGTATTTCCCATCTGTATTCGCTAACTGAGGAAGCTTGTCTGCAGCGAGGCATAATCTTCGCCGGAAATATTAATTGTCAAAGAGTGCACGTATATCTAACGTCGCGGCCAAAATGTGCACGTAATCCATTTTTAACAGGTAGTTCGTTGGGAATATATCAATGAGTAATATCATCATTCTTGGTGCAGGACAGGTCGGAACCTCGGTTGCAAAGAGCCTGGCTACTGAGAGGCACAACATCACGGTAATTGACCGTGATGCAGTCAAGCTAAAAGAATTGGCCTCCAAATATGATTTGCGTACCGTTGCTGGTAACGCCGGCCACCCTTCCATCTTGAATGAAGCCGGTATCGCGGACTGTGACTTACTCATCGCCGTGACCGAGGTCGATGAGATAAACATGATGGCTTGCAAAATTGCGTCCAGCATATTCAATGTACCCAAACGCATCGCGCGGGTGCGGTCATCCGAATATCTCGACGATCCGCGTCTGTCCGGGGAGGATGTGTTCGGCATTAGCCACGTCATTTCGCCGGAATTATTACTGGCCCGTTATGTCGAAAACCTCGTGGAGTATCCAGAGGCTCTGCAGGTTTTGGAGTTCGCCGAGCGCCAAGTCTGCCTTGTGGCCGTTCGCGCCAAAGCCGGTGGATTATTGGTGGGAGATCGAATAGCCAATCTGCACAACCACCTCAAGACTACGGATGCCCGAATCGTTGCCATATTCCGAGGTATGAGCGCCGTGCAACCGCGGGCAGATACGGTTATCGAAGACGGCGATGAAGTATTCTTTCTTTCTCGGACAGCCGATATGCGGCGGGTTATGGAAGAACTGCGCAAGGCCGACCGTCCGGTCAAACGCATCATGATCGCAGGCGGTTCAGAATTTAGTTACCGATTGGCCAACGACCTAGAGGCCAACCATTTGGTAAAGCTGATTGAGGCCAATGAAAAGCGGGCGCATCAGTTAGTGGCCCTGCTGGATAAAACGGTGGTCTTGCAAGGAAGTGAAAATGATAGTGAACTATTAATTAACGAGGATATTGCCCAAGTAGATCTATTTGTTGCTGCGACGGGTAATGACGAGCGAAATATCATTGCGTCGCTGTTGGCAAAAAAAATGGGAGCGCACCGCGTCTTATCGCTGATCCATCAAAGCGTATATGTCGGTGTTCTGGAAGATAGCAAAATAGATGTCGTTGTAGGTCTTGCGGATGTCACGATTGGCTCTATTCTTGCGCATATTCGACGTGCTGATGTAGCGCGTGTACATAGCTTGCGTAGAGGTGCAGCAGAGGCACTCGAAATTGTGATTCATGGTGATAAATCCACCAGCCAGTGCGTGGGGCGTCGCGTCGATGCTATCGCATGGCCGACCGGGGCACTATTGGGTGCCGTGGTGCGCGGACAAGATGTATTCATGGCGCACCATGATCTGGTACTTGAATCGGAAGACCACCTAATTTTGTTTGTCACCGAGAAAAATACGGTGCGCAAGATTGAAAAACTACTTCAGGTTAGCGCAAGCTTTTTCGGGTGAAGGAAATCATATGATGCAAAGAATAGCGGGAGTTTTGAATATTCTTGGATTCATCATCCTGATATTTGCTAGTTTGATGTTGTTTCCGACGGCCATTTCCTGGTATCTGGATGACTATGCAATTTGGAGCTTTGTGGTTGGGATGGTATTTGCCGCCGTTATTGGCTTGCTTATGTGGGCCTGCACCCGCAAGGCTTCTCATGGAAGAGAGTTACGCAGTCGCGATGGTTTTTTACTTTCCGCATTGACCTGGATGGTGCTGCCGGCAATCGCCACCATTCCTTTGATGCTGAGCATTCCCGGTCTCAGCTTCACCGACGCATATTTTGAAACCATGTCCGGCTTGACCACCACCGGCGCCACCACAATTTCAAATCTAGACCAATTGCCAGGATCTATCAATGTCTGGCGCGCCTTTCTTGTGTGGCTGGGCGGCATGGGTGTGGTGGTACTCGCAGTCGCCGTATTACCCATGCTTGGGGTCGGCGGTAGCCAGGCCTTTAAGGCGGAAACGCCTGGGCCGATGAAGGATGCCAAGCTTACGCCGCGTATCGCCCAAACCGCCAAAGGTTTGTGGCTGGTTTACTTGTTAATTACGTTTGCATGTACCTTCAGCTTATGGGCTGTAGGCATGCCACTACTGGATTCGTTGATTCATACGTTTTCCATTATGGGCCTTGGTGGCTTTTCCTCGCACGACGCAAGTTTTGGCTTCTTTGACTCGCCTGCGATGGAAGCAGTAGCCATCATATTCATGTTGCTAGCAGGGATTAATTTTTCCACGCACTTTTTGGCTTTTTCCGGTAAATCGCTGCGAGCCTATGTCAAGGACAATGAAGCCCATATGGTTTGGGCCGTCATGATCGGCAGCGTTATTTTGGTAGCCTATTTTCTGTGGGCACATCAGGTATACCCTGATTTTCTAACGGCACTGCGACATTCGGCCTTCAATGTTATTTCTATCGCAACCACGACGGGCTTAGCCACCCAAGACTACAATTTGTGGCCCGCTTTTGCGCCGGTCTTGATGCTATTTTTATCCTGCTTTGCTACTGCCGCAGGTTCTACTGGCGGTGGAATAAAAATGATACGCGCCCAACTATTGGTCAAACACTGTTTCAGTGAATTGCACAGGCTGGTGCATCCAAAATCACCGATGGTTGTTAAATTAAATGGAGCTGTCTACGAGCCCTCGGTGCTCGACTCTATTTTGGCGTTTCTGTTCCTGTACGGTGCCTCCATCATTATTTGCACTTTGCTCATGCTGGCAAGCGGCTGCGATGTGGTGACGGCACTTTCAGCGGTGCTTGCTTCTGTCAATAACATGGGACCTGGACTTAACTTGGTAGGCCCGGCAACCACCTTTGCTGTGCTGACAGACTTTCAAACCTGGATTTGTACGCTGGCTATGTTGCTCGGCCGCTTGGAGTTATTTACCTTGGTGGTTATCTTCACACCCGCATTTTGGCGCACCTGAGGCGATAGCATAGGCAGTGAATTGCCATAAATTCGGGCTACCACCGCCCTTGCCAGGTTGGCGCAAAGGCGTTTTAGGAAGGCAGTCCCTCCCAGTGAGCACGTGACTGTCACATCCAGCGCCACAAGACCAACGCACAAAGTGCCAGCGAGGGTTTCACTACTCCCCAGTACTGCAGGGTTGTTTCAGGGACCAATACCAATGTTTTCGTAAATTTGCTCATTTTCTTACCTGTGTTTTGCCTTAAAAATACTACTCACGGAGCATGACCTTAGCGCGTACATGGAAAGCCCCAGCAACTTTCCGCACGCGGCGCGAAGCGTCAATGCAACTGCCTCAGCGTGGTCCTTGCGGATTTGCTCCTCGGTGCCGTCGCGACCGGTTGTCGCCCGTTGTCCAGCGCAGAAGGTTTGCCTATGGCATCGAATCCCGTTTGCCTAACTGTGATTATATACAGTATTTTTTGGGGGGTCAACGGCGTAGCGGGTTGAGCCTTTTTAATCTCTCCGTGCGGTCAGCACACCGAAATGTCAGCTACAAACCTGTAAAAGCGCTGGGCTGTGCATGGCGCCACCCTTGGGTGACCGTTTGACAAACGACAGACTTCTTCCAGACAAAAAAACCCACATTCCCATGCAAGAAGTGGGTTTGGATATTTGAAATTTGGCCGGGGTGAGAGGATTCGAACCTCCGGTCTCTACGTCGCTAGCGTAGCGCTTTACCAGACTAATTTAAACCTGCTCGACAGTTTTCGAGGATGAAGCGTTGAGCACCAAAATGCCAAATATCTTATTTTCAGCTCACGTCAAATAAACGGGTTTTCTGTCTTTTCGGGCTGATACCAAGCGTAAAAAATTGACACTCAACTTGAATATAGGCGAGTCGGCTTGCGTCTCAGGCGGCAATGCTCGCTTGGCGAAACAATGGCGCAAGTGCTGGATTGCTTTTGAGCTTGACTCCCGCATCCCACAGGTCAACGGCCTGCTGCATGCTGAGCCAACTCTCAGGCGTTCCACCCACAGCGCTGGAAATTCGGATCGCCATTTCTGCCGTGACTGATTTCTCCTCATGCAGCAGTTGTGAAACGGTTTGCCGGCTGACCATGAGCCGATGAGCCAGCTCAGCTTGGGTCCAGCCCAGTTCGGGCAAGACATCTTCGCGCAACACTGCGCCGGGATGTGTCGGCTTACGATGGGGGTTTCGTAGAGACTTCATTAGTGGTAGTCCTCCAAGTTAACATTTACGGCGTTTTGGCCATCAAACTCAAAGGTGATTCGCCAGTTCCCGGAAACTGAAACCGCGAATTCGTCTTTTCTATCACCTTTAAGCGCATGGAACTTGAAGCCAGGCAAGTCCATGTCCTTGGCTTCGAGGGCGGCATCTAATCTGTCCAGCATCCGCTCCATGCGGGCACCATACTGTGCAGGCACGCCCTTGTAACTGCCTTTGGTGAAAAACAGCTCCAAACCCTTGTGCTTGAAAGTTGAGATCATTGGCGCCTAGTGTAAATAGACAGTTTACTTTGTCAAGTACTACTTGTATAAATGCATCTCAGCTCTGCATAGGTGCATGTTTAGGAAAGATGCCCCTTCTAGCTGCCCATGAATCGCTGATAGGCAACAAAAAACCCACATTCCAAAAAAAGAAGTGGGTTTACTTAAAGGTAATCTGGTCGGGGTGAGAGGATTCGAACCTCCGGTCTCTACGTCCCGAACGTAGCGCTTTACCAGACTAAGCTACACCCCGTGGTGCCAACAGCGTGATCTTTGCTGGGTCACGCTAAGCTCATAATTCTAGCAAGGGCATGAGAAGCGGATTGCGTCCCCCAACGCAGGCTGGAGTTTTGCCATCTCGCTGGGGGTCTTTTTCACTAGGGCATGCTTTTTACTTGGCAAAGCCTGCCCGCACTCGCCCAGACGCTGTTTCCATCGCAGCATCCAACTCCCCATCCTGAACTGCTTTTTTTATCAAGTCCAGCGTGGGCAAAAGTTCTTTGTGGCTTGCGAGCTCAACCGCGAACTTGCCTTTTCCCAGTTCCAACAGGCGCGCGCCATACCTAACACCCAGTGCCAGTTTGCCGTTTTCGCAAGTAAACCACCACGGCTTGGTTCTCTTGCTGGTGAGGATCTGTTTTTTGGCGCCTGTGTCCGCGTCCGTGACCGTACGCAGTTTGGTGGCGCTGAACACCTCGCCTGCTTGCTGGGCTCGTGCCATTTGGTGTTGCTCTGCCAAGCGCAGCAGTAGCTTGTTGCGTCGAAGCTGAACTGCAGGCAGATTTGCGCCTTTTTGCGCGGAGGTGAGTTTGAGGGAAGTGAGGGTTGCCATGTGCTTTTCCTTTCTGATGTTGATAAAGCACAGACAAGTATGTGATCGACCACCGTTTCTGGTCTATCTATCACCCGCCAGGTTGATGGGACATTGCAAGGTGTGGTGTTAAACGACACCTCAGTTTTGCCAAAACCCCAACACATACCGCTGATTTATTACGCCTTTCTTTGCCGAGAGATAAATATTTGCGAGTTGCGATGAGTTGCTATGAGTATCGAAATAGCAAAGCGTCGCAAGTTGCTAGTGACTAGTTGCTGCATTGGGTACAAATGAGTAGCCATGATTTGCAACTGGAAACCAGCAACCAGCTACGCGAGACGTCTTTTGGCTTCTGCGACTTGGAGCAACACCTGTAACTCCAAGCGCAACACCCCAAGTGACACAGCAGTAACCGCGCAACTCCAACAGCAACACACAAGGAGAAACCAATGCTGAACCACGCCATCGACCAAGACCCCGTCCAGAACCTCACTGCCAATCCGCCCACCAGCGTGGCAGTACGCCTATTTGAGAACCAAGCCTACGGAACCACCTACGGCAAAGGCTTGTATCGACGGGCTGTGTATAACGGCACCGTGGATCTCAAAGCCCCCAAGGTCAAATACCTGATAGATCTGTTCGCGTATGAAGAATGGGCGCACCAAGCCCGCACAGACCAACAGATGTTGGTGCTGCAATCCGTTGAGGATCAACCCCACGCCTTGTTCAGTTGGGTGCAGAGATACGACCCACTGACCAAACACAAGAGCCCAGTGGCTGGCGTTTGCGTGTTACACCCCAATGACAAGGCTCTGACCTTGGCGATCTTGGATGCACAGGCTGAAGTGGCGGAGGTATGGAAGTTGGATGTGCGCAACTGCCGTCTCGCCCATTCCAGCAAGAACTCACCCCAGTTGCTGGCTACCAACACGGACTTGGAGACATGGGCATGAACCACACATCCAACACAGCCAACCCAAACAAGGAGCACAGCCATGCGTATCGCTGAGATCGAAGACGCCCAAACCGCACTGGGCATGTGGAAGGTCATCAGCGACAACACCTGGGCTGCCATCCAGCAACAGGCAGAGGCGCAACAGCGTGCCAAACAGGAACGGGCTGCTCGCGCAAAGAACCGCAAACCAAGCCGCACCAAAAAGCCCGCGCCACGCACGCCACCAAGACCCAAGCCCATGGCTGTGCCCGCTCCTGCGCCAAGTGCCAAAGCAGTTGCTGCCACCCCAACAATGCCAAACCCAGCAGTCAATCCTGCGCCCAGTGCTGCGGGCTACCCAGCGCCAGAGCCTCAAACTCCCGTTGGTGTTGCGGCACAAATACCTGTGCAGCCGCCCCAACAAGCGCCCGCGCAGGACGCAGACAAGCCCACGCTCAAAGCCAGCGCACGGGGGATGACGCGGGCGTGATTGCTTGGGTAAATAGAGCTAGCAGCACAGCGCAGAGTGCGTTAAACCGCGTTTGCTGCGCTGATCTAGCCCTGCCAGCTGCCGAACTAGCTGAAATAGCATAGGGCGTTGCTGTGCTTTGTTTGGGGTTTGGGCTAAATAGATTGACCAAAGAAAAGCGCACTTTTATTAACCGCATTGATTTCATTGAGGTTTTTAGTCCTGCCATTTCGACGGGACTTTGGTTGTCCTTTTTTGCAAAAGAAAACACACTTGTTGATGCGTTTTTTATTTATAAAAAGGAATAAACCCATGTCTCAAGCCAAAACACTGACCCCAGCGGAAATTGATCAGCTGCTGACCTACATCGCACAACGCAGCTTTGCCATGCGCAATCGCCTGATGTTTTTGACAGGCCTATGGTCTGGCGTTCGCGTGGGAGAAATTGCCAGTCTCAGCATGGGCGATGTGAGAAACGCTGATGGCAGCGTCAAAGCAGAGATACGCTTGACTGCGCAGCAGACCAAGGGACGCCAACCCCGCACGGTGTATTTGCCCCAGAAACTGCGCGATGCGCTGCAGGATTATATTGACCTGCGCAGCACCACCCCTGCATCCCACCCCTTGTTCATTACAGCGGGGCGCAAGGCATTCACCGCCAATGTGATGTCACAGCACTTCTTTTGGTTGTTCAAGCGAGCGGGGATTGCAGGTGCCAGTAGCCATTCGATGCGGAGGACTTTTTTAACCTCGTTGGCATCCAAGGGAATCAGTATTCGGGTGCTGGCAAGTTTGGCAGGGCACCGCTCGATTCAGGTGACTATGAAATATCTGGATGCATCCGATGACATGAAGCGGCGGGCGGTGGAACTGGTTTGACAAAAAGAAAAGCCCTGCAGATCAGTGCAGGGCTTTTTGATCGTCCCGTTACGGGACGATGCTCAAATCACTTTGAGCGTGCGTGGGGCGCTACTCCATGGCGGAAATGGCAAATCATTGTGCTGCAAAAACAGCAGTTCGTCAGCCAGACCGAAATACTTACGCAAGTCACCCCAGTGTTCCCGCTTCTGCAAGTATTCCAACACCTGTGCCGAATCCAGTTGCAGTCCCTCCGCCTGCAAGATGAACTGCACGCGGGCTAAGGCTGCTGACGCAGAGATCGCAGGCATTCCCACCAAGTCACAGCGCGAGCGAATGCTGGGATCAATCGCCATGGGCTTGTTGGTGGTGATGATCACCATTACTCCACCGCCGCAAGCATCCAGCGCATTCCAAAACTGACTCAGCCGCTTTTTGACAGAGTCAAACTCGTTGAGGAGGATGAAGTATTTTCGGCTGGTAGTTAGCCGTGCCAGTGATGCTGCTTGGCGCAAGTAGTCACGCAGGTCACGCTTGTCCAGCAGATCTTCCTGCTCATTGGTTTCCAAGATGGCATCTTCGCCACCAATTGCCTTCACCAGCAGACCTGCCAGCGTAGTTTTGCCCGTGCCGTTGGGACCGTGCAGGATCATGTGCCCCTCCAGTTGCCCAGTGGCATAGCCATGGATGCGCCGCTGGACTGCGACATTGGGATAGATGACATCATTGAGGTTGGTTGGTGCGTATTTAATTTCGCATTTCATGCTCTTTACTCCTTGTTTAGGTAGATTGGGCAGGGGGCTAAGCCCCTGCCCGCCCCATTAGCCATTGACCACCATGAGCTGCTGCTCTTCGCTGCCAGCCAGCATGTCGCTGTGCTCTTGCTGCACTTGGCGACCAAGCTCTTTGTCTGCCGCCGCTGACTCCACCTTTTGCTTGGCCATACGCAAAATGAATGCGCTGACCATTGACTCGCCCACTTCGGACAGTGAGCCCACGATATCTACGCCACCCGCCGCATTGGGCTTAGCCAGCAGCAGGGCGTAGGAGCCAGTCAAGCCATGCAGTTCCACATGGGCGAGTGGGCGAATGGCGTTGGATGCCACATCTTCCTTGACCACAGCAGTGGCTGCTTGCACAGCTTGTTGCTTGGCAATCGCCTCCGCTTTCTTGACCATCAGGCGCTTGATCTCCTCAATGCCACCTTTCTCAGCCACCCAAGCTGCAAAGTCCTTGGACTCAACGCCATGCGACACAGCCGCTGCCAGCACATAGCCGTAGCCGTGCGCCCGCTTGCGGTCAGAGTTGAAGACAAAGCGAGCCAACATCGTCAGCGTGGTGGTGGTCTTCACCACCCGCACGCGATCAGCTTGCAGACGCTGCACCAAGCTGGTGCGCAAGGCTTTCTGGTCAGCCAAGCTGCCTGTTACAAGGCGGGCTTGGTAAACGCTGAGGCAATCAGCCAACAGGGCATAAAGCCCGTCGTTGGCTTTTTTGTAGTCCGTTGCCTCCCACTCCTTGCGGCGAACTGCCAAAACGTCCAGTTGCTGGACGATGCTGTTGGCGAACAACATGTTCGCAGCGGTGAAGGTTGAAGTAGTTGTGTTCATGATTTTTCCTTTTCTTTGGGTTTATCGACCTAGCTATCCAGCCAAACGCTTTGTGTTTGCTCTGCCGATAACGAATGATGTTTCAGGAATCAGTTAACACGCACTTTCTACATTTAAGTGATAACGGTAGAATTCGGACATGAATCCAACCAACCAAGAACTGGTTTTCAAGGGCATGCGCCGCTTTCGCTTCAGGCAGGATGCGGCTCTGCTGCAGGAGGCTGCGCGTAGCCCGTACTACTGGTGGTGGGCATATTTGCGCCTTAGCAAGGACTATTGGTGGGTGTGTCAGCGCCATGGCAGTGCCGATGACCTAAGGCTTAGAGCTATGTACCGTGACTTTGGCAAGGTCTATGAGATGACCTTTGAGCAATGGTGGGATAGACACGGTGTGCGCCTTTTTAGTGAGCAGGTGGCACTGCCCGCAGTGCGGCAAATCAATCCAAGGGATCAACAATTGACCAAGGACTTGGACATGCACCTGCTGTTGGAGATACCCATCAATTTGACGGAACGCACCATCATCGCCCAGGTTCGCAAATTGATTCGCCAGCACCCAGAGCGTGTGGTTGATCGTGTGAGCACAGCACAGCGCAAGCTGGCCAAACTGATTGGCATCAGACAGGATGTGATTGAGTCAGCCCACGCTGTTTGGCGACTGCATCACGAAAGTAGAGATGGACGCCAGATTGACAAGATTGGGCAGACAACAGGCAACAAGAGCTTTTACCAAATTGGCAAGGAATTGCGGCTGGTCAGGAGCTGCATGCCCGCTGTGACAGATGATGCCAAGCGAGCAGCCATGCGGGTCAACGGGATGAAGGTGGCTGTATCTCGCATGCTCACAAGAGCCAACAACCTTATTGATAACGCGGCGGTGGGGGTTTTTCCATCGGTGCATCCGAAACCGACACCCATCGTGTGGCGCCCCAATCAGCAGCAGCGGCTTGTAGAGGCGGTGGCTGCAAAATTGTGGCGTCCATTGTTTGATGCCAACGACGTGCTGACCGTCCCGTTACGGGACGATCGATCCAAGCGCCCTTTTCCGTAACACTGAGAGATTAGATGACTAACTTTAAAGCTCGCCAAGCCAGTGGTGTTTTTTAATGGCGGGAAAAGGAAAAAAGGCGAGAAATGGCAACTGAAATGGCCATTCCATTTAGGTATTTCTAAAGCCATTTCTTGAACAATCAAAAATGGTTTGCATATTTATTGGCTTCTCTCAATTAGATGTACCATTCAATCAATTAAACAAACATATAAACTAAAGTTTTTTTGTGTACAAACCCGATGCTAGATTTTGCAGCATATATATGCTATCTCGGCCTCTATAAACAGTCCCGGATCCAACCGCATAGGCACCTAACCATGCTCCCGTAACTGGATCTGCACCCAAAGCCGTGAGCATGGCTGTAAAACTTTCAGATTTATATGGAACTAATTTCCCGCTCTCGCGCCGATATAGAACTGCGTCACCTCCTGGCGCATCAAAAAAAACGTAAAGTTCATTTTTATAGGTGAACGACACCCATCCACCTGGCATATTGTGTGCAGTATCAAGCGTATATCCGAAAACAAAATTGTCGTTGCCCTGGTTGAACCAAACTTCTTTTCTGCCACGATTTGGCCACCCTACAGTCATTGATTCCCAGGCTAACACAAGGTCCAATAAGCCGTCGCCATTCACATCCACGGGTATTGCAGTAATTAGCCCAGCAACTGAAGTATCCTGCTTGGTAATTCCAATTCTTTTAATCAAATTTAAGCTGGCATCAACAATGCTAATACTACTTTCATACCCAGCCATTTGATTATTACCACCCTGCACCACCGCCAAGTGCCCCGTCGTAGGATCACGAATCACCGCACATGAGCTAGCCCCATTTATATCTAAACTAGGTACCAAGTTAGAAAATGTTCTATTACCATTGTTTAGGTAATATCCGTAATTGTTTATTTGCTGGTCGTACGCGCCAGTCACCAACATGTCCAAATTTCCGTCGGCATTTAAATCCGCTACACATCCACCGTGGCTGGCAATGCCATTGTCGACCTTTTGTCGTGTAAATTTTCCGCTGGCACTGCCCCATAGCATTACACTGGCTGCGGACGGAAGCAGGTCATCTCCACCAGGGAACCATATATCCGCAAATCCGTCTCCATCGAAGTCGTTGATGAATATATGCATACTGCCGGGATATTGATTACTGCCAATTAGTTCAGTGGTACGGTCTGTAAGTGTGCCTTCTTGATTTTGGATTAGAACTGAAATATACGAAGTACCTGTACCTGTCCATCCTCCAATTACCACGTCATCTAAGCCATCGCCATTTAGGTCGCCCACCGCATAGTTGAACACTCGATTAAATTGTGTTGTGTTTTGATTGGCAACACGATAGACACCTACAGTGATATTGCTACATGAAACTGTGACGTTACTGATGTTAGCAACCATACCTGAACCACTACCACTGTTAACGGTACATGTTTGTCCGGTTGGCTGAGTTCCAACGGTTACCAAGTAACTTCCCTTGTATGCAACTGGTATGCTGAATGTGAATCCTCCATTTGCACTAACAGTTGTTGCGTTACTTGCATTGTTTTGCAATGTCACTTGGTTGCCGGCACCTAGCCCACTTACAGAACCACCAACTGTATATGTGATGTTGCTACAGGTAACTGCTAAATCGCTGACGTTAGCAACAACACCTGAACCACTGCCCCTGCTGACAGTACAAGTTTGTCCAATTGGTTGAGTGCCAACGGTCACCGCGTAACTTCCGCTATAGGCAACTGGCGTGCTGAAGGTGAATGCTACATTTGCACTCACAGTCGTTGCGTTCCCTGCGTTGTTCAGTATAGTTACTGAATTTCCGCTCGTTAATCCACTAACAGTACCGCTCACCGTGTAGGTAATATTGCTACATGTGACAGAGACGTTAATGACGTTAGCTACAACACCAGAACCACTCCCACTGCCGACTGTGCAAGTTTGTCCAATTGGCTGCCTTCCAACTGTGACTGCATAATTCCCGTTATATACAACAGGTGTACTGAATATAAATACGCCATTTCCGCTGGCTACCACAGTGTTATCAGCGCCATTTAGAAGCGTAACTGAATTGCTACCTGTCAAACCACTAACGACACCGCTAATGCTATAAGTGTTTGTTGCAGCAACTGTACTTATTACAGAAGTTTTTATTGCGCTAGCGTCAGTACCATTAGCGAGTAAAGCGGCGATTTGACTAACTTGGGTAGAATTTAATTTTAAACGTATCAGATCTAAAATTTTGTCCTGTGCGTCACCACTAGCAGGACTTGCTAACGTCGCGGCAACCATAGGCGTTGAAATGAAATTGCTTATTCCCGCAGTATCAATTGTTCCAGTAAATGCCAAGACTACATCAGCCTGTGCGGCGGAAATTCCGGATGGGGTAATTTTTGCTGAAAGATTGCCAGCACTCAGTGCGGAATAATATGCGAGAGGATCTTGCCCGAGCAAACGTGAAGTGACTAATTCTGTCAGTGGTGTTATGTTCGCAACTGCGCTCGTTCCGCTACCAGTTGCAACGGAATGCAACTTTGTGCCGTCAGCGGGATTCGTAACCTCCAACATACAAGGCATTGCACCACCGCTGATCACTAGGCTGTATGCGCCTGTCGCAGTTGTAGTGGCTGAACCATTTCCACTTTGGCACTTGGCACTGACACCAGCACTTGGGATTGCAAGGCCAGTTGCGGCAATACCCGTTACAGAGAGCATAGTGGGCTGTGTGGAAATCCCGCCACCGCCACCGCCACCGCCACAGGCAGACAGCGCAAGTACTACTGTAGAAAGAAGTATTTGGGTAATGTGCCTCATGTTGCGGACTCCAATGGGTAATTTGGGATTGATTTTGCTTGAGCCGAGATTAAAAGTCACTCTACACCTCACAATAAGGGGTGACATATTGTTTTATCACCTTGAAATTCGGTACCGAGGCTAATCCGAAAGTCTTACGCCAACCCAATTCGGTCAACGTCGTGTAACGGGACGATTGCGAACTGACGTGTTACACGACACTTTGAGCTAGTTCAAGGCAGCAGATAAACGCCTGCTGCCTTGCAGCAAGTCTATGTTCATCTCTGCACTGAGGTCGGAGCTGTAGAACTTTTCCACCATCTCCACGCTTGTGCGCGCATTACGCGCCAATGTCAGCAGGTCAATCTTTCGGCCATACAGCAGCCTAAACGTAATGGCTGTATGACGCAAGCTGTAAAGCGTGCGTGCACTGCCGTTGGCCTTGTTGTTGCCCACGCCAGCCAGTGTTTGGCAATGCTTGAACTGCCAGCCTAAAAGCTCCAATGCTTTGCCCCTATCGGTCATTTCAGGTAGGAACAGGTAGTCGTTATCCCGTGCCAAGCCCCGTGCCTTATGGTCAACCAGCAGCCGTTCGTATACGGCCACAGCGGCTTGCATGGTCACTATGGGAGCATCATGCTTCTTACTCGCTGGCAAATTCAAGCGCAGGTAAATGTGCCGCCCCCGAATAACGGTCACGTGCTTGTGCTGCAAGTTCTTGATGTCGCTTGGCCGTATGAAGCTGTTGACCATAAAGCGGATCAGCCAATACAAGTCGCCGCTGACCACAGCGTAACGATCAACGAGGTCGCTTCCGCGCTTGCTGCCAATGCTGGTCTTGATGGAGATGCGCTGGCCGATCGAGCGTTTGGCTGTGTGCGCCAATTGCTTGTATTCCATCACGGTGAAGCTGCCTCGTGGCTTGTTGGTGACCTTGATGGCAGGTGCTTTGGGAACACTCACGATGAGACATTGTGTTTGTGCGTGGGTTAGAACCTTGCGAGTAGCCACAAGGTGTTGCTGGATAGTGGTGGGCGTGAAACCATCGGCGCTGAGCCTTTGCACAAAGTTGCCCAGCTGCGAGTAGTTGATCTTGCCAATTTCCACGGCGCCGAAGTAGGGCAGGATTGTTTTCTGCAAGCGGTTTTGCAGAATACGCAGCCCTGCCTTGCTCAATTCACCCCTGGCAACACGCGCCTGCTGCACGGCCAATGTGGCTGCCACAACATCGGCAAACAACACGGGCTTGTCTTGTCGCTTGATCACTTGTTCGCCATACAGCTCTGCCGTCTTGATGTGGAAGAACTGCTTGGCGGCACTGATGGCAGCCTGCTTGTTGGCTGTCTTCAGGCTCTGTGTGTGGGTCTTGCCTTTTAGAAAACAACGCACCTGCCAATACCTACTGGCATTGGTAAGAAAGATGCGTAGTTTGCTGGGGTAGTTGGCTATGGGCGAGACGGTGGCAGTGATGGGTGCCGTGCGGTGGCGGCTGCTGTGAAACTCGCTGTCGTTTGCTGCTGAAAATTCTGTGCCTGCCTGCATGCCGCAAGCATATTTGTAGCTAACCTGGCAGGGCAACCGCAGCGTGGGAATTCAGTAGGTGCGCCGTGAGCTCAGCTTTGCCACGGTCCAGCCAATAGATGCCACGCTCGACCAAGGTCTAAAACAGGCCGAAGCTGTGTGGAAAACGCCACAGCGCCCACGATTTTGTAGCGCACCGAAAAGTTAGCTACAACTGGGCGCGGCGCAATGGCGTTTGAATGGAGCAGGGTATGGACGGATAAAGGCACCTTGTGGCACGTTTGAGAACCAAGCGCTTTACCAGACTAAGCTACACCCCGCAGCTGCGGAAAAGGAAAAATTTTAACAAAGCGCGGGTCGCTGCGGGCGCATTTTTCAGCTTGTACGGCGCAAAGACTCTTCGGCCAAATGGAGGATCGCGTCGCGGTAGGTGCTCGGTGCGAGGTGGCCCGCCGCCTCGATGGCCCGGGCAACCTCTGCCTGTGCGCTGCGCATGGCCGTATCCAAGGCGCCCGTGCGCTTGACGATGGCAGCAACCGTTTCCAGTAATTCGGTGTTTCCCTCCTCGATGG
>Ga0194055_10001161_pt1 | contig 21373 bp, 8 predicted proteins | sample SepL449m_MetaG_FD_155482 | JGI IMG/M metagenome (GOLD analysis project Ga0194055, IMG submission 155482) | Anoxic zone freshwater microbial communities from boreal shield lake in IISD Experimental Lakes Area, Ontario, Canada - Sep2016-L442-9m | ecosystem: Environmental > Aquatic > Freshwater >...
TTGTATTCAGGCTCATATACATATATTTCGCAAAATCTTGATAAGATTGGTTTAAGTAACTTGTATTTATCCTCAACTATTATAAAAAAACGTGTGGTGTGATTAAACAACTCAATGCATCTACGTAGTGCGGATTGTGCATCCATTGTCAATTTATCCGCATTTAATAAAACAATGCTTTTAAAAATATCTCCACCATTTGATTGAATATGCGTCTTTGCGAAAAATTTCAACTCTTCGCGAATAAATTTTATACCCTTGCCGTGGGCACAATTTACATATCTTACAAATGATTTTATGCGTTCATGATCAGCTTCATAAATGGTATTGATAAAATCATGCACTATCGTTCGTTTTCCACTACCAGATGGGCCGTGGAATATAATATTGGGTATTTTATGCATAGAATGAAAATATAATAATTTTTTTTTAATCTCCGCATGTATATTCAATACAGAACTCATGGTATACTAGTATGATGATGTATTTTTAATATAATATAACAACGTATATTTGTAATAACGTATATTTGTAACATAAGTGTTATAAATATATTGTGTGGGAAGACTATAACTTCTCTCTTGTATCTATTTATACAGAGGTTGTTAGGCTATGAGTATATGGGTTGGAGCGGAAAGCGTTCAAAATATCAGGAGTGTTTCGTTGCATCTCAATTGCAGTATTTAATTGTTGCGGAGTTCCAACATGACCATAATTCTGCTTTGCAGGAGGCAAGGACACGATTGAGCTGGGTGCAAAAGGGCGATTATCCATACAATTTGTATCCTGTCTAGGCAAAGACACATTCATGGTCTGATTGAACATTTGTGTACCGCCCATATTTGGACGATTACCAATAGTCTGCGACTTGATGTCATTGTTGTGTTGTCTGTATGCAGCAGAATAATCCATCGCTGCTTCGGCATTATTTCCAACATTACCATAAGTAGAATAGTTGGTTGAATCGCGTTGTGTGAATTCAAGTGGTGTGTGCGTATCAACATATTGTTGAGATGATTGATTATTAATATTAAATTGAGGGGAATACATTGTGGTCTCCTTCATAGTAGTAGGAGTAATATCGTTCGGGTTATTGACATAACTAGCGGGTACTGCGGTTCCAGCCTCACCATATACACGAACATTTGAACAAATTTCTTCTTTGCGCGATGGTCTTAATACGTCCATAAATGGCGCAATAGCTGCACCAATCGCTCCGCTAAACCCAGATCTCATAGTATCAGGTTCTTTTGTAGTGCTTCGATTATTATGATAATTCTTGAAAGAACCGATACGTTTGTCGCCATCCATTCCTGGGGCACGACCAACTGCACTACAAATTGAAGGCTCGGTCGTTTCAGATTTTTGTCTTTTGGTCGCCTCAAATGCGGTCGGCGCTCGACCTACTCCCACCTCGACTGCACTAGCCGGACCAGTATAATCAATCTCGACGTTGTTTCTTCGAATGATACCCATCTCTTGTTCCGAGCGCAACATTTCACCCTTTTCGGAACCAGTTGTGGTAAGCCATCGGTCCTGACTATTTATAAAATAAGTATCAGGTGTGTGTTTTTCAACACGCCCAATGATGCCTACATTTTTAACTGTTGCATAAGACGGACCCTCTAAATTATTCAAGTTGTATTCAAGCTTGGGGTTGGTCGTTGTTCTTAATTCATCTACAGTTTTGGGAAGCCACTTGTCGCGCGCCTCCATTCCAGAGTTAAAACCGCCACTTCCACTGGTAGAAAAGCCGTGATTCAAGCCTGGTCCGACATTTTCACTCTCAAATGGCTTCACATTATTATTTCTCGACCCGGGATTCACACGTGATTGATAAAAATCGCTTTGATTTGGGGCTCCATAAGCCCAGTTCATATTTGCTTCGGGCTTGAACAATGGCGCCTGCTCAATCTTTTTGATCACCTGACTTCCAGTTCCAGCCATATTATCTAAAACAGTCTCGGCAATATTCATGTCATATGTGTAGCCTTTGATTTTTCCACCATTAAAAGGCACCATATTATTGTGCTTAAAAGAAGCGCTATCTAAATAATCACCCGTGAGAGAATATATTTGTTGTTGCACATTTCCAACCTTTACACCGGCATTCTCTTGCTTCTGATAATAGTTTTGGTCAAAATACTTGTCAGTACTTGCATTTGGGTTAGGATACAAGCCGGTGGTATCCGAAAGTTGTTTGTTGTTTGTCACCGGATAATTCTGAGGAGGGATATCCGTATTTGGAATATAATTACTCGGTTTACCCATATTTGTAAAACTTTCAGGTTGCATTTTCTTGATAGTCTTTTTTTTGTCAGACTTTTCATTATTTTGATTTGATATTACATATAATCCACTTAATGCAATAAAGGGTAGTGCTAATTCCATTATTATATATATGATAGAATATATTATTAATTGTAAAAACATACAAAATTATAAATTCCCAACTCTTGCAATTCTATTAATATTTTTATAATACTTTATAAAAATAATACACTACAGATAGGCTTATGATGCCTTCAGACCTAGTATACATTATGGGCACCTGTGAAAATAATCCTTTTCTAAAACTCGCGTGTTTAAATTATTTATAAACGGCATACACGTATTCTCTTGAGGATTCAACGGAAGTATATACCAGTCAACTTGTTCTAAATCTCGGGCAGTCCAAGCAGGCATAATTGCGCGAGACTGCTCCGTGAATAAATTATTACATGTAGGATATTGAATAGGCTGACTGGGTACAACATATTGGGTATATTCATCCTTTCCTAAACAATCTCTCCCAATATATCTACGATTAATTCCCATCAATTCACTTTCTAAATTGGTGCTATTTGTTCGCAAATTTGCGCCCCATTTTTGAATAATAATTTGCGGGTCTTCAATATAACATGGTTTATCTCCATTGCCAGGCATATTGAGCATATATCGCCCAGGATCAGTGGATTGTTGTAAATGTTTAATAGTTCTGCAGGGGTCATAATTAAAACGGGTGTTTGCCATGTTATTATATACTATGAAAAGAATTTTACGATATTTAGTAATTATGTTAAAATGTATATAATTGACTTTGATAAATGAAATTAGTTTAAACTGATTTAAGAATATCTACTATTTAGATATACTATGCGCCTAGAAATTGAAGAGATTGATGCACCACGTCCAACACTTTGTTTGAACATGATAGTAAAGAATGAAAGTAAAATTATTCGTAGATTGATGGAGTCAGTTGCTTCGATTATTGATTGCTATTGTATTTGTGACACTGGGTCAACTGATGATACGATTGAAATTATCAATACATTTTTTTCGCAGAAAAACATACCCGGCAAAGTGGTGGTTGAACCATTCAAAAATTTTGCACATAACCGGTCATTTGCATTGCAAGCATGTAGTGGAATGTCCGACTATGCGCTCTTACTAGACGCAGATATGATTCTTGAAATTAACAAGTTTGATAAACGTAAATTGGCGGAAGCAGACTCGTTTTGTTTATTGCAGGGTAATGATGATTTTTATTATCAAAATATGCGAATTGTGAGAAACAACGGGTTGTATAAGTATACAGGTGTAACCCATGAATATATTTCTACACCTTCAGGCAATCACAATGTAAATCTTAGTAGAGATGAATTATTTATTCGTGATATTGGCGACGGAGGTTCCAAGAGTGACAAGTTTGAGCGTGATGTCAGACTTTTATTAGAAGGGTTAAAAGAGGAACCAGGAAACGTGCGTTACCATTTTTATCTTGCGAATAGCTATAAAGATAGTGGTAAATTTGACAAAGCAATTGAGTATTATCATAAACGAATCGCTCTTGGTGATTGGGAACAAGAAATTTGGTATAGTTTATATAACATTGGAAATATTTATGAAGCTCAGGGAAAAATGCCCGACGCGATCATTTATTGGCTAAAGGCGTATAATCATAACCCACTTCGCCTTGAAAATATCCATAAAATTGTTCAATATTATCGTATTATTGGAGAATGTAAAACCGCTAAGATGTTCTATGATATTGCAAAAAATGTACTCAAGCAAAATATTAAAAAGGATGATTATTTGTTCTTGGCGAATGATGTATACACGTATAAATTTGAGTATGAGTATTCTATTATCTCGTGTTATTTGGGTATTAAAAATATCAATGATGCAGTTGTAGCTATATTTAATAACACCACGGATTCGGGTATTATTCACAATACATTTTCTAACATGAAATTTTATAAAGATATCTTGAAGCCTCTAAGAGTTGTTGATTTTACGTTCACATATCATATAGATATACGTGACAAACAACAGGTTCCGTTTTATTCTTCTTCCGCTTCTTTATTGCCCAAGTCGGATAATAGTGGCTACATGATGAATATACGTGCGGTTAATTATTGGATCAATGTGAATGGTGGATATATGAACTGCGAAGACTACATTTTTACTAACAATAAATACCTAGAGATGGACCGCGATTTTAAAGTTACGCATGAAAAGTTTTTTGACGTGAATTTGGAAGCTAAACATTATTTAGGAATTGAAGATGTCCGTATTTTCAAAAGTGATACGGATGACAAGCTAATTTATTTGGGCACCAGTCAACATAATGATGGAAAGATTGGCATGTTAATGGGTGATTATGACACTACTACAAATTGCCTTATTTCTAAGGAAATAAAGTGCGGTTTTAATGAAAGTTGGTGCGAGAAGAACTGGGTATATGTGAAATACAAGGGCGAGAACCATATTATTTACAAGTGGGGACCTCTTGATATTTGCAAGGTGAACCCCGTAACAAATAACATTGACTTGATTGAGTCTAAAAAGAACATGCCTAAAATATTCGAACACGTACGAGGCTCTACTTGTGGATTTAACTACAAGGATGAGATTTGGTTTGTCCTTCATTTGGTTTCGTATGATTCGTTGCGTAATTATTATCATATGTTTGCCGTCTTTGACAAAGACCTAAACTTCTTGAGACATTCTGCACCATTCTGTTTTGAGGACCAGTGCATTGAATATTGTTTGGGTCTTGTTGTGGAAGATGATAGAGTTCTTACTACATATAGCACATGGGACAGAACTACTAAATTGGCGATTTATGACAAGAATTATGTAGATGGACTTCTTAAATATTAAATTTTATACTGACTAAAAATAACACAAATATATTTTATAAAATAAAATATGTTTTTATTGTATATGACCACCACAAATACAGATCCATTTACAAAAAAGAAAAATAAGAACCGCACGATTAAGGCACTGGGAACGGACGCTGGTTCTTTTCCACAACCAATGGTTTGGGCATGTAAATCGGTCCTTTGTCAAACACGTTAACAGATTGCAATGTTTTCAATTCAGGCGTTAAAGCTGGTTGCGGATTTACTAAATTCGTCGAATTAATTCCAAACAAAAAGGATTCAATATCGGGTGCGTTGAATGACATAGTATTCCACGGAAGTTGTCCTGGATTTAATCCATTGCCCGCCCAATTTGTAGTGTATGCTTCGCCATAGGCAGAATTTTTATAAGTTGTATATTGTCTAGATTCCGCATATTGTTTTTGTTCCCAACAATAGTTGCTTGGGGTATTCTTATTGCGTGTTGATGCCATTTATAATAGCACAAGATTATTATAATGCGGATAATAGTGCATTTATATTTTGGTCGGTGATAGTTCCAGTTTCCAAAAATTCACAAATACATGGATTCGCTAAATAAAAATAATCAAATGCAAATAGCCCCATCAACCCAACGTGCAAATATTCGGAATTCCCAAAGCCTGCCGCGGATTTTGACATACACTTGGTCAATTCAGGACTATTCTTCAGACGTTCAAATAAGGCGCCGACTTCCTTGTTTATGTGCTTGTCGTCGAATTCTTCTAAATTAAACGCATTTAAATACTCGATTCTATATTGGTCTTCTTGGTCCACGTAGCTTACATTATTATATGTACACTTCAATAGCGTATTATACATATAATAAATCTGTTGTTAAATTTAAATTCTTTTCGGTTAATTTACATTTGTTTGCCGTCGGGGGAGCAAGTATCTCTCATTAATTCACGCGAGGGTACACCGCCACGTATCCACCCTGGAGATGCGACGCTTTCAACACTATAGACCGGATTGGTCATTCTCTCTTTAATGTTGTTCATCAAAGGGGTATTGCTATATTGCATATAACTTTTTTCAGACAAACCAGTTACGCTTCGCTTGTTTGTAATCATCTCGCCTTGCTGAATTTCCGATTCAACATTGGGGTCTACAGAACCACGCCCTAAATAAGGCACGGTGGAAAACGGGCGCTGAAACAAGTCAATACGGCATTTTGGATGCGTTTGAATAGACCCAATTAATAGTTGAGAGTTTTGGTCGATATTGCATCCTCCAGCACCAGAGTTGAATCCACCTTTGTAGTTGATTCCAGGTTGGGTTGTTGCTAAAGCAATCGGCTTTTTCATGGAACAATCATTTGCAAAGTAATTTTGGAGGCTATAATTGCAGCTTTCTAAGGATTGAATGCTTCGTTGGTCCATACTACATCCATCGTTCCCGATGCGCGACATATTATCAAAAACATAACTTGAAACATTCGCCATTCTATATTATATATATACTCGTATAAAAAAGTATTCGCCAAAATACATTACTCGTATAATAATTATATATCACGTAAACAAACAAACCATAATATATTTTTTATATTATGATTTTTCTTATATTATGAATTTAGTTGTTGTTATAACTACCACTTCGTTATAATTTCGTGATGTTAACTACAAAACGGCTATTAGTGACATTGCCCCCCCAAATGTTGTTACTATCGCCTACAAGGGTAAAAGTTACAAGTTGAGTACCGACAGATATAGCTGTTGTAATATTGTCTGCAGAAACACCACCAGACAATTGTGTAGCTCCGATATTTATGAGAACATCATTATCCGTATCAGAAAAGAATAAATTACTAGAAAGAGCAGGAGTTGATGATGCAGAAACCCAAGCGGTTGTTTCTGCGATGTTTACGTCTGTTACATTTGCACGAACAAACCAACTGACTGCATAATTCGTATTTGATTCGAGAGTAAATGACACAGATGCAGTAAATTGGTTCTCAGTATCCGGACCCGCAGATATTGTTGTATTTTGGGACAATGTGGCAGAAGGGCCAATAGGACCAGTAATACCAGTCGGACCAAATGATCCAGTAATACCAGTCGGACCACCGATACCAGTAATACCAGTAGGACCAGTAATACCCGTAGGACCGGTGATACCAGTTGCACCAGTAATACCAGTAGGACCTGTGATACCAGTTGAACCAGTAATACCAGTAGGACCAGTAATACCAGTGGTACCAGTGATACCAGTAGGACCAGTAATACCCGTAGGACCGGTGATACCAGTTGCACCAGTAATACCAGTAGGACCAGTAGGACCAGTTGAACCGGTCCAACCAGTGAAACCAGTATATCCGGTGGGACCAGCTGGACCAACTAATGCAACCCGTGCACCTACAGACCATGATGCATCTACATCAGAGTAATTCAACAAAGTTACACCATTCGCACCGGAACGACCTACAACTTTATAATATGCGGTTCCTAAATTAGCATCATCTATAGCTACAAATGTTCCAGTTGAAATGTATGCATTATTTGGATTAGAAACAAAGCTTGAGACTATTGTTTGCCAAGCTTGCACAGAACCCGAAGGATCCATATTAGTTGTAACCAAAGGTCCAGGCGGTCCAGTCGGTCCAGTCATACCAGTACCACCAGTACCACCAGTCGGTCCAGTGTCACCGGTAGGACCAGTAATACCAGTTATACCAGTAGCACCAGTAATACCAGTGATACCTGTGATACCAGTAGGACCGGTTATACCAGTGCGACCAGTAATACCCGTAGGACCAGTGATACCAGTAATACCAGTTGCACCAGTTATACCAGTGATACCCGTAGGACCGGTTATACCAGTTCGACCAGTAATACCCGTAGGACCAGTTATACCAGTAATACCTGTAACACCAGTGACACCAATAGCACCGGTATGACCTGTTATACCAGTAGCGCCAGTAATACCTGTAACACCAGTGACACCAATAGCACCAGTAGGACCAGTGATACCAGTAGCACCAGTGATACCAGTAACACCAGTGATACCAGTTGGACCAGTACGGCCAGTTACACCAGTTGCGCCAGTAATACCAGTAATACCAGTTGGACCAGTAATACCAGTCGGACCAGTACGACCAGTTACACCAGTTGCGCCAGTCGGTCCAGTGTCACCCGTTGGGCCAGTGATACCAGTGATACCGGTTGCGCCAGTAATACCAGTAATACCAGTTCTACCAGTAGGACCAGTAGCACCAGTAGCACCAGTAATACCAGCAATACCCGTAGCACCAGTAATACCAGTAGGACCAGTAATACCAGTAATACCAGTACCACCAGTTGGACCAGTGATACCAGTGATACCAGTTGGACCAGTGATACCGGTAGTACCAGTGATACCAGTAGGACCAGTAATACCAGTTATACCAGTAGGACCAGTGATACCAGTGGTACCAGTGACACCAATAGCACCAGTAGGACCAGTAATACCAGTAATACCAGTTGGACCAGTAATACCGGTAGTACCTGTGATACCAGTAGGACCAGTAATACCAGTTATACCAGTAGTACCAGTTCTACCAATAGCACCAGTGACACCAGTGACACCAGTAGCACCAGTTGGGCCAGTGTCACCAGTAGGACCAGTCGGACCAGTTACACCAGTTGCACCAGTGATACCAGTAGCACCCATTGCACCAGTAGGACCAGTTACACCAGTAGCACCCATTGCACCAGTTGCGCCGGTGATACCAGTAGCACCCATTGCACCAGTAGGACCAGTGATACCAGTTGCGCCGGTTATACCGGTGATACCAGTAGCACCCATTGCACCAGTTGTACCAGTGACACCAGTAACACCCATTGCACCAGTAGCACCGGTAATACCAGTTGCGCCAGTGATACCAGTTGCACCAGTAGCACCCATTGCACCAGTAGCACCGGTAATACCAGTGATACCAGTGATACCAGTAGGACCAGTGACACCAGTTGCACCCATTGCACCAGTAGGACCAGTGATACCAGTTGCACCCATTGCACCAGTCATACCAGTAATACCAGTAGCACCAGTAGGACCAGTATCACCAGTAGGACCAGTAATACCAGTTACACCAGTTGGACCAGTAGAACCAGTACGGCCAGTAGAACCAGTTATACCAGTAGAACCAGTAGCACCAGTAGGACCAGTTATACCAGTAGAACCAGTAGAACCAGTTGCACCAGTATGACCAGTGATACCGGTAGGACCAGTAATACCAGTAGCACCAATAGCGCCAGTTGCACCAGTTAGACCGATCGTACCAGTAGCACCAGTAATACCAGTAGCACCAATAGCACCAGTTGCACCAGTTGCACCAGTTGCACCAATAGCACCAGTTGCACCAGTTGCGCCTGTTTTACCAGTTGTACCAGTTGTACCAGCTATACCAGTAGTACCAGTAATACCAGTGATACCAGTTGCACCAATTGCACCAGTCGGACCGGTAATACCAGTTACACCAGTAGCACCAGTCGGACCAGTATCACCGGTAGGTCCGGTTATACCAGTAACACCAGTAGCACCAGTAATACCAGTTGCACCAGCAATACCAGTAGCACCAGTTATACCAGTGGCTCCAATAGAGCCGGTGGCGCCAGTAATACCAGTTGCACCAACCGCACCAGTGGCACCAGTAATACCAGTTGAACCAGTAGGTCCAGTAGCACCAGTAATACCAGTAGCACCAGTAGCACCAGTAATACCAGTAATACCAGTAGGACCAGTTATACCAGTAGCGCCTGTAATACCAGTAATACCAGTAGCACCAATAGCACCAGTTGCACCAGTTGCACCAGTTGCACCAGTTGCACCAATAATACCAGTTGCACCAGTTGCACCTATAATACCAGTAGCACCGGTTATACCAGTAGCACCAATAGCACCAGTTGCACCGGTGATACCAGTAGCTCCAGTAGGTCCAGTATCACCAGTAGGACCAGTTATACCAGTAACACCAGTAGCACCAATAGCACCAGTAGCACCAGTTATACCAGTAGCACCTGTTGCGCCAATGGAACCAGTTGCACCAGTGATACCAGTTGAACCCATTGCACCAGTAGCACCTGTAATACCAGTAGCACCAATCGAACCAGTAGCACCAGTAGCGCCAGTTATACCAGTTGCACCACTAATACCAGTTGCACCAGTTATACCAGTAGGGCCAGTTATACCGGTGGCACCAGTAGAACCAGTAGCACCAGTAGCACCAATAGAACCGGTAGCACCAGTAATACCAGTTGCACCAATAGTACCAGTAGCACCGGTAGCACCAGTAGCACCTGCGATACCAGTAGCACCAGTAATACCAGTAGCACCAATAGAACCAGTAATACCAGTAATACCAGTTGCACCAGTAGGTCCAGTATCACCAGTAGGTCCGGTTATACCAGTAATACCAGTAGCACCAGTTACACCCATTGCACCAGTAGCACCAGTGATACCAGTAGCACCCATTGCACCAGTAGCACCAGTAATACCAGTTGCACCAATAGAACCCGTAGCGCCAGTAGCACCAGTAGCACCAGTAGCACCAATAGAACCCGTAGCGCCAGCAATACCAGTAGCACCTGTAATACCAGTTGCGCCAATAGAACCCGTAGCACCAGTTGCACCAGTTGTACCTGCGATACCAGTAGCACCAGTAGCACCAGTAGCACCAGTTGCACCAGTTGTACCTGCGATACCAGTAGCACCGGTAGCACCAGTAGCACCTGCGATACCAGTAGCACCAGTAATACCAGTTGCACCCATTGCACCAGTAGCACCAGTAATACCAGTAGCACCAGTAGGTCCAGTATCACCAGTAGGTCCGGTTATACCAGTAATACCAGTTGCACCAGTTACACCCATTGCACCAGTAGCACCAGTGATACCAGTTGCACCCATTGCACCAGTAGCACCCGTAATACCAGTTGCACCCATTGCACCAGTAGCACCAGTAATACCAGTTGCACCAATAGAACCCGTAGCACCAGTGATACCAGTAGCACCTTCAACGCCAGTAGCACCAGTAATACCAGTTGCGCCAGCAATACCAGTAGCACCTGTAATACCAGTTGCACCCATTGCACCAGTTGCACCAGTGATACCAGTTGCACCAGCAACACCAGTTGCGCCAGTTATACCAGTTGCGCCCATTGTACCAGTGGCACCAGTGATACCAGTTGAACCCATTGCACCGGTAATACCAGTAATACCAGTGGCTCCGGTAGGTCCAGTATCACCAGTAGGTCCAGTAATACCAGTAATACCAGTTGCACCGGTTACACCCATTGCACCAGTAGCACCAGTGATACCAGTGGCGCCAGCAATACCAGTAGCACCAGTAATACCAGTTGCACCCATTGCACCAGTTGCACCAGTGATACCAGTAGCACCAATAGAACCAGTTGCACCAGTTGCACCAGTAGCGCCAGTAGCACCAGTAGCACCAGTAGCGCCAGCAATACCAGTAGCACCAGTAATACCAGTTGCACCAATCGAACCAGTAGTACCAGTGATACCAGTGGCGCCAGCAATACCAGTAGCACCAGTAATACCAGTAGCACCAATCGAACCAGTAGCGCCAGTAGCGCCAGTAGCACCAATAGAACCAGTAATACCAGTAATACCAGTGGCTCCGGTAGGACCAGTATCACCAGTAGGTCCGGTAATACCAGTAATACCAGTTGCACCGGTTACACCCATTGCACCAGTTGCACCAGTAAGACCAGTTGCACCAATCGAACCAGTTGCACCAGTAATACCAGTTGCACCAATTGAACCAGTAGCACCAGTAGCACCAGTAGCACCAGTAGCACCAGTAATACCAGTAGCACCAGTAGCACCCATGGTACCAGTAGCACCAGTAAGACCAGTTGCACCAATCAAACCAGTTGCACCAGTAATACCAGTAGCGCCAGTAAGACCAGTTGCACCAATCGAACCAGTAGCACCAGTAATACCAGTAGCACCAATCGCACCAGTTGCACCAGTAGCACCAGTTGCACCAATCACACCGGTTGCACCAGTGGCGCCAGTAGCACCAGTAGGTCCAGTATCACCAGTAGGTCCAGTAATACCAGTAATACCAGTTGCGCCAGTTGTGCCCGCGATACCAGTAGAACCAGTAGTACCAACCGCACCAGTTGCACCAGTAATACCAGTCGAACCAGTTACACCAGTTGCACCAGTAATACCAGTAGGACCAGTGATACCAGTAGCACCAGTGATACCAGTAGCGCCAGTTACACCCATGGTACCAGTAGCACCAGTGATACCCGTAGCACCAATAGCACCAGTTGCACCAGTGATACCGGTTGCACCAACCGCACCAGTACCGCCTGTTGCACCAGTTGCACCAATCGAACCAGTTGCACCAGTTGCACCAGTTGCACCAATAGTACCGGTTGCACCAGTAATACCAGTAGCACCAGTAGGACCAGTATCACCGGTAGGTCCGGTTATACCAGTAACACCAGTAGCACCAATAGCGCCAGTTGCACCAGTTATACCAGTAGCACCAGTAGCACCCATCGTACCAGTAGCACCAGTAATACCAGTAGCACCAACAATACCAGTAGCACCAGTAATACCAGTTGAACCAGTAATACCAGTTGAACCAGCACTACCAGTTGCACCAGTAGTACCAGTAGCGCCAGTAGCGCCAGTAGCACCAATAGCACCAGTAGCACCAGTAATACCAGTTGCACCCGCGATACCAGTTGTACCAGTAGCACCAGTAGCACCAATAGAACCAGTTGCACCAGTTGCACCAATAGCACCAGTAGCGCCAGTAATACCAGTAATACCAGTAGCACCAGTCGGACCAGTATCACCAGTGGGACCAGTAATACCAGTTATACCAGTTGCACCAGTAGTACCAGCAATACCTGTCGAACCAGTAGCGCCAGTAGCACCCGCGATACCAGTTGTACCAGTAATACCAGTAGCACCAGTAGCACCCGCAAGACCTGTCTCACCAGTGATACCAGTAGCACCAGCAATACCAGTAGCACCAGTAATACCAGTTGCACCAGCAATACCAGTTGCACCAGTTAAACCAGTTGCACCAGCAATACCAGTTGCACCAGTAATACCAGTAGAACCCGCACTACCAGTTGCACCAGTAATACCAGTTGCACCAGCAATACCAGTAGCACCAGTTAAACCAGTAGCACCAGTTGGTCCAGTATCACCAGTAGGACCAGTAATACCAGTAATACCAGTTGCACCAGTTACACCGATGGCTCCAGTAGCACCAGTAATACCAGTAGCACCAACTGCACCAGTAGCACCAGTAATACCAGTTGCACCCATAGTACCAGTAGCACCAGTAATACCAGTTGCGCCCGCACTACCAGTAGCACCAGTAGCACCAGTAGAACCCGCAATACCAGTAGCACCAGTAATACCAGTTGCACCCGCACTACCAGTAATACCAGTAGCACCAGTTGCACCAGCACTACCAGTTGAACCAGTAATACCAGTTGCACCAATAGAACCAGTAATACCAGTAATACCAGTTGCACCAGTAGGTCCGGTATCTCCAGTAGGACCAGTAATACCAGTAATACCAGTTGCACCAGTTACACCGATGGCTCCAGTAGCACCAGTAATACCAGTTGCACCCGCGCTACCAGTAATACCAGTAATACCAGTTGCACCCATGGTACCAGTAGCACCAGTAATACCAGTAGAACCAGCAATACCAGTAGCACCAGTAATACCAGTAGCACCAGTAATACCAGTAATACCAGTTGCACCTGCGATACCGGTAGCACCAGTAAGACCAGTAGAACCCGCAATACCAGTAATACCAGTAATACCAGTTGCACCTGCGATACCAGTAGCACCGGTTGCGCCAGTTGCGCCAGTAGGACCTGTATCTCCAGTAGGACCAGTAATACCAGTAATACCAGTTGCACCAGTTGTACCGGCTATACCAGTAGCACCAGTAGCGCCAATAACACCAGTAGCACCAGTGATACCAGTAGAACCAGTTACACCAGTTGCACCAATAGAACCAGTAGCACCAGTTGCGCCAGTAAGACCAGTAGCACCAGTTGCACCAGTAATACCAGTTGCACCAATTGTACCAGTTGCACCTGTGGAACCAGTTGCACCAATTGCACCAGTAAGACCAGTTGCGCCAGTAATACCAGTAATACCGGTTGCACCCATGACACCAGTTGCACCGGTCGGACCAGTATCGCCAGTAAGACCAGTTGCACCCATGACACCAGTAGCACCAGTAATACCAGTAAGACCAGTTGTACCCGTTGCACCTGCCGTACCAGTAGAACCAGTAAGACCAGTTGCACCAACTGCACCAGTAGCACCAGTAATACCAGTTGCACCCATTGTGCCCGTTGCACCAGTAAGACCGGTTGAGCCCATTGCACCCGTTGCACCAGTTATACCAGTAAGACCGGTAGCACCAGTAGCACCTGCGAGACCAGTGGATCCCATATTACCAGTAACACCAGTAAGACCGGTTGCGCCAGTAGGACCAGTATCTCCAGTAGGTCCGGTAATACCAGTTGCACCAGTAGCACCTGCGAGACCAGTGGATCCCATAGTACCAGTTGCACCAGTAAGACCAGTTGCACCTATTACACCAGTAGCACCAGTAATACCAGTTGCACCCATTGTGCCCGTTGCACCAGTAAGACCAGTAGCACCAATAGCGCCAGTTGCACCAGTAAAACCGGTGGCTCCCATAGTACCAGTAGCACCAGTAGCACCAGTAGCACCAACAGCACCAGTAGCGCCGGTTATACCAGTAGCACCAGTAGGTCCAGTGTCTCCAGTGGGTCCAGTAATACCAGTAATACCAGTAGCACCTGTAACACCCGCAACACCAGTAGAACCAGTAAGACCAGTAGCACCGGCAACACCAGTAGAACCAGTATGACCAGTAATACCAGTGTGTCCAGTAGCACCAGTTGAACCGATAACACCAGTAACACCAGTAACACCAGTGGCTCCCATAGTACCAGTAGCACCAGTAAGACCAGTGGCACCAATAATACCAGTAGCGCCGGTTATACCAGTAGCACCAGTAGGTCCAGTATCACCTGTAGGGCCGGCAATACCAGTTGCACCAGTTACACCTGTAACACCCGCAACACCAGTTGCACCAGTAAGACCAGTTGCACCAATTGCACCAGTAGCACCAGTAGCACCAGTAATACCAGTAGCACCAGTAATACCAGTAGCACCTATAACACCAGTAGCACCAGTAATACCAGTGGCTCCTATAGTACCAGTAGCACCAGTAATACCAGTTGAACCGATAATACCAGTAGCACCAGTAAGACCAGTAGCACCAGTAGGTCCAGTGTCTCCAGTAGGTCCGGCAATACCAGTTGCACCAGTAGCACCGGTAACACCCGCAACACCAGTAGCACCAGTAAGACCAGTAGCACCAGTAGCACCCGCAATACCAGTTGCACCGGTTGTACCAGTTATACCAGTAGCACCCATAGTACCTGTAGCACCTGTAGCACCTGTAGCACCTGTAGCACCCATTAAACCAGTGGAACCAGTAAGACCAGTAAAACCAGTTGCACCTGCAACACCAGTGGTTCCAGTAGGACCGGTAGGGCCAGTGTCACCAGTAGAACCAGTTACACCCATTGCACCAGTTGCACCAGTAATACCAGTTGAACCGGTAAGACCAGTCGAACCAGTTACACCCATTGCACCAGTTGCACCAGTAATACCAGTTGAACCAATAGCACCAGTAGCACCAGTTCGGCCAGTAGTACCTGTTGCACCTATAGAACCAGTAGCACCTGTAGCACCAGTAATACCAGTAGCACCTGTCGGACCAGTGTCTCCAGTCGGTCCAGTAATACCAGTAATACCAGTTGCACCAACGACACCAGTAGCACCAGTAGTACCAGTAATACCAGTATGACCAATAGCACCAGTTGCACCAGTTATACCAGTAACACCAATAGCACCAGTTGCACCAGTTATACCAGTTACACCCATTATACCAGTAGCACCAGTAATACCAGTTGTACCCGTAGGGCCAGTGTCTCCGGTGGGTCCAGTAATACCAGTCGGTCCAGTAGCACCAGTTTTACCTGCGATACCGGTTGCACCAGTTATACCAGTAGCACCAGTATTACCAATTGTACCAGTAGCTCCCGTAATACCAGTCGCTCCCATAGTACCAGTAGCACCAGTAAAACCAGTGGAACCCACTGCACCAGTAGCACCAGTAGCACCAGTAGCACCAGTCGGACCAGTATCACCAGTCGGTCCCATAATACCAGTCGGACCAGTAGCACCAGTCATACCAGTAGAACCGGTAATACCAGTTACACCAGTTACACCAGTTACACCAGTATGACCTGTTGAACCTGTAATACCAGTACGTCCAGTAGGACCGGTTTGACCAATAGCACCGGTTACACCAGTAATACCAGTAGCTCCAGTAGGACCAGTATCACCAGTGAGACCGGTAAGACCTGTTGCGCCAGTAGGACCAGTAAAACCGGTTGATCCCTTAGTACCAGTAGAACCAGTAGAACCAGTAGCACCTGCGATACCAGTAGCGCCAGTAAGACCAGTAGCACCAGTTGGACCAGTATCACCAGTAGGACCTACTACACCAGTTGCACCAGTAGAACCAGTGCGTCCAGTAGAACCAGTGCGTCCAGTAATACCAGTATAACCAATAGCACCAGTAGCACCAGTAGTACCAGTAGCACCAGTTGGACCAGTATCACCGGTTGGACCGGCAATACCAGTAGGACCGGTAGCACCAGTAATACCAGTTCTACCAGTAGCACCAGTAGTACCAGTAGCACCAGTTGGACCAGTAGCACCAGTAAAACCTGTTGCACCGGTAGGACCAGTATCTCCAGTAAGACCAGTAAGACCGGTTGCACCAGTAGCACCAGTATGACCAGTAGAACCAGTAGAACCAGTAGCACCAGTATGACCAGTAGTACCAGTAGGTCCAGTAGCACCAGTAGCACCAGTAATACCGGTACTACCAGTCTGACCAATAGCACCAGTAGCACCAGTAGCACCAGTAGTACCAGTAGCACCAGTAGTACCAGTAGTACCAGTATGACCAGTTGAACCAATGCCGGTGGGTCCAGTCAAACCAGTATATCCAGTAGCACCAGTATTAACAGCCGTACCAGGAATACCTTGAGGACCAACCTGACCAGTAGGACCAGTACTACCAGTTATACCAGCACTACCAGTAGCACCAGTTGAACCAATGCCGGTGGATCCAGTCAAACCAGTATGTCCAGTAGCACCAGTGTTAACAGCCGTACCAGGAATACCTTGGGGACCAACCTGACCAGTAGGACCAGTAGGACCAGTTACACCCATGGAACCAGTAGCACCGGTTCGTCCAGTAGCACCAGTTCGTCCAGTTGGGCCAGTACGACCAGTATATCCAGTTTCACCAGTCGGACCCGTATCTCCAGTGGGTCCAGTTATACCTGTAGCACCTCTAGGACCAGTCGGGCCAGTAGCACCAGTTCCTCCAGTCGGACCAGTGGGACCAGTCGGACCAGTACGACCGGTTGAACCAGTAGAACCAGTCGGACCAGTATCACCAGTGGGACCAGCTATACCAGTTGGACCAGTGGGACCCGTTAAACTACTACCAGTAGGACCAGTACGTCCAGTAGGACCCGTCTGACCAATATCACCAGTATGACCAGTTGTACCAGTTGTACCAGTAGGACCAGTACGTCCAGTAGGACCCGTCTGACCAATATCACCAGTATGACCAGTTGTACCAGTAGGACCAGTAGGACCAGTGCGTCCAGTAGGACCCGTCTGACCAATATCACCGGTCTGACCAGTTGGACCAGTAGGACCAGTAGGACCAGTAGGACCAGTCGGACCAGTTATACCAGTGGGACCAGTTGGACCGGTCGTACCGGTTAAACTACTACCAGTAGGACCAGTAATACCAGTTGGACCAGTTGGACCAGTTGGACCAGTCGTACCGGTTAAACTACTACCAGTTGGACCTGTGAGACCAGTTGGACCAGTTGAACCAATATCACCAGTAGGACCAGTAGTACCAGTTAAACTGGCGCCAGTAGGACCAGTTCGACCGGTGGGACCAGTTTGACCAATATCACCGGTCTGACCAGTTGGACCAGTAGGTCCAGTAGGACCAGTTGGACCAGTAGCGCCAGTAGGACCAGTAGCGCCAGTTGGACCGGTTGAACCAGTTGGACCGGTTTGACCAGTAGGACCGGTTTGACCAGTTGGACCAGTTCGACCAGTAGGACCAGTTCGACCAATATCACCAGTAGCACCAGTTGGACCAGTTGGACCAGTTGGACCGGTGGGTCCGGTTATACCAGTAGGACCAGTAGGACCAGTTAAACTATCGCCAGTCGGACCAGTAATACCTGTTGGACCGGTTGGACCAATATCACCAGTAGCACCAGTTAAACTATCACCAGTTGGACCAGTAATACCTGTTGGACCTGTAGGACCAGTAATACCAGTTGGACCAGTAAGACCGGTTAAACTAGCACCCGTTGGACCAGTAATACCAGTGGGTCCAGTTCTACCAGTTGGACCAGTAAGACCGGTTAAACTAGCACCAGTTGGACCAGTAATACCAGTGGGACCAGTTCTACCAGTTGGACCAGTTTGACCAGTTAAACTACTACCAGTAGGACCGGTAAGACCAGTCGGACCTGTTGGACCGGTTGCACCAGTATTAACAGCTGTACCAGGAACACCCTGAGGACCAATATCACCAGTAACACCAGTTGGACCAGTCGGACCCATAACACCAGTTGGACCAAGCGGAACCAATGTAGTACGTACAAAAGAAGCACTACAACTTTCAAAATAAAGCGATAAACATGCATGAGGTATAGTTGAAAATGCTCTTAATCCAAGCAAAATTCGAGTATTTAGGTCACATAAACAAACTGGCTTTGAAATATATAAAGGTATTATTATTTCAGTTGGAGTAGTTAACGATGAATTTGTTATAGTAACTCTCTCAGATGCAGCAAACGGATTCGGAGTAAAAACTCCATATTCATCTTGAAAATACAGGGTCCATTGCAACGAAATACTTCCCCCTTGTGCGGTTCTAACCCACACATGCATATCCCACATACCGGGAGGAATTATATTTGACGATAATAACCCCGGCATTAACGCAAATTGTATTTCTTCCCCACTAATAATATCTCCGCCTGGTATAATCACGTTAGGCGCGGGATTTCCACAGATATTATCATCGATTACGACTGATTTAATGGTAGGTGCGCATGTTTGATAAAGTTGCGAATCAATATTGTAAAACTGCACATCATTTACCATTACAATCTCATCTACATTCATGAATAGCACTATTCCCCCTGCAGTGCCATTCGTACCCATTTGACCTGTCGGACCGGTCAAACCATCGTTACCCCGAGGACCAGTTGAACCAACATCCCCGTTTTGCCCTCGCGGACCAGTCGCGCCTGTGTCTCCACGTGTGCTTGGAGACGGACACGGCGGCTGTGGCGGACATGGCGGACGAGGCGGTTGATTCTGATACCCTCTGATAGAATCATGGTAAGCTCTGTACCCTTGTGCCGCCATTATATATTATACAATGTATAAAAATTTGCAAGTTATCTTTATTATCTAAACTTATATTCTCTTACTTACAATGATGCATATGTAATTGATTTATAATTACATATGCATTCAAATATATTATTGACACGCTAAATACATGTTACTAACCCCGCTTAATGTTACAATTCTATATGACATTTTTTCCATAATATCAAATAATTCTCCATTTTTTGCTTTATCATTACATTCAAATAAAATAGGCGGAAAATCTGACATTTTTAATGTATTCATAGCTCCTTGCAAAACAAATGATTCGTTATCTTCTACGTCCATTTTAATAAATCCAATATCCGTTAGATGTAAGTTGTCCAACATATCAATTTGAATTGTTTCTTCCCTTAATATGTTAGACGTGGCGTGAATAGAAGACCCCCCACCATCATTGCTTATAATTTTTAGTGTACTTGTTCCAATCTGTTCCGGCGAGCCCAATCCAATATTCATACAAGTAACATTTTTCAGATTTGACAAGGCGACACCACCACACAATGCATAATAGGTCATCTTTTGGGGTTCAAATGCATATACATGCTTGCTTTTAGATGCTAATGAGAGTGCATATGTTCCTGTATGTGCACCAATATCCAGCATAATTTTGTCAGGACTACAAAATTGTTTACACCATTCAATCAAAGCCGCCTCAAATAGTCCGCGTTCGCAATAACATGAAATTAAATTGCGCGGTAAAATATACGAAATTTGGTTGGAAAAACTAACCATATTATTTGACGCGTTGTCATCTACCTTCTCATCGGGTTTTGATAAAATAAAATACGACGTCGACATTTTATTTTATTATCAAGTAATACTTAAGTATTTTATCACTATAATATTCAAAAAAATCCCTAAACCCAGCCAGGATTTTAATACAAAGTATATCTATAATTATCTTGAACACACGCAACACCATCACCATCACGGCAAGAGGGCATATCACCATATAAATATTGCGCAAATGCTCCTTGATCATTAGGTATCTTAGTGCTTGGATTGGAAACAAAGGACCTGTTTGATTGGTCTAAATAAAACTGGTCTGTTAAACTACCAAATAATTGTTGATTTGTATTTTTAATACCAGGATTTAATAATTGAACGGCCCTTTTGGTATTCTGTGTAATATCTTCTAAAACATCTGGATTAAAAGAAGGGGGGGCGGATTTTCGTTCAGGGTCATCCATTATCTCTGTTAATAACACATTTGCAAAAGGATTTTTCTTATTTCCCAACTGATAATCTGATTTCAAAACAGCTTCCAATGTAATTGGGTTTGTAGTTGTATTTGGCGCAGCCCCCGGCGATGCAATCGTAACTGGTTGGTTTGAAAAACCTTCTGACTTTGGTTTTACTCCAATCTTTTGTTTCCAAACAACAAAAATTGCACCAAGTGTAAAAATACCAATAGTTAAAAACTTCAAAGAACCGGTTACGGCTACTCCAAATATTGTCAACACTATCACTAAACGAGATATTGCGTTTAATTTTTGCTCATAATCCATTGATGTTAATGGCCAAACCTCAGTAATATTATCTTGATTTAATAATATCGTTGGGTCATTTGTCCAAAATGCTGTAGTCATAGTATA
>Ga0194055_10001166_pt1 | contig 21362 bp, 13 predicted proteins | sample SepL449m_MetaG_FD_155482 | JGI IMG/M metagenome (GOLD analysis project Ga0194055, IMG submission 155482) | Anoxic zone freshwater microbial communities from boreal shield lake in IISD Experimental Lakes Area, Ontario, Canada - Sep2016-L442-9m | ecosystem: Environmental > Aquatic > Freshwater >...
TGCTGCGCGTGATCGGGGCGCTCCAGGAAACGTCCGAACTGGCGAGGTCGTTCGAGAAACGGGTGGCTGACGAAGATAAATTCGAGTGAATTGCATGCGATGGATACATCGCGGAAGGCTTCATGATCGCCCGCCGGTGCGATACGATAATGCGCATTGTTCGATGAGATCCCCTCATCGCTTGCAATCCGAGTGTCGCTCTAACCATCAAGCATTGGATTCATGATCACTCCTTCGCGCCCGACAATGCATCGTAGCCTTTTCAAGCAATGGTTTAGGGATCTCCTACAGAACGCATGTTCTGCACTTCACTCGCCGTTGTCAGTCGGATTGCGTCCACGCAATCTGACTCTAGGTACCATGATCGCCATCATCTCCGGGATTGCCTTCTCGAGCTCGGCGTTGGCACAGGATGCGGACGAACCCAAAACGAAAGTTAGGATCCCCGCACCCCAAGCCGGAGCGATCCGCGTGGCAACCTTCAATGTCGCCCTCAATCGCAAAGCGGCTGGCGATCTCGCGCGGGATCTGAGGAACGGCGACGAACAAGCCTCGAAAATTGCAGCCATCATTCAGTCCGTGGATCCAGACATACTGCTGGTCAATGAACTGGATTACGACGAAGAAACGGCCAAGCTATTCTTGGAGAAGTATTTGCAGGTGCAACAGCCCGATGCACCTCGTGTGCCGAGTAAGGGGAACAAAGAGCAACTTAGTCTGACTCATTTCTTCGCAGGTCCCGTCAATACGGGAATCGATTCCGGATTGGACTTGAACAAGAACGATCGGCTCCACGATAGCGATGATGCGTGGGGTTATGGAGCGTTCCCCGGACAATACGGATTCGCAGTCTACAGCAAGTTCCCAATTGCGCACGACAAGATACGGACCTTCCAAAAGTTCCTTTGGAGCGATATGCCGAATGCACTCCGTCCCGCTACACCATCGAAAGAAGGAGGGGCGCCGACACCTTTTCATAGCGATGACGTTTGGTCGCAATTGCGTCTCAGTTCCAAATCGCATTGGGATGTCCCGATCGATGTGAATGGTCGTGAGTTCCATGTGATCGCTTCCCATCCGACCCCTCCCGTTTTTGATGGTCCAGAGGATCGCAACGGTTGCCGCAACCACGACGAGATTCGGTTGTTGCAAGATTACATCGGTGGTGGAGAGCGTGGTGCGTATCTTGTCGATGATCGAGGACACAAGGGACCGATCGAATCAGGCGTACCCTTTGCGATCCTCGGGGACTTGAACTCGGATCCAGAGGACGGAGACGGCATCTCGTCGGCCATTCGAAACTTGATCAATGATAAGTGGATTGCAAAGTACGAAGTGCCTCGCAGCATGGGGGCCATCGAAGCATCCCAAAAATCAGGCCAAGCCAACACCAAGCACCGCGGCGACCCTGCTAGCGATACCGGTGACTTCAATGACAAGTCCCCTGGCAACCTTCGAATCGACTTCGTTTTGCCCTCAGCAAATTGCGCCGTCGTAAAGAGCGGTGTCTTTTGGCCTTCGTCCGATGAGAGCCGAACATCCAATGCACTCGCAGAAGCGTCCGACCATCGTCTTGTTTGGGTCGACATCGTCCTGCCCTAACACGGGATGCCTAATGGACACCTCGCAAATACACCCCTCTCGTATCGTTTTTCTTTTCGGAACCTTGATTTCATTGATGACCTACTGGAGTAACGCGATGACGCGATCGATTCGAGCTCGTTTAGTATTTCCTTCTTTTCTATTCGCGTTGCCTTGGCTGGGAGTTTCGATGGCCATGTCTCAAGAATCCAAACCTGCTGATTCTTCCGATGACCCATATGTTTGGCTGGAAAACGTAACGGACGAAAAGGCGCTGGACTGGGTTCGCGCACGAAACGACAAATCCAAGCAGCGCATCGAATCCGATCCGGAATTTGAAAAGCTGCGAGAGGATCTGCTCGAGATTCTCGACTCCAACGCACGCATTCCCTTTGTCTCGAAACGTGGCGAGTTTTACTACAACTTCTGGCGAGACAAAAAGAACGAACGAGGAATCTGGCGACGCACGACCCTAGACGAGTACAAGAAAGCAGAACCCGCATGGGAAATCCTGCTGGACCTCGACGAATTGGGCAAAGCCGAAGGGGAAAATTGGGTTTGGAAAGGGGCCTCGCTCCTCCGCCCTGATTATCAGAGAGCCCTTGTTTCTTTGTCCCGCGGAGGTGCCGACGCCGATGTTACCCGCGAATTCGATCTCTCCACCAAGAGCTTTGTCAAAGATGGATTTCAACGTCCAGAATCCAAGGGAGGTATGACTTGGATCGATAAAGACAATGTTTTCGTTTCCACGGACTTCGGGCCTGGAACGATGACGGACTCGGGCTATCCGCGAATCGCAAAACTTTGGAAACGAGGCACTCCCTTCGATCAAGCGAAAGTCGTTTATGAGGGGGTGAGCACCGATATGTCGATTGGTGCATCGCATGATGACACCCCTGGTTACGAACGAAACTTCGTCAGTCGAAACATCGCCTTCTACAACGACGAATTGTATTGGCTGAAGAATGCGACAGAACTCATCAAGATCGAAGCCCCCAATACGGCGAACAAGTCGGTCTTCAAAGATTACATGGTCGTCGAGCTGCGCGAGCCATGGACTGTCGGCGGGAAAACATATAGCTCCGGCAGTTTATTAGTGGCACGATTTGACGAGTTCGTTGCTGGCAAGCGACGGTTCGAAGTCTTGTTTGAACCAAGCGAAACAACCGCTCTCTCGAGCTTCGGATACACGAAGGATTATCTGTTTCTGAATGTACTCGAGGATGTCAAGAATCGCATCTATGTCTTGAAGCCTTCCAGCAATGGCTGGTCCAGGGAACCCCTTCGCGGCGCACCCAGTATTGGCACCGTCAACATTACAGCGGTCGACCCAGACGAGTCCAATGACTACTTCATGACGAGCACGGATTACCTCAACCCGACCACCCTCTCCTTAGGAACGATCGGCCAAATTCCGGTAGAGCTCAAACGGCTCCCCCATTTCTTCGACTCCAAGGATTTCGAAATCACGCAACACTTTGCAACGAGCAAAGATGGAACGCGTGTTCCGTATTTCATGGTGGCAAAGAGAGATCTCAAGCCGACCGGTGACCATCCCACCCTTTTGTACGGTTACGGCGGTTTTGAAATCTCGTTGCAGCCCAACTACAGCGCGAGTGTCGGTAGAGCTTGGTTAAGCCAAGGAGGTGTGTACGTCGTGGCCAATATTCGCGGGGGTGGTGAATATGGTCCCCGTTGGCATCAAGCAGCTCTCAAATCCAATCGATTGAGGGCTTACGAAGACTTTGCGGCTGTCGCTAACGATTTGTTCGCTCGTCGAATTACACGCAAGGAACGATTAGGCATCCAAGGCGGATCGAACGGTGGCCTGCTGGTCGGAAACATGTTCACACTCTATCCCAATCTGTTTAAGGCGGCCGTTTGCCAAGTCCCCTTGTTGGACATGAAACGCTACAACAAATTGCTTGCCGGTGCATCGTGGATGGCGGAGTATGGAAACCCCGACATCAGCGAAGATTGGGAATTCATTCAAAAGTTCTCCCCCTACCAAAACGTCAAACCGGATATCGCGTATCCGAATGTTTTGTTCACAACGTCGACCCGAGACGATCGTGTACACCCAGGACACGCACGGAAGATGATGGCCAAGATGGAATCGTTGGGACACCCTGTTTGGTACTACGAGAACATCGAAGGAGGGCATGGTGGGGCCGCGAACAACCGTCAAAGCGCCTTCATGCAGGCTCTCGCGTATACCTTCCTAAAACAGGAACTCGCGAAGTAACCCCATATTCATTCGGGTTCCAATGTGGAATCTTCACGCGTGAGAATTCAGCGTTTCACCGGTGGGTCTACGATGCCAAGATATCCTCGAGTACCTTGGCTCCTTCGACCCCGGTGAGCTTGAAATCAAGCCCTTGAAACTTGAACGTAAATGCATCGTGTTGGATTCCCAATCGATGCAGCATGGTGGCATGCAGATCGTGAACGGAGCAAACATTCTCAACCGCTGCATAACCCAGTTCGTCTGTGGCTCCGTAGACCATGCCACCTCGTATTCCAGCTCCTGCCAACCACATCGACATGGATCGATTGTGGTGATCGCGTCCGATGGGGCCTTTGTTTGCCTGGGACATCGGTGTTCTGCCGAACTCACCTGTCCAGACGATGAGCGTGTCGTCGAACATGCCTCGATGCTTTAAATCCTTGATCAATGCAGCGCTGGCTTGGTCGACTTCGCGAGCTCGCAGTGGAAGCTCCTCGCGAAGTAGGCTGTGGTGATCCCAATCCCGATGATAGAGCTGAATAAAGCGAACTCCGCGTTCGGCCAGCCTTCGGGCTAGCACGCAATTACTGGCAAACGAACCGTCACCGGGCTCGCAACCGTACATCTCCATCGTTTCCTTCGTCTCCAGGCTCGCATCCATCAATTCGGGAACACTCGCCTGCATTTGAAAGGCCATCTCATACTGAGCGATTCGAGCCGCGATCTCAGGATCGTGTTGCACCAGATCCTGTTGGCGATTGAGCGATTGGATCGCGTCCACGTCGATGCCCTGTTGTTCTCGAGTCACTCCGTTTGGATTGCTCAAATACAGTACTGCTTCGCCCTGGCTCCGAAGTTGAACACCTTGATACCTGCTGGGCAAGAAACCGTGGCTCCACTGGCGAGCCGCGATCGGTTGCGGTGAACGTCCCTTGCCGGTCGAGACCAGCACGACAAAGCCGGGAAGGTCCTCCGATTCACTTCCTAATCCGTAATTCACCCATGCACCCATGCTCGGTCGTCCAGCGATTTGAGATCCCGTGTTCATGAACATATGAGCGGGATCATGATTGATCGCGTCGGTGGTCATCGATCGCACAAGACAAACATCATCGATTACCGAGCCAATATGAGGCAGCAAACGGCTGATTTCGGTACCTTGTGATCCATAGCGCTCGAACGGAAACATCGGTCCCAAGCAAAACAGCTTTTCTCCTTGAAGCTGCGCCAGTTGTTGCCCCTGCGTAAACGATTCCGGCATGGGAGTGCCATTCAATTCGGTCAGCTTCGGTTTGTGATCAAACAATTCCAAATGCGAAGGACCACCAGCCATCGTCAACCAGATAACACGTTTGGCTCGTTGCGGCAAAGGGAGGGATTTCAAGATACCTCGCGAGCCAGAAGAGGATGCAACATCGTCCGAGGCGTTCGAAGTTCCGCTATGGATCAACGAGGCGAGCGCCACCGACCCAATCGTCCCTCGGGCCAACATCTTTCGACGGCCAAGCAGTGTTTGCAAAACGTATGGATCGGGAACGGTCATATGGGAACCGAAATAATGGGGTGGTTGAGGACCGCGGCTATCCTAGCTGAGCCACGCGCGTCGGGCTAACTGCGGGTGATGGTTTCATGCAGATTGAGTAGGACTCTCGCAACATGTGTCCATGCCGCTAATTCGATCCAGGTCTCTTCGCTGGGAGTGGACGACAAACCGACTTGAAGCAACGCTTTGGCCGCATCCGGACTGGCTTCATAACGTTCTTCATGCTTCGATAGCAACTCCAACAGGGTTTCTACTTCCTCGTCGCGAGCGGGGCGTTGCAATACTTCTCGCATCCCCCATTGAATGCGTTCCCTTTTGGATCGGGGACCTTCGCGAAGGATACGCGCAGCCAATGCGCGCGCGGCTTCGACATACGTTGGATCATTCAGCAAAACCAACGCCTGCTGCGGGATATTGGATCGAACCCGTTCGGCACAGCATTCTTCTCGCGATGGCGCGTCGAAAGCCAACAAGCTTGGATGCAAGTATGTCCGTTGCCACCATGCGTACAAACCTCGTCGATACTGTCCTTCCTGTGTATCGGCAACATAGGTTCTGGGGGGGAAATTCAAGTTTTCCCAATATCTATCGGGTTGATAGGGCTTCACGCTGGGACCTCCGATACGATCGTCGAGCAATCCAGATACCTTCAGGGCATAGTCTCGGATAATTTCGGCTTCTCCCCGAAACGCACTCTGGCGTGCATGCTCGCGATTGTACGGATCGATCAATGCGAGTTCCGGAGTCACGGTGGCAACCTGTCGATAGGTTTTGCTGCTAACGATCAACCGCACCATGTGCTTCATGTCCCAGCCCGAGGCGATGAATTCCGAAGCGAGAAAATCCAAGAGTTCTGGATGGACTGGCAATTCGCCCTGCGCACCGAGATCGTCTAGCACCTTACTCAATCCCATCCCGAAGAATTGCTTCCACAAACGATTCATGATCACCCGAGCGGTCAGAGGATGTTCGGATGAGACGAGCCATTGCGCTAGGTCCAGGCGGGTGAGGGTGCGACCGCGAAGATCCGGCTGCGGCAAATAGGCGGGGAAGGCCGGTTGCACCAATTCACCCGACTCATCCATCCAATTGCCACGAGGCAGCAAGCGCACCGGACGTTTTTTGTCGGTGCTTTTGGTCACAATGCACTTGGGGAGTCCTCGGTAAAAGTCATTGCGTTCCTTTTCCGCTTGTTGCCATCGCGAACGCTCATCAGCAAAGGGTGCGACTGCAAGGGACCGATAGTACTTTTGGATGTCCTGAATTTGCTGGGAGGTGCGATGACTGGCTCTTAGTCCTTCGGCAACCGATTTGGCAAGTTTCTTTTGCGCTTCGTCCGACGAAGCATCCGGCGCGAGTTCTGGCAAAATCACTGTCGCTTCGGTGATCTCTTTCTCCCATGCCTTTTGAGCATCCTCGAGTTGAGTTGCGATCGCATCGAATTGTTTCCTAGCATCAGCCAATGCTTCATCCAATTGCTTTAGCCGACTCCGCTGCTCGACGGACATCACCGCCATTCCTTCTTCGCGCGGCGCAATGATCCCTTCTTGGATGTCTGCAAAAAACGCTCCGAGAGAATAGAAATCTCGAGCGGTGAACGGGTCGAATTTATGATCATGACACTGAGCACAACCCGTTGTCTGACCCAACCAGATCGTCCCAATCGCTCGAACACGATCGGCCAACATTCGAGACTCGTAATCCTTTGGTTGTGCACCTCCCTCTTCGGTTGTCAGGAGCAACCGATTGAAACAGGAACCCACACGCGTTTCCTGATCGGCATCGGGAAGCAAATCGCCAGCGATCTGCTCGATCGTGAATCGATCGAAGGATTTATTGGAATTGAAAGAGCGAATCACATAATCGCGGTAGGGCCAAACATTGCGTGGGTTATCGCTGTGATAACCGATCGTATCGGCAAACCGCACGGCATCGAGCCAGTGCATGGCCATTTGCTCGCCGTAATGTTCATCCGACAACAGCCCTTCGACAAGACGCTCGTAACGATCCTCTTCGAACGGGTTATCCACAAACGCGTTTACCGCATCAGGAGTGGGAGGCAAGCCAATCAAATCACTGTAGAGGCGGCGGATCAACGTCCGTCGATCGGCCTCGGGAGAAGGCTTCAGCCCCAACCCGTTCAGTCGCTTCCGAACCAAAAAGTCGATGGCATTTTCAGTATCCGGAACTTCCGGACGACGTATCGGATCGTAAGACCAATGGTTTTGGTATTCGGCTCCTTGTGCGATCCAGCGTTTGAGCACTTCTTTCTGGCGGGGAGTCAGCTTTTTGTTGGACTCCGGAGGAGGCATGATCGCGTCGGAATCGTCACTTTCGATCCGCTGGATCAGCAGGCTGTCGATCGCATTGCCAGGAGTGAATGCCTGGTGGGCCATCGCATCTTCGCGATCGTCCAAACGCAAACCGGCTTGGCGATGGCTCGCGTCCGGTCCATGGCAATAGAAACATGCGTCCGACAGGATGGGTCGAACGTCTCGATTGAATTCAACGCGATCGGGAACTGGGGGGGCCTGTCCCAGAACAAAGAGAGGGGATGGTTGAAGAGAAATAGCGCCCATGAGCATGGCGGCACCGATACGAATGGCGATCGGGTAGAGCATCTGATTCACGTTCGGACGGAAAAGAGTTCAATCACCAACGGGATAGTTCTCTTTCATTGTGATTGATTCCCGTGCGACGCGAAAGGTCGAGAGAGTCGGTAGCCGGCCTTACTTGGAAGCATTCGCAAACATCCTGATCCCAGCCACCCGCAGTTTTACGGCAAATAATCGCAATTTCAAAACGAGTGCCTCGAGCTCACTTTTTTAGGCTCAGTACGAACACCGTGAATTCGCCCTTCGGAATGAAATCCTGTACGCCGGAGTCGTGCCTTGTGTTGTAGCCATTTGCCGAATCGGCAAAAAATCGACGGATTCGGAAACAGGATTGTGAAGTGCTGTGACAGCAAAGCAAGAAAACAAAAAAGGGGTATGCGATGGCATACCCCTCAAAGTTGGAAAAACTATTTTTCGACCGATAGCTTGTGCGCGGCCTGCGTCGCATTCGTATTACTCGGCCGAGCGGATTTCGATTTGCCGAGTGGATGGCTTGGGAACTTTTGGCAAACGCACCTGCAGCACTCCATGCTTGAGCGTGGCCTCAATGCGATCGGCATCGACCTGCTTTGGCAATCGAACCATGCGCGCAAATCGGCCTATGGGACGTTCGCAACGATGCATCGTTGCACCCTCCTTCATGGCATTGAGCCCCTTGACACCCGAGACATGCAGCTTGTCTTGAACAAGCTCGATTTTGATATTTTCGATGGAAGCCCCTGGTACATCCAGGAACAAATCGTAACCCGTCTCGTCTTCGTAAACATCCAGTGCAGGCGTGTCGACGACCTCGGTCTTCTCACCGCTCGCGCCAGTCGAACAGCCGCTATTGAGGACTTGGTCGACGATGTTTTCCATCTCGCTAGCAAACTCTTGCAAGGCACCTGGCAGTTGTCGAATTTGGAATGGGAATTGAGCCATCGTGGTATTACCTCTTTATCGGAAAAGTTGCGATCGATGGGGTGCTTGACAGTCGTCTGTCAATGTGGCAGCACCTCTTTTTGATCGAAAGAGATGGAATGCAACATCCGTGCCAAATGCGATTTGGGCGTAGCTTTTGAAGTTGCGCTATTTTTTGCTCTTCTCGTACTCGTACTCAATGAAATGGTACTCGTACTCGATGCGGTTTCTTCGAGTACGAGTACTGCTAGCGCGGAGTACGAGTACGAAAAACCATGGGAAATCGCGAATTGAAACTCCGATAGGCTCAAATAGCGCAACTTCAAACGGCGCACCTCAGCCGTCACCTGCGGCTGCGTCGACGGGGGCGAAACGCGGCATTGCGCAGCGAGCCCAACGATCCACGCTTGCTCATCGGAGGAGAGTCGATGGACGGACTCCGAACGGAATTCCAATGTCCCTGATTGACAGAGCGTCGATAGATCCAAACAATGCCCGACTGAAGGATCAATCGTCGCGGCAGGATGCCGCCTTTTTATCTCCCCCTGTGGCCGAACCGCTCTCGATCCACGCGAAGTGTAGAATAGATCGGCATTCGTGACATTGAGCCACCTAGCTCCGCGAAGCCTACTACGAACGTCATCAAGCACTGAGGGAGCATGAATTGATCCACCCCAATGATCGGCTAGCCGTATCGCGGATCGTTCTCTCAGGTTTTCTGTTGGCAGGCCTTCTGCTGGTGACACAGGTCTCTTGCCAACGCAACGCTTCGGGCACGCTGGACTCATTGGCGGTGAGCGGGGCAGGTAGCGCGAGCACCGTTACTGAGCCTTCGGTCAATGCGGGAGCCGTGTTGGGTAAGGGTTGGAAGCCCCCAGCTCCGCTCGATTCTGCTCGAGCCTACCGATATCTCCAAACCCTTTGCAAACTAGGCTCTCGGACGACCGGGACGCCTGGTATGGCCGCACAGCAGAAACTGCTGGTGGAGCATTTCGAGGAACTTGGGGGAAAGATCGTTTGGCAGAGCTTCCAGCACAAAAATCCCATGACGGGCGCCCCGGTCGAAGTCAAAAACCTGATCGTCCAATGGCAACCCGAATTGGAAGAAAGGGTTTTGATCTGCTCCCATTACGATACCCGTCCCTTTCCCGATCGAGATCCTAAGAATCCACGAGGCGAGTTCGTAGGTGCGAACGACGGAGGGAGCAGTACGGCCCTTCTGATGGAACTGGGGCACGCGATGAAGAATGCGACACTCAATGTCGGAGTGGACTTTGTTTTTTTTGATGCAGAAGAACTCGTCTACACAGCTCCAAACGGCGCGACGATCGGGGACTATTTTGTCGGTTCCACCTATTTCTCGCAGCAGTATGTTTCCGAGCCCCCAGCCTACCGCTATCGCTGTGGAATATTGACAGACATGATCGGTGACAAGGACTTATTGGTGTACTGGGATGAAGTCAGTTTCAAGTACGCACCTGGCCTCGCGAAGGAGGTTTGGGGAGTCGCCAAGGATCTTGGGCTTCGGGAATTCAGCCCCAAGGTCGTTCACTCGGTTCTCGACGATCACTTGAAACTCAATGAGATCGCGGGTATCCCATCGATTGACATCATCGACTTTGATTACCCAACTGCGGCCTCGCGCACCCGAAGCTATTGGCATACTTTGGCCGATTCCCCTGACAAGTGTTCAGGAGATTCCATCACCAAGGTTGCAGCAGTCATCCAACAGTGGCTCAAGAATCAGCCGAAAGCAATTCCTTAATATCCATTGTATGAGTCGTTCGGAGGCCATTTCCCTACAGGGCATCGAGCATCGTTATGAAGAACGCATCGTTCTTCAGGAACTCGATCTATCGATTCGATCGGGCGAGATGCTGTGCATGCTCGGAGCCAGCGGATGCGGCAAATCGACGATCGTTCGTTTGATCGCTGGTTTGGAACGACCCTATCGAGGATCGATCTCCCTTTTCGGGAAGGATGCGAGTCGCATTCCCTCGCACGAGCGGCGCATCGCGATGGTTAGCCAGACCGCAGGTTGTTACGACCATCTCAGTGTGGAAGAGAATCTTTTGCTGTCGGAGCAACTCGCGCGCGCAGAACGGGCAGATCCAACTGGCCCGAACCGATCGGAGGTGATTGAGGGATTGGAATTGCAAGGGCACCTTCAGCAGCGGCCGTCCCAGCTGTCCGGCGGTCTTAGCCAACGCTTGGCAATCGCGAGGGCATTCCTTTCCGGACGGCCAATTTTGCTGATGGATGAGCCCCTCGCACATCTCCACGAATCGCTCCGTCAACCGATCCGCGATTTGGTGCGTGCATGGCAACGTGAATCGGGGAGAACGTGCCTGTACATCACCCACGATTCGATGGAGGCCAGCCGGATCTCCGATCGAATTGCCGTCCTATACGATGGTCAAGTGAAACAAATCGATGCACCCGAGAACGTGTACGATCAACCCGCGTGCCGTCAGGTCGCAGAGCTGGTTGGAACACCTTCGATTCAATGGTTTAATCCGCGTGCGATTGGACTCGCTTCGGAATCTGCTCGCATTGGCATTCGCCCGAGAGACTGGCGTTGCATTTCTATTCTGCCCGCGGAATCAGCGATCGGACCACCAGATGCCGATTCCCAGGATATTCGACTTCATGGACTTATCGTGGATTCCAGACGGATCGAATCGGAATGGTGGCTGCGGATTGAATTTGGTGCGGCTCAAAAGCTGCTCGCGATCTTACCCAGGTGGCTGAGCGCAGATTCAGGAGGGATCGATTTGCCCTCGCCTCAACATCCCGATGGTAATGATCCGAAGACTTTTAGTCCGGGATGCAAGATTTCGCTTGCATGCGATCAATTCGTGCGCTCTCGATAGTCCAGCTATCGTGAACGCTATTCCGACGCGTTTGTTGCCGATACGTCGGGTAGGACGACTCTGATTTCAGTCCCTTTTCCTACATCGCTCCGAACCTGGAATTCCCCTTTGAGCATATCGATGATATTCACCACGATATTGAGACCGAGTCCGGAGCCTCGTGGAGTCAGTGCGGGATCCCTTCCTGAATTGATCCGAAAAAACCTGCGACCAATCCGCACTTGGTCCTCAGGGGAGATTCCCATCCCGGTATCGGAAACGATGAGCGTGCATCGCTTTTTGCCTGCATTGCGTTCCACCGAAATCTCGATGTGTCCACCCTCCGGCGTGTACTTGATCGCATTGTCGATGAGATTGTGGATCACGAACCGCAAGTGTTCCGGATTGGCCATGACGGTGCAAGAGTCATTGCGAAGCATCTCGATACGAATATTTTTTTCGCTTGCGAAAGCCTCAAAGAAATCGCTGGAGCGCTCGACCAACAGATCCCAGCGAACAGGCTGCATCATTGGCTGACGCCGCTCGGCGTTGGTTTCTGCCAAGAGCAACAGCTGGTTGACCAATTTCCGTAGATACTCGCATTCATCGAGAACCTTTTGCAACATTTGTCCCGATTTTCCATCGGGAATACGGTTCGCGACAACTTCGACATTGCTGATGATGGCGGCCAGTGGACTGCGCAACTGGTGGGCGGAATCAGCGATCCAGGCTTCGTTTTGATTCATGTCGGATCGCGCGCGCTCGAGAAACGAATTGACGGTTTCCGCGAGTCGATCGATCTCGTCATGGTTCTGGGAACGAGTCACGAGGCGGTCGCTATTGACGGGAATGGCTTCGGTTTCTTTAGCAAAGTCTTTTAGGGGCTGAAGCAACCATCTAGCCAGCAGCAGAGCCAACGGAGGGGTACCGATCAAGAGCAGACCAAAGGCGGGTAGCAGCCATGAGTCCACTTGCGACATGGCTTCCTCCGCTTCTGAGATGGAACACCCAACTTGAAGGATGGCGTCGATGCGTTCGGGCTGAGAGTCGGAATTCGTCCCTTGGGCTTTTTGAAATAACTCCACCTGGCGATGGATCAAACGATAGGAGTCCACCCCCTGAATCGTCGATAAGGAATGATCGGCGAATGGAAATTCACGCGGAGAGGTGAGCGATTCCCATAGGAGATGCCCTTCGGAATCTTGCACTCTCACAAACATTTGGTGCAGGGGATGGATGGCCAACCTCCGATTCCATCGATCGCTTTTTTGTTTATCCCATGGAATAGAATCACCATTCATGAGAGCAAAGAAATCGCTTGCATCTTCCTTCAAATAGGTATCGGTCTGCTGTAGGATCCAAACACGAAAAGAGCTGCGGCAAACCAGTCCGATGGTGATGGCAGTGATCCAGATGAACAGCGTGATAATGATGGCTGTTCGGGACCTCAATTGAAGCTTTTGCCAAAATTTCGTCACGTTGGAGCCTCGGCACGAGAAGACCGTAGGCCGATGGCGGCCGACCTAAGAGCGATTTTCGGGAACGAGGAAACGGTACATCGCGTCACTCGCTAACTTCAACGGCTTCGGGGGTGCTCGTGTTGACGGGAGTGGTTTCTGATAGGACATACCCACGACCTCGCACCGTGTGGATCAACGGCTGCGTAAAACCTTTGTCCACTTTGCTTCGCAATCGATTGATATGGACCTCGATAACATTCGTCTCGCTTTCCCAGTTGGTGTCCCAGAGTTGGTGGTACAGCATCTTTCGGGACAGAACGTGATTCTCGTGGCGAATAAACAATTCCAACAGAGAAATCTCCGTGGGAGACAATTTCAGTTCTTTCCCATCGCGAAAAGCGCGGCGCGTCGTCAATTCCAATCGCAGTGGACCAAACGTCAATAGTGGCCCCTCCAATCGCTGGCTACGGCGTGCCAATGCTACCAATCGCGCATGCAACTCCTTGATCTCGAATGGTTTGACCAAGTAGTCGTCGGCACCTGCATGCAGTCCCTGAATGCGATGTTCGGTCGACCCCAAAGCACTCAAAATAAGGATGGGAGTCTGATCCCGGTTGGAGCGCACAGCCTTCAAAACATCCATACCGGACTCCGTGCCCAACATAAGATCCAGGATCACCACATCGGGTCGCTGGATTCGGATAGCGGAGAGGGCATCCTGGACATTGTTGACAACATCGGATTCGATCCCTTCGTCGCGGAGGCCTTCTTGGATGGCATCCGAAAGATTGGGGTCATCTTCTACTAAAAGTACTTTTTTAGGCATAATTGATTGCTAGCACGCACGGTGCAAATAGTTCGAGTTAATTGGTCGTAATTGGCGTCCGATTCGGATCCGGCACTCGCGCTCGATCGTGTGTCGATTGCAAAAGTGCTGCTGTGTATCCGATCAAATCACCACGTGATTGGGAGTGTTCCAACATTGGCTGATAATCGCCGGAAGCGTGCGCCAATTCGATGAGCGATGGGGCGATACCAAATGGACGCATTCCACTCGGCATAGAGCGAATCAAATAGGCAGCCGACTCCGCTGGGCGACCGACGCGAGCTAACAAGTCCGCGTAGGTCTCGACCCCAATCGTGCCGTGCTGATCGATGTCCAAGTTTTCTGCCTTTTGTCGAAAGAGGCGAAGGGCGGCATCGACATTCTCTCCCAAAAGGGCGCGGAACCAAGCCAAACTCATAGGGTACAGATCCGCAAATGGCTCTTCGCTTTCGTACTGGTATTGAGCGTGTAGTTGTCGTCCATACTCGGCCAAGTCCACGGCCAGACGCAACGTATCGAGATTGTCGAGGACGCGTGCAAATCGTACGGTCGATGCCAAATGCGTTGTATCCAAATGGTACGTTCCATCGCGAAGCAGCCCCGGCTGCAGTTCTAACCAATCGACAATGCGTCCCGGCTCAGCAGCCGAACTCTTTGGGTTGCGACGACGCAAATCTGCAATGAGGTTTTGCAGCAATTCGGAATGAACATGTTCGACTAGGGCCCCAACGGCCGCCTGCTGGTCCCCCCGGCCTCGCATCGCCACAACCGAATCTAGCATCGTGATGGTGTTGCATGTCCCTCGCATCTTCAGGCTCAATCGCGTCCCTGCTCCGACGTCGATTCCTTCGTGCACATACAGGTTGAGGAGCAGGTCCAGATTTTCCTGATTAGCCTCCACTCCTGCCAGCGCCTGCGCCGCGATGTCGTTATCGCCGACTGCACGCAAGTACATCCATCCTTCTTGCAGCTTTCCAGCCCGAACCAATCCAATCCCCACTTCGCTGCATGCATCGAGCAATCGACGGTCCAACTCTTCTTGTACAGCGATCGGTACTCTGGTAGGAGCGATCGTTTTTCCCTTCGAATTAAGCCCCTCCAGAAGTACAGGATCTAATCCCATCTCCAGTCGATGAAGCATCTTTCGAGCCTCAAACAACTCTTGGAACCGCTCCTGGGCACGCATCTTCTCAACCAAATCGCGCGCCGCTTCCACCGGTCCCCGCTCGATTGCCAGATCTCGGAGATTCGCAAAAACTTCTGCTTCTTTCATTCCTATTGAGTCATTCATCTAATGTGCCAAGAGTCTGTTAACTACAAAATCGCCAAAGGGTTTCGCGGATGTTCCAAAGTTCCGCGCGTTACGCCAACTCGATTTTCTGCGCGCAAGGATTTCCACACTTCGGAACCGTCTAACTTTCCAGCAATGAGCTTGCGATAAAGATCGATCAAACGGTGCAGTTCGCCCACCGAAGCATCCTGCAGAATCTCAATTCGAAAATGGGAAACGCCTCGTTTCATCAGTTCTGCTACCGCTTCGGCACCGCTTTGTGCATTCCCGTTGTAAAGCGTGTTGCGGCAGCCGATATCGGCCTGCAAAACATGCTCTACGCCAATGCGGTCCCGCAGTTTTACGTCGTGGCGATCGCACGGCCGTCCGCAGTTGGACTTGTTGGTCCCGGGTGATAGCACGGCGCAATACACGCAGTGCTCCATATGAAACATGGGCATATGCTGGTGAACGACGACTTCGAGCCACGAAGGGGGCAATCCCGCAACCAGTTCAAAAAGTTGATCTCGGTTAAGGTCATAGGATGCGGTGACGCAAGCTGCGCCTTGCTGTACGAGCCATTGCGCAGTCAGTGGATTGGTCACATTGAGCGAGAAATCTGCGATGCACGGAATCCCTCGCTGGTTGGCGTATTTCAATGCGGCCACATTGCGCACCAGCCATCCATCGGCTCCCTGTTTTTCAAGTGCTCGAAACAATCCCAACTCCCCTTCTTTCTGAATCCGAAGGGTGGCGAGATAAATCTCCGCATGGGAGTTCCGTGCAGCAGCGATCGCATCGCGATACTCGCGGATATCGTGAAACTCCACGGCAATATTCTTCTGATCCGCTGCCAACATCGCTTCCAATTGCTTGAGCGATCGGCACAGGACTCGCAATTGGACATGGTGATTCAACTTGTCGGTATTTGCATTCGTAGAAGACTCCACCGACAGATGGACATCCTGGAGCATCCTGGCTGCAACGCCGTGAGAGTTCACTTCGCGGCAAGGTATCGCGGTTCTCGCCATATCGACACTATCGACCAGCTTTTTACGCACTTCGCCCAGCACGCTCAGGGGGATCATCGGCTCCCCAATGACTTCCAAAAGGCATTCGCCAAGCTCATAGGGAGTGTTTCCCAAGCGGCCCAGTTGGCCTTGAATTACTTCCTGAGTGATTGGGTGCTTGCGAGCTGCTTCGGGCGTATGTGGATGTTCAATGAATACCTCGTGCGATGCCGAGGGTAATCCTTCCCGAGTCTCATGCCAACTCACCCTCCACCGAATCGGTTCGCCAACGGCCACCTTGCCATGAACATCTAATCGAACGCGTCGATCGAATCGTTCGCTTGCAAACGTCCCGCGCCATCGCTTGGTCAACTTCGGCGCATCGGTTTGCCAAATCTGTTGACCTTCATGCACTTCGACATCACGCAACAACCCCCGCTGCATTTCGATTTCGACTCGTCCCGAAACGGCATCCTCGACGGGGCGGTGATTTACATACAATTGGTAAATTCGTCCGCCTGCCTCAGTTCCTGCAATCCGATCCCCCTGCAGAACCACTCCATCCCCTTTGCCCAGCGGGACATCGAGATCGACCACAAGACGGTCCCCCTTTTTGCGAAGCACCCGACCTGCCAAGACTCCTTGTTTGGCGCTCGTTCTCCCAGGTACCAATCTTTTGTGATCGCATCCTTCGATCCAGCCCGGCGAAAATCCACGCGAGAAACTCAGCTCCATTTCTCGTTTGGTTTGGTCGGTGAACGCAACAGGGCGCCCCGCCATCGCATCATCGATCCCACGACGGTAATGGCTAACGATGTTGGCAACGTATTCCGGCGACTTCAATCGCCCTTCAATCTTCAAGGAACATACACCCGCGTCCACGAGGTCAGGAATACGTTCGTACGCAGCCAAGTCTTGGGGGGAGAGGAGGTATTTCACATCCCCTAAGTCGACATCCTGCCCATCGCGAATCAGTTGGTAATCCAACCGGCAGGCTTGAGCACATTGGCCGCGATTGGCGCTTCGTCCGCCCAGCGACTCGCTCGTCAAGCATTGCCCGCTGTAGGCAACACAGAGTGCTCCATGCACAAACGTTTCCACCGGCATACGCGTCGCCGCAGTGATCTTGCGGATTTCATCCAGCGAGCATTCTCTTCCTAAGACGACTCGATCCACGTGCAGCGATTCGATGGCCGCAATGGTGTCGGCCGAGACCATCGTCATTTGCGTGCTGGCATGAACGCCCAGTTCAGGGCAAATCTCATGGATTAGACGAACTGCGCCGAGATCTTGAACCAGAACAGCATCCACCCCGGCATCGGCCAATTGCGCAACGTGCCCTTCAAACGTGCTCAATTCATCTGTAAAGACGAGCGTGTTGAGAGTGACGAAGCCAGACAGTCCGCGACGATGGAGCAACTGCATCAATCGAGGCAAATCCTCCAATGCAAAATTTGCGGCACGAGCCCGTGCATTGAAACCCGTTTCTAGCCCGAAGTAGATCGCGTCGGCGCCGTTCTCGATGGCGGCATGGACACATTCCCAGTTTCCCGCTGGTGCCAGCAGTTCAGGAGCCTGCCTCCTAACGTGGGATTCGGTCGTCGTCATGTTTCTTTCTCAAAAGGCACCTAATATCGGATCGTTACGAACCCGCCATCGATCACAGTAACGACCCATGCGAAATCAGCAAGACAAGTTCGGCCTCGAACGTCATGCAAAAAGAAGACTCTACCCATCCAATAGCTCGTTTGGCAAGAAATTGGCCGTGATTTGGCCAACATCGTTACTGTTCACTCAGCCAAGAGGATGTCGATGAGAGGGCCGTCGTGGGACGATTGAGCGATGCTTATCCCAAGCTGATGATGCCATTCGCATCACCAAAGTTGCCGGCATCGGCTCCAACGGTTTCCAACATGCCTCGGAACAGATTATTGAGAGGCGTGTACTGGGGATACTCTACCAGTCGACCTGTAGCCATGCCTCGGCCACCGCGACCAGCCAATAGGATCGGAAGGTCATGGTGATCGTGCCTATTTCCATCGGTAATCGCCCCACCATACATGATCAACGAATGATCGAGCAGGTTTCCATCACCATCCTGTGTTTCGCGCATACGCTTGAGGAAGTAGGCAAACTGCTCCGAGTAGTAACGATCAATCTTGGCGATCTTGTCGATGTTCTCTTGATTGTTTTCGTGATGCGATAGTTGGTGATGACCATCTTTGACTTCGATCATAGGGAACGCTCGGTTGCTCCCTTCGTTCGCCAACATAAAGGTCGCGATGCGGGTCGTATCGGTTCGAAACGCGAGAACCATCAAGTCATACATCAAGCGGATGTGCTCGGTCGAGTCACTCGGCTTCTCCGCTGGTTCCAGCGTCCCCTCGGGCAATGCCACTGGAGTCGTAAACCTCGCGATTCGTTGTTCGATTTCACGAACACTGGTGAAGTACTCATCCAGCTTCCGAGAGTCCTCGGCCCCCACATGGTCCACCAAGTGCTTGCGTTGATCGGCCACAAAATCGAGGATACTGGCCTTCATATTGAGCTGACGTGGGTCCGTGTTACCACTGACTCCAAACAGTCTCGCAAACGCGGCCTTGGGCTGAATTTCTTTTCCCGTCGGCAGTGACTCAGAGCGCCAAGAAATATTATTCGAATAGGCGCACGAATATCCCGAGTCGCACGAACCAGCATCGCGTCCTTCTTCGGTTCCCAATTCGATGGATGCCAATCGAGTTCCACGCCCATACGCATCGGCGGCGACCTGGTCAGCGCTTCGGCCGACGCGGATCTTCGACCCTGCCGTCTTGTAAGGGTGCGCTCCGGTCAAGAACGCTGACGCACTTCGGGCATGGTCCCCCGGACCATCGCCGAGCGATTGCGCATTGACCTGAGCCAGTCCCTTGATGACGTTGAAATCGTTCCGGCAATCTGCCAGAGGTTCCAGGCTGGGTGACAACTGCCAATCGCTGCCACTCCCCTTTGGAATCCAGCGGTCTGCGTTGGTACCGTTGGGAAAGAAGACCCATGCCAATCGGACAGGGGAGGCGGGAGCAAGTGCGCCCCATGCCGGACGCATTTGATTCAGCATCGGCAAGGCGACCGCGGCGCCCAACCCTTTTAAGCCGATTCCCTTGAGCACGGTGCGGCGATCCAAACGGGAGCCAGGGCTCATGTGGCCAATTGGGGACTCGTGTCGTTCGTTCATAGTCTTCTCGTCGAATAGGAATGTTGGATGCGTGAAAAACGGCTTATGGATTTGCATGTGCTAGGGGCGAAGTCGTCGATCGCTGCAAAAAAGCATCGCTGAGAACGATTCCTTCGACGATCGATCGAATTGTATAGCCTTGGGACTTGGATTGCTCCATGATTTTATCGACATCGCACTTGTCCGGTCGCTGCAATCCTCTTCCCAATGCATATGTTAATAGTCGCTGGACGAAATTTTGGGCCATCGAATCCTGTCTTTCGGCAAGGATTGCCACAAGCTCTCGCGGGCCCGAAAAAGTCCGGCCATCCACCAATTCTCCTTTGGCGTCAATCTCAACGGAACCTTCACGGTCTCTCCATCGTCCGATCGCATCGAAGTTCTCAAGTCCCAATCCGATGGGATCCATCAATTTGTGGCAACCGGCACAGCTGGGATTGGCGCGATGGATTTCGAGCCTTTCACGCAAAGAAGTCCCTTCGGCAGCTTGGGCTTGTTCCAACGTGGGTACGTTTGGAGGCGCCGATGGCGGAGGATCACCGAGGACGGTTTCGAGAATCCATTTGCCACGCTTGACAGGAGAACTGCGTGTCGGGTTGGACGTCAACGCCAACACGGCAGCCTGCGTCATCATCCCTCGCCGATTTTCAGGTAGTGGGACACGGATCCATTTCTCTTCGTTATCGTAAATCCCCTGACGACGGGGATCATTCCCTTTCTTGCCGGGCCGGCGTCGATAGAGTTCCGAGGGGTCCTTACCTTCGAAGTTGAGTCCGTAAAACTCGGCCAATCTTGGATTCACAAAGGTGTAATCCGCAAGCAGGAGATCACCGATGCTCCCTTCGCGTAGCATCGAACTGCAAAACATTTCCGTTTCCCGAACCATCGCGTTCCGCAATCGATCCGACCAAAAAGGAAACTTGTCCCGATCGACATCGATCTTCGTAAGATTTCGCAAACCAAGCCATTGCGCAAAAAAACCAGACAACAACGAATCGGCGCGCGGGTCCTTCAGCATCCTATCGACTTGTTTTTTCAGCACGTCAGGCTCGTGCAATGTTCCTGTACCTGCGACGCTGAGCAATTCTTCGTCCGGCATGGTTGCCCATAAGAAGTACGAAAGTCGATTCGCAATCGCGAAGGCATCGATCCCGCGTCCACCATTGGCCACCGTCTGAGTCGTTTCATTGCGATAGAGGAACTGCGGTGCCACCAAGACCGCCTGCAAACCAAAGCGAAGGGACTCCTCGTATCCGAAACCTGCTTCTTGCGCTTTTTGGCAAACCATCATGACAGCATGAACTTCGTCGTCCGTGACCTGTCTTCGGTACGCGCGCGGTAGGAATCCGCGGAACACTCTCCGCGTCGCTTCAACAAAGCCGATTGGCAACGCGTCGGGAGTATCACGATCTTCCGGAGTCGCAATCACTAACTTGACATGCGCCTTGGGAAAAGCTGGTTGCCCCGACTCAGGTCCCACCAGTCGCACCGAGTGAACGATCAATCTCCGATTCGGGGCGTCGCGTGTTTCCAGATCCGAATCATCGCTGTATTCAATGGCCAGCGTATGATCTCCTTCTTCGAGATCGAACGTGTACTTGGCTGTTTCGTCTTTAGGAACAATCTCCCATTCTTCAATACTCTTTCCATCGATCAGAAAACGGGCCTTGCACGAATCTTTTTGATCGTCCCCGAATCGGGTGCGAATGCTAATGTTGTACTTGCCCGCGGCAACATACACTGGGATCTGAAGTTGCTGGGCGAAACGCAACGAGTCCCCCTCGAAATTCTGTTTTCGAAATGGCTCGCGTTCGAGGGCGATGACTCGTTCCGATATCCAGGCCGCTGATTGCAAGTACTTCTCCAT
>Ga0194055_10001167_pt1 | contig 21354 bp, 18 predicted proteins | sample SepL449m_MetaG_FD_155482 | JGI IMG/M metagenome (GOLD analysis project Ga0194055, IMG submission 155482) | Anoxic zone freshwater microbial communities from boreal shield lake in IISD Experimental Lakes Area, Ontario, Canada - Sep2016-L442-9m | ecosystem: Environmental > Aquatic > Freshwater >...
TTGCAGCGCGCTTGATAACGAGAGCTAACGAAGAGCGCGCGTTTATTTTAGCTTGGGAAGATGACGAGCCATCTGTTTACCTTTCCCAGCGTGATGTGCGTGAGCTACAGTTTGCAAAAGCATCGATTGCCACTGGATGGCGTCTACTACTTGATGAGCTCGGTCTAACTGATGACGATGTTCAGCAAGTGTTGCTTGCTGGTTCATTTGGTTCGTATTTATCGCCTGCATCAGCGATCGGAATCGGTCTTGTGCCCAAACTTCATGTTGCTCGAATTGTTAGTGCAGGCAATGTTGCTGGTGAAGGCGCAAAAATGGTTTTGCTTTCGCAAGCTGAACGCCACGGTGCCAATGCACTGCTTGCAGAAGTAGCTTATGTGGAACTTTCCGACCGAGCAGATTTCAACGATAAATTCATGGTGGAGTTGGCGCTGCCATCCCAGTGAGTCTGAGCAATTGCCTGCTGGCCAATTTGTTTCGGAAGCGTACATGTAAGTGAAATTAAAAGTGCCCCTTCGAATTCGAAAGGGCACTTGGGGTGAGTGACGGGACTTGAACCCGCGACGTCCTGGACCACAACCAGGTGCTCTACCAGCTGAGCTACACCCACCATGTCTGCTTAGGAGTTTTACTTCCACGGCAGAACACTAATTCTATGACAGCACAGGCCTAACGGCTAAATCGTATTGTTGTTATACGTCAGTTGCGAATGGCCGACCCATAATGTGCTCAGAAATTGCGCGAGCTGCAAGCGTATCTGGACCAGGCCCTGGCACCAAAATTGCCTGTCGGTAGTACTTGAGTTCATTGATGGAATCCCGAGTATCGCCAAGGGCACGATGGTTGCCCGTCTTAAGCGGACTTGCAAAGTAGGTTCGCGAATACCACCGACGCGCAAGTTCTTTAATGCTAGAGACATCAATGATGCGGTAGTGCAGGTAAGAATCGACCCTTGGCATGTCACGGCGCAAGAAAATTCGATCTACATAAACACTTGATCCGGCTAGGGGAGCCTTAAATGAATCAGGAACATGTGAAGTGATGTAATCGAAAAGTTGTTGCTCTGCTTCCTCAAGCGTGACGCCGTGCTGAATGTCGTAAATCAAGCCTGATGCAGTGTGCATGTTGGTCACCACTGGATCCATGGTTTCAAGTTTTTCTTGCGGGACTTTGATTACGGCTTCGAAACCTTCATCTAGTTCATTCAAATCACTATCGGTAACTATGCAAGCAACTTCAACAAGCAAGTCATTTACAAAATCAAGACCTGTCATTTCGCAATCTATCCAGACAATGCGGTCGGTCTTTGAATCACTCACGTGCTAAGCCTAACGAGTTGCGAATGTATGGATTCGGTAAGGGATGGGTTGGGCTGCTGTTTGCCAGGGGAAATATGGAAATCGACCGTTAAAGTTGTTGGTATGACATCAAATTCAAGTAGCATTCGCGGCTCGCTCCTGGCTGACCTGTACATAAAAGTTCCAGCTGTCACCATTTTCTTTTGGATTATCAAAGTTCTGGCCACAACTGTCGGTGAGACGTTTGCAGATTACTTGAATGACAATCTGGGGCTTGGGCTTACGGTCACTTCGTATTTGATGGCGGGCTATTTACTTATTGCAATTGTGGCTCAATTTCAAGCCACTAAATATGTACCTGGAATTTATTGGCTTGTCGTAATTCTCGTTAGTGTCGTGGGCACTTTAATTACGGATAATTTAACGGATAACTTTCACATTTCATTAGTTGTAACTTCTACAATATTCGCGGCTTGCTTGGCGATCTGCTTTTTAGTTTGGTACCGATTTGAAGGCACCCTTTCAATTCACAGCATTCGTACCCGCCGCCGCGAAGTTTTTTACTGGCTTGTCATTCTGTTTACATTTGCACTGGGAACTGCAGTTGGCGATTTAGTTACCGAAAGATTTGCTCTGGGATATCGCAATGGTTTATTTCTATTCGGTGGATTAATTGCACTATTGGGGTTGGCGTACCGCTTTAAGTTAAACGCGATTTTCACATTCTGGGCGGCTTACATTTTGACGCGGCCATTGGGGGCATCGTTAGGCGATCTATTAACTCAGCCAACTAACCCTGAACCAGGGGGTTTCCCTGGCCTTGGCTTTTCAAAGTATTTGGTCAACGGGGTGTTCTTGGCGCTCATAGTTGGCCTGGTAATTTACTTATCGGTTTCAAAGTCAGACAAGATTACTCCTGAAAAGTTTGCTGACGTCGAAGCTTAATTTTCCTGCGCCTAATTTCTTGGCGAGAAATTCAGTTCACTCATTTGCGAGTCGGGCTTCCAAATCAAGTACGCGCTTGCGCAGTGCAGCTAATTCATCTTCTTGAACTAGACCTAATCTGCCGACAACTTTATCTACCTCTTCGGCCACCGATGCAGAGTCCGATGTGTGAGTATCCTGAACGCGGGTGAAGTTTGCTGGTCTTGGCAATGTGTCGACTAAATCAAGAACTGCTGAGATGGCAGTCGCGCTCAGGGTTACAACCGCTGCAGTCACGGCTTCTGTATCGACCATTGGCGCTTCTTCATCAGCACGCTGCTCTTTAACGCGGTCGTTTATGGAATCGAGAGTGTCAGCGGCTTGGCGCAACATTGAGGAAAAATCGAACATAGGTTCAGCGTAATCTGATGTGACATATAACGCACTCGCTGGAGATGCGGTGTGACGAGTCTCACGCGACAATGAAAATATGCCCGATATGCCCACCTATGCAATTGCCCGGACCGCCAAATTGGCGTCGGTTCCGGTCACTCATGCCGGTCGGCGCGCGGTTGTTGCTGGTACCCGAATTGGTGGCGGGGATTCTCAAGCTGCTCTGATTCGCGCCCAACGCCGCACCGCAGAACAGCTTTTTACAGTTCTCGGCACACTCAAGGGCGGAGCCATGAAATTTGGCCAAGTTCTCAGCGTGCTGGAAGCTGCGCTTCCTGAAGAGTTAGTCGCACCGTACCGCGAGTCTTTAACTAAATTGCAAGATAGTGCGCCACCGATGTCGGCCAAGAGCGTGAATCAGCAAATGGTTAAAAGTTTGGGCGCCGAATGGCGAAGCAAGTTTCAAGAGTTCGCTGATGTTCCGTCTGCTGCTGCATCCATCGGCCAAGTGCATCGGGCGATTTGGCATGATGGCCGAGAAGTGGCAGTAAAGATTCAGTATCCGGGCGCCGCAAAAGCTGTTATGTCGGATTTAAATCAGGTTGCTCGCATGGGTAACATTTTTGCGTTCGCATTTCCAGGCATCGATCTAAAGGCATTATTGGGCGAGTTAAAACTGCGAGTCGCCGAGGAACTCGATTACCTTCATGAATCAAAGGTGCAACGCAAGTTTGCCGTAGCTTTTGATGGCCACAAAGATTATTTTGTTCCGCACGTGTTATCTGCTGCCAATGAAGTGGTAATTACCGAATGGGTTGAGGGCAAGTCACTAGCTCGAATTATTGAGTCAGGCACCCAAGACGAGCGAAACCTTTACGGCAGGCTATACCTGCGCTTTTTACTTTCCGGGCCACGCATTGCTGGACTTATGCATGCTGATCCACATCCTGGCAATTTTCGCGTGATGCCAGATGGTCGATTAGCTGTATTTGATTTTGGCGCATCTGCAGAATTGCCTGATGGGCTTCCCCTAGCGATGGGTACGTTATTGCGTGTATCGATGGATAAAGACAGTGCCGGAATCGAAGCAGGTTTGCGCGCTGAAGGTTTCATTCGCCCAGGCATTTCTATCGATCCAGATGCACTGCGCGATTATTTGTCGCCATTTACCGAGCCGGCTCAGGTTCCAATTTTCAAACACAACCGCGAGTGGCTACGCGAGCAATTCGCGCGCACAAGTGATCCACGAAATCCAGATTGGGCGATCGGCCTGAAGATTAATCTGCCGCCAAACTATCTACTTATCCATCGAGTATGGCTCGGTAGCATTGGCGTTTTATGCCAATTGGAGGCCGAATTCTCAGTAATAGATGAGTTTAAGCAGTGGGTTCCGGGATTTCAGGACGATAAAGCCGTTTCTTAACGCTTTCTTTACAGTTAAGGGTACATCCCTTGGATGGCGATTTGCGATGCTTAATTTATCGCTACAAGGGAGCATCATGAAACGAAATCAATTTTTCGCACTTGGTACCGTCGCCGGTATTGCTGGAACAACTTTGTTAACTGCTGGCGCATCAACTGTTGGGAACATGGGTGCTTTAAGCGCCAGTGGGCAGAGTCCAAGTCACATTGGCACTGGGCAATCAGTTGTTGTACACAAGGTCAAGGCCACTGTCGCTAAATCTCGTACCGCAGTGGGAAATTCGATTTACGTGAACTTCGGGTATGTCCAGGTGAAAGTTATTGCTAGAGGCAAACATATCGTTGACGTTAAGACCATCAAGTCACCTGATGGCGCACAATATTCCGTCATGATTGCGCAACAGTCCATTCCATTGTTGCGCCAGCAAGCACTCGCAGCGCAGTCTGCCAAAATCCAGGGTGTCAGTGGCGCTTCTTACACTTCCTATGGATTCCAGAAATCCCTTCAATCAGCACTCAACAAGCTTGGTATTTAGTAAGAGAGCAAATTTCGTAAAACCTTTTTTAGGCCAGAAATCCGTATCACCTGGTAGCCCGTGGTACGGATTTCTAATGTCTACTTTTGCGACTTAGTTTCCAGCCACTGGCCGGGCAATAGAATGAAGCGTGGCTAACGCATCAGCAAAAATCTGCATAATCGCGGTAAATTATTTTCCAGAAGTTACTGGCTGCGGTCCCTACACGACTGATTTAGCTGAAAAGCTAGTGCAGGCAGGCAACGAAGTTACTGTTGTTACTGCACTGCCGCATTACCCACAGTGGTCTGTGCCTCCTGAGTACAAGGGCAAAGAACATCGAACTGAAACCCTAAATGGGGTGCAAGTATTGCGCGCTCGATTGTTCGTTCCAGCCAAGATGTCGGCACTGGCTCGAATCGCTTACGAGGCAACATTTCTCGTTTCGGCTTGGCTTCGGAGCCGCCGGTTGAAGCCAGATCTGGTCTTAGCAGTAAGCCCAGCACTGGGTGATGTGGTTGTCGCCTCAAGTCTGGCCAGGCGTCGTAAAGTTCCATTTGGGGTATTGGTTCAAGATTTAATGACAGCAGCGACAACGCAATCAAATATTTCTGGTGGTGACAAAGTTGCGGGTCTAGCGAGCGCAATAGAAAGTAAGTATCTAGCCCGGGCCGATAGTGTTGCTGCAATTACCGAATCATTCTCTAATTCAATCCTTAAACTTGGCGTAGATTCTGGCCGAGTTGTAGTTTCCCCAAACTATTCGGTTAAAAACATTGAACAGATTCCTCGGAGCAAAGCACGCGAAATGATGGGTTGGGATGAGCGCGATTTCATTCTCACCCACACGGGAAACATGGGCCTTAAACAAGATCTAGGCAATCTAATTGAAGCCATCAAGTTAGTGAATTCTGAGAAAGTAAAGTTGCTCCTTGTCGGCGATGGTAGTCAGCGCAGTGAACTCGAAGTCCAGGCTGGATCTCATGCAAAAATTGAATTCATGGGGTTGGTTGAAGAAAAGGATTATTCCGCGCTTCTAAGTGCCAGTGATGTATTGCTTCTTAATGAAGCTCCCACAATTACAGATATGTCTCTGCCATCCAAGCTCACTTCATATGAAGCATCAGGTAAGCGAATTTTGGGTGCTGTGGTTCCAGGCGGAAACACAGCAAAAGTTTTAGATAAATTGCCTAACGCGCAGTGGGTGGTTGCGGGAAATCCTGCCGAGTTGGCAAAGGTCATTGAAGATCTTTCGAAGCAAGATACAGATAAAGAAATGCACTCGGGGACTACAAACACAGACACCGAAGCACTACGCAATCAGCGGGTTGACTGGGTTTTGAACTTAATTAAGAAGTAATTAGTTCGCTGTAGTTGCATCGCCATAAATTGCGAGCAGTTCATCCCCAATGTGGCTCATGGAAAATTCAGTTTGGGCTAGCGTCAACGCATTAGTTGAATACTTAGCCAGATCACTCAAGATCAACTTGGTCGCCTGTGCTAGTTGATCAACTGAACCGTCAGTTACAACTCCAGCATTTCCTCGGATTATGTATGGTGCTAGTCCGCAGGTGTCCGTGATTACAACGGGGATCGCACAAGAAATTGCTTCTAAAACAATCATTGGAAAAGGCTCATTGATTGATGGCAAAACTAAGACGCTGGTTTCTTGCAGTAGTTTTATGACACCTGCATGGTCTTGTGATCCCAGGTATTCAACTTTCCCAGAGAGTTCATCAGAATTGATAATTTCTAGTGTTTGTTCGAGTTCGCCTTCGTCCGCTCCAGCAATCTTGAACTGACACTGCACGCCATCACGAATTAACTTTGCTGCCATTTCCACAAATAGCTGTGGCCGTTTGCGTGCTTGTAACCTAGAAATGTATGAGACCGTCTGGCTTAAAGCAGATGTTGTATTTGGAGTAACCCCAGTTTGCGTTGGAACTCCATTTGGTAGAAAAGCTAGATTGGCTAGATCTTTGCCAGCAACTGCAGGGAAATCTTTAGATTCTTGCTCAGTCAAATACAAAAGTTTCGCTGAGTTTTTAAGTAGTCGTTTCACAAATAGCGCATCTAAAATGCGGCCAGCCAATTTTTGCGTCGGATCGATCATGCCGTGACCCTGGATTACAAACGGGATTCGACGAATTCGACAAATCAGCCCAATTGGCAGTGTGATCAGGTCACGAGCCATGTGTATGTGAACCAGATCGTAGGACTTGACGCTGCGCCAAGCCCAAATAAGTAGTTTTAGCGAAACCAATCCACTGAATCCAAGCTTGGGATGGATCTGGCGAACAGCGAATAAGTTCGCAGGGATGTTTTCAATGTCAGTTGGCGTAGTTTCATATCCGCGGCAACCACCAACGAGTTCTACTTCAACACCGCGACGTTTAAGTTCGTGACCTAAGTTGAGAGCTACCCGAATTGGGCCGCCAAATGCATTGTCAGGGGACTGCAAGGTAAACGCATGCAGGACTTTCATGCAGGCTCCGCGATGTCGCGAAGATTTCCATCGAGTAACACCTTGTTAGCGGGTATGTTTGTGCGAACTATTTCTTGTGCTGCAATTACAGACTGTGCGCCAATAGATACACCTGGCAATACCGTGGCACGGGCTGCAATCCAGACTCCGTCTGCAATCGAGATTGGTTTATTGCGGTATGGGAAGTCACTCTTACGGTGATCATGAGAACCGGTACACAACATTGCTTCCTGCGAAATGCAAACATTGTTACCAATCAAAATGTTCTCTAAGTTGATAAAGCGAGCACCCTCACCAAGCCAGCAGTTATCGCCAACTTTAAACTTCCAAGGCCACATAATTCGAACATCGTGCCTGATGAAGACGTTCTTTCCAACGCTTGCTCCAAAGAATCGAAGAGCTGATGAACGAAACCGATTCGGAAACCAAAACTTCTGGAAAATCAGAAATGAAAAAGTGAACCAAAGGATTTGCCAGAGTTTACTGCGCCCGCGATCGTAGGCACTTGCATCGAATTTACTTAGCTCACGCATAGTTACCTTTTCGCTGCCAGGGATGGGCATTGCAATTCTACCTTTGTTCCTAGGCAAGTTCTAAGGCAAGCCAAGCCAGATTTTGTTGGTATTCTTTGAACATCCTCTCCTTGGGAAAGTCTGGTGGCCAAAATGCTTGATGAACAGTATGTAATCGGCATTTGCACAAAAGGAACTCGGCCAACTTTAGAGCTTTTTTTAGAGAAGTTTGCCCCAATCTTGCACGAACACGCAGAAAGTATTCGCATTGTCATTGCAGTCAATGGTGCTGGCGAATTAGTTCTTACTGAAAACACAAATGTTCTGATAGTTCGCGAACCACGCATTGGCATCGCCCATGCTCGTAACCGAGTTCTACAGGAAATGGATGCTAACGAGAACCTAATTTTTATAGACGACGATGAGTACCCAGATCCGCAATGGTTTTCAAACCTGATTGCAGTTCACAAAGAATTTCCTGATGACCTAATTGTGGGTCCTGTCCGCGAAGTCGATTCAGCGGGTGAAGTAGTAAAAGATTCTAAGATTCGGCCGATTTCAAATACGCCGACCGGAACTTTAAGAAAGACAGCGGCGACTAATAATCTGCTAATACCTATCGCAGCTCTAAAATCTGGGTTTGTTTATTTGGACTTGTTTTTTAATCATGGTGGGTCTGATACTGATTTGTCCTTCCGATTAATTAATCGCGGATTTAAAATTCGCTGGGTATCTGATGCGATCATGTACGAAGTTGAAGACTCTGATCGAGAAAATGTCGAATGGGCTTATGGGCGCGATCGCCGCAATGCCGCTATTTACTCCGTGGCAATCAAGCGAAATAGTACTTTCAAATTCATGATGGGGTATTTTGCAAAGAAGCTTTTGCAATTCGTCGTGTATTCAATTCTGCAATTCACGGGAAAGAGCAATAAACGAAAATTTGAACTCTATAAAATCAGCTTAAAAGCCCTGTTTTCTGGAAAGCAGACTGGGTGAAATGACAACCGAAGCAAACATTGGGGTTAAACCGAAAGTATTCTGGCTGACAAATGTAGCTACGCCGTACCGAATTCCGATGTGGCAGTGGCTGAGCAAGAGTGTTGACATCACATTGGGAATGCTCAGAGATCCCGAGGCGAGTCGCTTTGGCGCGTGGACTAAAGCCGAAATCGGTGTAGACACTGAATTCTTTCATGCTCCCACTTTGACCATTGGAACTCGCGCTATCTATTTTCCAAACCGAGCCATGCGCAAGATGCTCAAACAGGATTGGAATTATTTCGTTCTCGGTGGTTGGGAATCTCCCGCTTATTTTTATGCCTTACTAGTCGCGCGTAAGCGTGGCATCAAAGTAATCGGCCATTGTGGCTCCACGGCTCAGTCAAGTGGATATGCCGGATGGCTTGTTTCCAAACTTCGCTCATGGTTTCATCAGAAACTTGATTGGTCAGTGACCTATGGAACAGATTGCACCGATTACCTGATTGGCATGGGGGTAAATCCAAAAAAGATTTACACCGGGTTCAATTCAGTTGACCACGTTCATTTTTATGAGGGCGTCAATGCAAACCGCGCTGCGCAAGAGCAAACTGCTGGACACAAATATCTCTACGTAGGGCAGTTCATCACCCGCAAAAACGTCGCTAATTTGATTAATGCTTTCGCACAAATTCGTCAGCCCGGTGACACCTTGCGGTTGGCAGGACGAGGCGATCTTCAATCACAGCTTGAGGAGCTCGCTAGCGAACTTAACCTAGGAGAATCCGTACAGTTCATTGGGCATAGGTCGCAGGACGAACTAATCCTTGAGTATTGCAAGGCAAATACCCTGATTCTGCCCTCGTTTATCGAGGTGTGGGGGCTTGTGGTGAACGAAGCTTTAACTTGTGGGTTGAATGTTGTTGTCAGTCAGAAGTGCGGTATCTCTAACGATATTCAACACATGCAAGGGGTTTACATTTCAGCGTGTGAAGTTGAATCTATTGCGCAGAAGATGGCAGAAAGTCGGGCCAATTGGACCGGGGTGCGGTCAAACCCAGAGATTTTGCACTACACCATCGAAAATTATGGTCAGCATTTTATAAATGCCATGCAAGAACTTAGGTAGAATTACAAAATTAGCGAACTTAGGTACTGGGGGCACATTTAAAATGTGGAAGCCGGCAAGAGTAACAATTATCGGCGGCTCAACCGCTTCGGGGCATTCAGTTGAACAAGCAAAGACTTTTGGCTGCTTGGTTGCCGAAAGTCTTGGGGTACCTTTTATCTTCTATACATCAGATTTGGCCAAGATTGCAGATTTAAATGAAACAGTAAAGACGCGTGAGATTTCAGAAGACGATTTAGTTTTAATTTTGGCCGGCATTGGTGATTCCTGGCCACAGCCACAAGGGATATTCGCCAAAATACTTCCGCCTTCTTGGCGTGGAGCGGGCAAACTTAACCCGGCCGCTCGCAAGAGCCGTAGTTTGGTCAAGCGCATCCGTCAACGCATCCGTCATTTCATGAAGTTTTCTATCAAAATGTTTTTCTGGATACTAGGTTTCTACCGCCCAGATACCAGTAAGGCAGATTTTGCTCGCGAAGTACGATCGATCACCGAAACATTAAACACAGTAAATTGTCGGACCATTTGGATGTTCCCGCAGAAGCCCAGAATCTTCTCAACCTTCATTGAACTAAATACCGTGCGCAAATACGTTGGCTTGATTACCAAAGAACTTGAGCGTAGTCATAACCCAAGAATATTCCCGCTCGACATCAACACAGTGATTGATGATCAGGCAGATATTCTGGGTGACGGACTGCACTTAGCTGAGTCTGGCCATGCCAAAGTGGCAGCCGAAATTGTCCGGTTATTCAATGAATCTGTTTCAGGTAGCTAAGGACAAAAAGAAGTGCAAAAAGTAAACAGCAAAGATGTGATTGTCAAAGAAAAATCAGTTAATTCTCTGAAACTTTCTTTTGGTAAATCGCTTTTCGCTTTTATTTTTGTTGGACCGATTTGGCTAGCTTTCTTGCAAGTTTCCTTAACCGATATTTTGAACAACCAAATCGTGTTAATGCAAGTAATTCTTCTAACTGCATCTGCGCTTATGTTCACCGTGGAATTTCGCAAACCTAAACCAAGTCCGGTTGTATTGGTTATTTGGGTATTCAATTGTGGGGTTGTTGGAGTGCCAGGTTTAAGTCAGATTTTGGCTGGATCATTTCCATGGCCACTCGTCGTGGATAATGGCAACTTATTTTTCGGTCAGATCTGCACGCTAATTGCTTCCATAATTTTGATTATTTTTCTAGAGGCACCACACAAACAAAATTCGCAGAAGTCGGTAAGTAGAAATCTTGATCGAATTCGAGTTCGTAATTTAACAATCTTGATGCTCCCAGCTCTCCTTTACGCTATTCGCTCTGGTGGCGGTATTAAGTCCTTCTTTAGTTCCCGAGGTGCCATTTCAGCAGCTAAGAGTGCGGCAGGTTTAACTAAGGCACAGAGTGGATTGTTCGTGACCGGAACGCAGGCGCTCGTACTGCTCGTCTGTGTTAGCGCAATTCTTTTGCGCAAAAAGAACCCAAAAGATCCAATTGCAAACTTTTCTTTGGTACTTTCTGGCATCGGTTTGCTCATTCTCGCGAATCCATTGTCTGCCAGTCGATTTTGGTTCTTTACCGTGCTTACGACACTCGCTGTCGCGACTATCACACTAACTCCTGGGCGAATTCGAATGGGTGCCATGACGCTATTTTTCGGCACGATGTTCGTTTTCCCATTGGCGGATTACTTCCGTCATGCGAATCGATCTTTTGGTTCGGTTGGTACTTCTGCTTGGCTAACTGGTGACTTCGATGCCCTGCAAATTACTGGAGCAGGGATTCAGTGGTTTCAAGAAAATGGAGCGGTTTGGGGCCATCAACTACTCGGCGCAATGTTTCCAGTGATTCCTCGTAGTATTTGGAAAGGTAAACCAATTGATACTGGAATTATGATTGCACAGTTCAATGGGATGAAATTCGAAAACATTTCAGGCCCCTGGGTTGCAGAAGGTGTTATCAATTTTGGTTTACTTGGCGTAATAATTTTCCCCGTTATGATCGCTTACCTATTCCGCATTGTTAAATTCAGGTCTGAACTTTTCCCTGATGACTTTGGCAAGATTCTCAACGCATTCTTGGTTGGCTATCTGCCTATCCTGATGCGTGGATCTCTAATTCAGGCATCGGGCGCCGCAGGTATTTTCACAATTTATGTTTGGTATGCAACGCCAAGATTCAGAGAAGAGTCCAACAAATCACCGGTTGTGCCAAGAAATGTCCAGGCACTGCAACTGAAGAAAGTTTCTTAAGCTTTAGCTAGTTCAACTTCGGCAAGTGTCATTCGGCGGGCTAGCTCTGGGGTTAGTACCTTCGGTTCCCAACCAAGCACATTCTGGGCTTTTGAGTAGTCGCCGATCAATGCATCGACTTCTGTTGGGCGTAAGTAGCGTTCGTCAAAGCGAACATACTTTTCCCAATCAAGTCCGACAGCTTCAAAGCTGAACTGCAAGAAGTCTTTAACTGTGTATGCGGTATTGGTAGCAAGAACGTAATCGTCTGGAGTGTCTTGCTGCAGCATTCGCCACATACCTTCTACGTACTCAGGTGCATAACCCCAGTCGCGCACTGAATCAAGATTTCCCATGTACAGGAACTCTTGCTTTCCAGCAGCAATTTTGGCCGCGGCAATTGCGATCTTGCGAGTAACGAAAGTTTCGCCGCGGCGTTCGGATTCGTGGTTAAACAAAATTCCGTTGCAAGTAAACATTCCGTAAGCTTCGCGGTAGTTCTTGGTCATCCAGTAGGAATAAACCTTGGCCACACCATATGGCGAGCGGGGGTAAAACGGAGTGTCTTCATTCTGTGGTGGAGGCGTGGCGCCAAACATTTCTGACGAGCTAGCCTGGTAAAACCGTGCAGGAATTTCAGTCATCCGAATTGCTTCAAGAAGTCGTGATGTACCCAGGCCAGTTGTTTCGCCAGTGTATTCAGGCTCATCAAATGAAACTCGTACGTGCGACTGTGCGGCTAAGTTGTAAACCTCTGCGGGTTCAATCTTGTCAATAAGAGTAACCATGCGGCTACCATCAGAGAGGTCACCGTAGTGCAGGAAGAGTCGGGTTCCATCTTTGTGTGGGTCCTGGTAAAGGTGTTCAATCCGGCTGGTGTTGAAAGTTGAAGATCGGCGGATAACGCCATGAACTTCGTAACCTTTTTCAAGAAGAAGTTCTGCTAAGTATGAGCCATCTTGGCCAGTAATTCCGGTGATTAGTGCCTTTTTCATTTCAGCCTCTCAGGTGGCAAGATAGACAACGTACGGTTCTTTAGTCTAGATGCTCTACCCTGTCTAGCAAACCTGTTACGAAACATTGGAGGCGAAATGAGTTCACTTGAACTTGATGCCAAAATCTATATTGCCGGCCATAACGGACTAGTTGGCTCTGCTCTTTGGCGCTATTTTGTTAAGCAGGGCTACAGCAATCTGATTGGCTGGCGTTCAACTGAAGTGGATCTGCGTAATCGTGAGAAAACAATTGAAGCGATTACTTCTGCTGCGCCAGATGTGGTCATTATGGCTGCAGCTAAAGTTGGCGGAATCGTCGCAAACAACACTTATCCTGTCGAATTTCTTCAGGACAACGTTCGCATCCAAACCAATGTTTTTGAAGGCTCGCATATCGCAAACGTGAAACGTTTGCTTTTTTTGGGATCATCTTGCATTTATCCGAAATTTGCAGAGCAGCCGATAAAGGAAACGTCACTTTTAACCGGACCGCTTGAACCAACAAACGATGCTTATGCGATTGCAAAGATTGCAGGCGTGTTAAACATTCAGGCTTATCGCCGAGAGTACGACAAGCATTGGATTTCTGGAATGCCAACAAATTTGTATGGGCAGGGCGACAATTTTGATTTACAGAATAGTCATGTGCTTCCAGCGATGATTCGCAAATTCCATGAAGCAAAAGTTTCAGATCAAAGCAGAGTCGTTTTGTGGGGGACCGGATCTCCTATGCGTGAGTTCTTGCACGTAGATGACCTAGCGCAAGCGTGCCATTACCTGCTTCTGAATTATGACGATCCAGCTCCGGTAAACATTGGCTGGGGTGAAGATGTGACTATCAAAGAGTTAGCTGAAATAGTCCAAGAAACTGTTGGTTTTACTGGCGAAATTGTGTGGGACACCGATAAACCTGACGGTACGCCGCGCAAATTGCTAGACACTTCCAAAATTAATAACCTGGGTTGGAAGCCAACAATTCAGTTGCGCGATGGAATTAGAGATACCTACGCTTGGTATCTGGCTAATCAGACTAGCTAGTCTGATTAGCTCTTCAGTAAGAGCCGTGGCCCGTTGCCACAACTTTTATTGTGCGAAGCAAGATGCCTAGATCTAGGCCAACAGACCAGTTGTGAACATAATGCAGATCCATTTGCATGCGTTCTTCCCACGAAGTTTCTTTGCGACCGCTAACCTGCCATAGGCCAGTCAATCCGGGCTTTGCTAGGTGTCTGCGGTGGTCTTCATCTCCGAGTAGGTTCAGTTCTTCTGGGAGCAATGGCCGTGGCCCAACAAGAGACATGTCGCCTTTAATAACGCTGAAAAGTTGCGGTAACTCATCAAGAGAGAAACGACGCAAGAACTTACCGAATGGGTAAATCCGTGGATCAGCTTTGTATCGGTCGGTCATGTCTTCGTCTGGTGCGCCAAGCACGTCATCGCGCATATCGGCTGCGCCAACAATCATGGTTCTAAATTTGATGAATTTGAATTCTCGACCAGCAAGACCTATCCGCGGTTGAGTGAAAATTACTGGCAAGCCATCAGCTATGACAACTCCGACATAAAGAATTAGCAGAAGTGGAAGGAAAATTAACGTTGCTAAGCCAGCAATAATTAGGTCGAACCATCGCTTTAGGAATCGGTTCGTCGGCGAAAGTTTCGGTTCATCGAGGTACATAAGCGGTAGTTCGTGATGAATATCAAGCGTCAATCTTGGGCCCAGAGCGTCGATAAACGACATCGCAATTAAAACATCGACACTTCTTTTGTTTACATGCCAAGAAAGTAAGTTAAGGAGTTTTTGATTTGTCTCGTTGCTGTCTTCGATAATTAGGACTTCAACTCCACTATCGTCGATAGCTTGGTCGATTGCGGTAAGCCAAGCCCGCTGGCTGGTATATGAAAGTTCACTATGGATTTCCTGCCTGCCAACGGCACTAAGGCCGAACCGGGGATTTTTTTGCAGGGTAGAAGTTGTTTCATTCGCAAAACTTGCACTGCCAAGGATTAGTGCTTTGCGCATGTACTTACCCTTGGTGCGTGCTTCAATCAGCTGATTATTGAGCAGCTTTCGTCCTAACAAAATTAGAATCACGCCGACAAGGTAGCCAATTAAAAGCACAAAACGGTTTGGATCATGTTTGAAGATGTAACTCAAAGTTCCAATAATTAAAAGTGAATTAGTTCCCGCTTTGATGATCCGTTTTGTTTCATCAGCACCAGATGCCAAGTTTCTGATTTCGTAACATCCATTGCCGTAAAGCGAAATTGAAAAAACCAATCCGGTAAAAATGGCGTCTAGGAAATGGGTGAAGTCAAGCGTGTAATTAACTTCGAGGGCGTTGCGGGCAAGTGAGGAGATTGTTAAACCGCCAAGGACTACCGCGTTGTCCAGCAAGAGAGCGCGCTTCTGAATGACATTCATTCGAATTGGCTCCTAGTCAATGTTCGATATTTTGTTTTAGCCTCTGGGGTAGAAGCGCTCGGTTTATGTTATCCAATGAAATGAGCGATTTTCAACGGAACCCCGATTTACTCGAGGTACTTAGCAATATTCTGAGCAGATTGTTGTTTCGGTGACTGTAGAGAAACTGTTATCATTGGTTCAGGTATTTGGGGCTAATTAGTTGCCTATATATTCCTGTGGCTTAGCAGAGAAGGTTTTTCGTGGGTCTTGAGCAGTGGATTAGAATCCTTCGTAAACGCTGGCGAATAATCGCAGTATCCACGTTGGTTTGTACTGTTGCTGCTGTTTTGATGTCGGTGACAGCCACCAGAGTTTATAAGTCGGAGGCGAAGTTATTCGTTTCAACAACGAGTCAAGGCGCGACCGGCAGTCTTTTTTCAGATGCGCAATTCTCCAGCCAGCGAATGGCAACATACGTTCAGCTAGTGGCTACTCGTCCACTCCTTGAAGAGGCCTCAAAGAAGATTGGCTTCAGAATAACTAAGGCTTCAGTCTCCGCTGTCAGCCCGTCAAACTCCGTGATTATCAACGTAAGTGCGAAAGACACTGATCCAACTCGAGCAGCCTATATCGCAAATGCTGTGTCGTACGAATTAGCGCGTACTATCCAAACACTTGAGACACCAGATGGCGCATTTTCGGTTTCACCGATTAAAGCAACAGTTGTTGAGCGCGCGCTACCTGCGGCTAAACCAACTTCACCAAAACCGAAAACTAATTTTATTCTTGGCTTATTTCTTGGATTTGGTGCTGGCGTAGCCCTTGCATTGACGATTGATTCCTTGGACAACACGATCAAGTCGTTTGATGAAGTTGTTCAGTATTCTGGGATGAATCCGATTGGCGCCATTGGATACGATGCTGAGACAGCGACGAGCCCACTTTCGATTCTTAACACTCGAAGTGTTCGTTCGGAGGCTTATCGAGCAATTCGCACCAACTTGCAGTTCGTAGATGTTGATAATCCGCCGAAAGTTATTGTGGTCGCCAGTGCTTTGCCTGGTGAAGGCAAGACAACTACTACCTTGAACGTAGCAATTGCCTTTGCGCAGGCCGGAAACAAAGTTGCACTTGTTGAGGGCGACTTACGTAAACCTCGTGTGGCAGATTACCTAGGTATCGAAGGTGGAGTTGGCTTGACTAACGTTTTAGCCAATCAGATCTCATTAGCGGATGCTTTGGTTCCTTGGAATCGTGGCATGATCGACGTGTTAACTTCTGGGCCAATCCCACCGAATCCCAGTGAATTGCTCGGCAGCACTCAGATGGAAGAGCTCATTGCCCAACTTCGCAAGGACTATGACTACGTCTTTATCGATGGAACGCCACTACTTCTAGTCTCTGATGGAGCCGTTGTGGCTCGGGTAACAGATGGCGCCCTGCTGATGGCTCGCTTCGGTAAGACAACTCATGGACAGTTGAAGCATGCTGTTGAGATTATGACCAACGTTGGCGCTCGACTACTGGGACCGATTGTTAACTTTGTTCCATTCGATGGTGGTGGCTACGGCTATGGCTATGGCTACGGCTACGGCTACGGCTACGGCTACGGTTACGGTTACGGTTACGGCTATGGCTATGGCTATGGCGACAAGAACCCTGTGGTTGATTTGTCTGCACAGCCAGCACAAATCGACAAGAGTGAAGAAATTTCATCGAGCGACTCGACTGCTCTAATTGGAGCTGAAGAATTAATAGATACCACCGCTGAAGTTTCAACGGATGAAGTCCCACAGCCAAAGGCGCTAAAGGGTAAGGCAAAGACTAAGCCAACCAATGAAGACGCTTAACGAAGCGCGCGGGCGTAATTGATATGGCGAAACTGACCAATAAAAGCGAAACTTCAGCGCAGAAATCTGGGTTCCGTGCTGACATTGCGGGATTACGCGGCGTAGCCGTTTTACTTGTGTTGCTCTGCCATTTCCAGATTCCGGGTTTCGGTGGTGGATTTATCGGGCCAGATATTTTCTTCGTAATCTCTGGCTATCTAATTACTGGTCTTTTAGTAAAAGAATATGCTTCCAGTATTGCGGCTCGTAGTCGTGGTCGGCAGGACGCTGATGGGGCCGTAAAGGCGTCAACTAAATCACGACGTGGAAAAATTTCATTCAGTGGTTTCTACCTGCGACGTGCCCGAAGAATTTTGCCAGCATCGATATTGGTCGTCGTTTTCATAAATGTTTATGCGCTGGTCAACCTAAACATCCTGCAAGGCGCACAAATTAAAAATGATTCCATCTGGACATTACTTTTCATGGCCAACATCAACTTCCTAAGGCAGGCCACCGACTACTTTGCTCAGAACAACACCGCTTCTCCACTGCAGCACTATTGGACACTTGCCGTGGAAGAGCAGTTCTATTTTGTTTGGCCGATTCTATTCATTGCTGCAACCCGACTTAATGGGTTAAGAATATTTGGCAAGAAAGTTATTTGGCAGAACCGTGTTCGCCTAGCAGTTTCAGGGCTAGCAGTGGTATCTGTTGGCTGGCTCTTGATTGAGTTCACAACCAATCCAACTACCGCATATTTCTCCACATTCAGCCGAGCCTGGGAGTTGGCATTTGGTGGAGTTCTGAGCCTAGTTTCAGCAGAGACTTTTAAAACTCGCATTGGCAATAAGTTGCCGCAATTGCGAATACTCGCTGGAGTGCTAATTGTTGGTTCAGTCGCAATCGTGACTCCAAATAATTTTGGCTTTACACTACTTTTGCCAGTGTTAGCAACGGGATTTGTGCTTCTCACTGGTGAATCTAACTCAGCGGATCTCACCTACCGCGTGTTGGCCAATAGGCCATTTGTTGCCGTGGGCGCCATTTCATATTCACTTTACTTATGGCACTGGCCAATTTTTGTTTTCGGGCAAGATCTTGGCTTAATGAGCACGATGATTCAGCGAATTGCCGGAATACTTCTGTGCTTTATCTTGTCTGCCTTGAGTTACAGATTCATTGAATTATTCTTCTTGCGAATCCCGCTGCCAAAGAAGAAAAGTGTGTCACTAAAGAAGTCTGGTAAGTCATTCGCACTACCTGCAATCTCCGTTTCCTTAATTATTGGGGTTCTGTGGCTATTCACTTACTCCGGTATCTCTGTCGGCAAAGAAGGAGTGCAGGCTAGCACCTGGGTGCCAGGAAGTAGCCAGATTAATGGTGAATCAAATTCGCCTGGGCCCACGAACATAGAAACCGTACAAGCCAGCTCGCTTGCTGCTTGGACCGAAAAACTAAATATAGCTTTGGAACTTAAAACAATCCCAGCCCAGTTGCAATCAGAATTACAAAACACTCAGATATTGGATTATCCATGGAAAAAATCCATGACTTGTAAATCTGCCGGGCAACTGCCGGCACCTGCAGACAACATCTCGAGTGTTTATTGCTCAACTGCCCCAGTTGCCGCGGGTAAAAAGTTAGTGGTGATGGGCGATTCCTTCGCTGGATCATTGATGCCAGCGGTATTGAATTCGGTTGATTTGAAGAAGTGGCAAGTGGTCGCTATTTTCCGCCTTGAGTGTATGTGGGCTGATACAACGCCTGTTGGCTACAGGAATAAACAGCATATGGATGGTTGCCCAATAGCGCGGACTTGGATGACTAAGCAGGTTAAGGAGCTATCTCCAGATTTGCTAATTTTGACTGAAGAAAGCATCCACCCAATCGTTGCTGCAGGCGGCCAGAAGGCGCAAGTTTGGAGCGCTGGAGTGGATTCCAGTTTGCAAAAACTTACGATTCTAAGCAAAAAGACATTAGTGGTTGGTATGCACCCGGGTATACCAACCGGCGGCCTGTCAAAGTGTTTAACAAATTCACTTGGGCTAACCCCAGGTTGTTTTGGCGACGCTCGTCTTGCTGGCAGTTATCGTGAAGTGCAAAAGAATTTAGCTAGCAAATACTCGGCAGGCTATTTAGACCTAACGCCATGGCTGTGCGTCAGAGGCAAGTGCCCGCCAGTGATTGATTCACACATTGTCTATGCGGACTCGTTCCACTTCACACCCTTAATGTCCGCAGCGTTAGCCCCCGCACTTCGAGAAGCTTATTCGTCGCAAAACCTGCAGTAGTCCAAAAGCGTCGCGGCTAATGTTTGACTAACTAACAGTCACCTTTTTAGTGAGGCTCGTTTTTCCAATGGTGATCGTCACAGAGTAAGAGCCCTTCGGCGCAGCCAAATTGACCAGTGCTTTGTCGCTATTTACTCGCAAGGTAGTTGTCTTGAGCTTTTTGCCAACTTTGTATGTCACTAGCGCATTTTGGCCCTTGGCATTATTGATTTTTAGTGTGAACTTACCTTTGCCAGCAGTGATAGTCATGGTTGGCTTTGCCGTTGGCGCCGGCGCAAGCGCAACCGTTGTTTGAATAAAGTGGGACGAATAGTTTGGTCCGGCAATCTTAAATTTGAAATTCGAACCAACCGAAGTGTTGCTTAGTTGCGCTGTGAACGAAGCCTTACCATCTGCAGCTACTTGGAGCTGACATCCGCCGTTTGCTGCTGGTTGCGGATCGCAAGATGTACTTGAGTTGGTTGAACCACCGGGTATAACGAGTGCCATGGTCGTGATATCAAAAAATTGAACAAAAACATACTTATTCATGTAGTCACTTGGGAATGCGAAGTTGTATGTGATGGAGGTTGTATTTGGTGAAATTGTTGAAATTCCGTCCTGAGTTGCTTCATCATAAGCAACGGCAATTGCCTTGCCAGCGCTCGTTGCACTTAGTCGGGTAATTGGCGCACAAATTCTTGTTACATCGCCACCACAAGCTTCAGGAGTACTAACTCCGCCGCCACTTGAGGTGAATGTTGTGGTGACAAAGCCTGAGGTGAAACCAGCGGGTCCGTTTAGTTGATATTTGAACACCTTTCCAGCAGTTGCACCCGAAATTACAACTGCAACCGTCACTGCGCCATTACTGTCTACCGCAGTCACGCAACCATTGCCCGGGATCTGAGCAGAACTACATTTCGGAGTTGGCAACGTAAGCGTAAGGCCCTGTGAAATATCAAAGAACTGTAAAAATATGTTTTTTCCGCTATTTGCCGAACTGGAAGTAAAAACAAATTTTACGGTGGTGGCACTTGTTGCTAGGAAAGATGCACCGTTGCTAACAACCACTGGAGTGCCATCATTTAATGTTTGGGACACTTGGCTAATTGGGGCGCAAATCGAGCCTGCATCACCAAAGGCCGAGCAGTCTTGTCCCTGGCCCCAAGACTGAGTTAAGGTGCTCGATAGTATCGCAAAGGCCACGATTAAGGTCTTAAAAGTTCGGGTTTTTAGATTACGATTCAGCGCTTGTGCCTTCATTTTGTCCATGCCTACTCAAGGTTTGGAGCACGCACAAATGCCCGAATTAGTTTTAAGTTACTTACTTGTCGCAATCGTACCCCTGAAAAGGGGCGGAATAACCCGAATTGGACATTTGCATGATATTCATTCGATTCGCACAACAGAATCGTGTTTATCTGCACGGTAGAATTACGACCTGTGCCTTAAATTTTCGACAGGCACAGATTTGATTACCCAATCGGCTTAGGGAGATTTGCTAAATTGACCGCGACCACAGTTGATTTGCCCGAGGTTAAGAAAAATTCGTATATAACTGGCATAGATTCATTGCGGGCTGTAGCGGTTGTCTCGGTAATTCTCTATCACCTAAACGACAAATGGCTACCCGGCGGGTTTGTCGGAGTCGACATGTTTTTCGCTATTTCTGGATATTTGATTACCAAGACCTTGCTCGAGCGACCAGCATCTAACGGCATTCGGTTTTTCCTTGGTTTCTACCGTCGTCGACTTCAACGTATCGCGCCAGCCCTTTTCTTTTACCTTGCAATAACTTCAGCATTAACTGCTTACTTTGTGCCGCGTAGTTTTCTTGGTCAGGGGAGTTTTCGAACTGCCAAATGGGCTGTGATAGGCGCAAGTAACATCCAACTCGTAATGTCTAGCGATGGATATTTTGGCGACAGAATGCCTTACAACCCTTTTGTGCAGACTTGGTCCCTGGGTGTTGA
>Ga0194055_10001168_pt1 | contig 21352 bp, 23 predicted proteins | sample SepL449m_MetaG_FD_155482 | JGI IMG/M metagenome (GOLD analysis project Ga0194055, IMG submission 155482) | Anoxic zone freshwater microbial communities from boreal shield lake in IISD Experimental Lakes Area, Ontario, Canada - Sep2016-L442-9m | ecosystem: Environmental > Aquatic > Freshwater >...
AAAGAATTCAATATCTTCTTTCGGAGCGTTTGGATAGATATGATCGTTCTTCAAAAAGAATTCATCATTGCGATCAGCAATCATCTGCTTCCAGCCCAGAACATTGTTCACGTAATGTTCTGCCAATCTTTCCTTATTATTGTCCCAAATTTTCATCAAAGCAGTAACAACAGCAATTTTGGCAGAAGGTCTTAACTTTCCTTCATACTTTTTGGGATGAATGGTTTCATCTTCCAGACACAATTGGTAAATCACGTTCGCAAACTCAAAGATGGTAGCATGTAAAATCTCTGCCGCTTCTGCCGGAGTTTCTGCTTCTTCCCACTCGCCTCCATCTGACTCGACTGGCTCCATTCTTTGTTTATCTTGTTGAGTTTTATTGTTTAGAGGAATGTGAATCATTCTTAAAAACAATCCGATCTCCATTTGGAGATCGGATGAACTTTATTCTGTGGTACCATCAGCTTCCTCCTTGCCTTTTTCATCTGAATCGGCAGGCTGGGATTCTTCTTGTTCGCCTTGCTGTTCCTCGATTGAGCTCTTCACCTGTCCAATCAATTCTGGGATAGTGACTTTTCCAGAAAGAAGTCCCTGGGCGAGATCACCGATGCCCCCCATGCCGTTGCCTTGCAACGCACCATCTCCCATCAAAGCTTGAACAATCGAAGCAATGTCTTGAGGATTCGATCCGACCGGGCCACCTTTGGTCAGTTTGGAAACTCGACTAACCACACTGTTGACAGCTCGTTTAGCCGAATCGTCCTCCTCTACATCATACTCTGCACAAATGGAGTCTATCTTCTTTCGAGTATCTGGGTCGGCCTTCGAATCACAAACATACTTGAAGATGAAAAACAGATGCGCCTCAATACTATCGAGACGAGCATCATTCTTGTGAAGACAATGATCGTACACCTTGCTGAGAGGCAAGTTGGCCTTCTTGGACTTTCCAGTTGTTATGTTCACTTCGTTTTCTTTCAGCCAAGTCAAGTCTTTCTGCAGAATTTGATCCTTGAAGGCAGCCAACATTTTGACGTAAGGTCCAACATGAGTTCTCATCTGAGAGCGTTGCTCGTCGCGGTCCTTGCGAGTGAGAGTGCCGACAATCAACTTGCGATACACCAAGACTCCATCATCGTCTTTGAAAGGTGGAAGCTGACCGGCTTCCAAAATGAGGTCCTTGATTTTGTCAAAAGCAAGATCCAAATCGTCTTTCGCGTCGATCATCATTTGACCAACATCGCTGATCTGCTTTGACTTCATCTTGACGGACATTTTATTTGCAAGAAGATATCTTTTAGTCTTCAGAAAGATACAAATGACGTGGAGACAAGTTAGCATCGATGAGGAACGCAAAGTTATTCTCACAAGTGAAGACAATCGAGAAAACTACGAGAAATTCCAAAGTCTTCTAGAAACCATCTCACTGCCTCCGGGATATGTGGAACCTTTTCCGCGCACGGAGAAAGACTCTCCTTACATCTCGTATGGAATCATTTTAGTACACGAGAGTGAAGACTGTTTTTCCTACTTTTGTTTACAAAGGAGGGCAACCATTGAATTTACCGAGATAATCAGATGCGGTCCCAGAAAGAAACATCTGTTTGAATACTTGAGTAACATCACTGTGGCAGAAAGGCAACTCCTTATGACTCGCAATCACGATGAACTTTGGAGGGATCTTATGTTAGAACAGCAAGGAATGTTCAAAGAAACATTGGTGCAAGTCACTATTGCTTTCAATTGCTTTGACCATGTTTTCCAAGACTTGTTGATGCTGACTGATAGCATTCAGGAAAGTCCTCCGTGGGAATTTCCGAAAGGTCGCTCGCTTCTTGGTGATAGAACACAATTAGCAGCGGCAGTAAGAGAATTGGAGGAAGAGTCGACCATCAAACTGTCCAACATTGTTCTCTGCCTTGATGAGGTCATAACTGATATCTACAGGGGGACTGATTGTCAACTCTATCAGACAGACTACTTTGTCATCAAGATGGAAGAAATGGTGGAACCAATCATGGAACATCTTGATACAAACTGTATTGGAGAATGGAGAATCTCTCATGATATGTCTGCTTATGCATGGGTTTCCATACCGAAGAATCGTGCAAAGAAATCTACTGATGAGATTCCTTTGCCAGATCGGTTGCGTCAACTTTTGTTCAAGTTACATCACCGATTAGTAAAGTAATGCGTGGTTCAATGAACCTAGCATGTTATTTCTTCAGAGATGTGATGATCTTATCATCACTTGGGAACACAAAACTAGCCATATTGTTAGACAATACTCTTCCCATCGGTTGGAAATGATTTTGTCCCTCCCAGAACAGAAGTATGTTGTTCCTCTCTGGTTTAAATGTAATTGCACGATCGGGGGCGAAACGATAAAACTGCAAGGCTCCATTTTCGATCCACAAAATGTGGACATTGATGTTCAACTGGTCTTGAACAAATGTGAGAAACTCGAGGCCAAACCAGTAAGTATAGTCAGATAGTCCTTCACGAAGAGATGCATAAGAATACACGCTGCCAGCATTGTCGCCAAAACTCTTGAGATGACCATTGTTGATACTGTCGTAAACTGCGTGAGTAAAGTTTGTTGCCAACTCTAGTCGCAATTTGGAAACCATGGTGAAACGATCGTTGTTCTGCATGGTACGATAAGGTTGATAAATCGACCACAGAATCGAGTGTAGGAAACACGATCCTCCTCCCAGAACTCCAATCGTGACCCAATTGGTTTCTCCCAGTTCGGCGCAAAGTTCTGGCTGAATTTTTTGAAACTGATCGATCTCAGGACGCGGCACTCTGATTGTCTTCATGATGTCAACTAGTTCCATCAGTCTTTTGGAAGGCTGGGGCTCCTTTTTAAGACCAATATAACGCATTTCGATGAGTCTGTTGAGTTGAGAATAGAACAACTCTGAGTTGTTCAGAACGACTTCACTATCGAGGTACACGTCTTTGATCAGTTCGAATCCCGCTGCTTCCATAAGCGTGATCAGAAAATCGAAATCAACCAAGAACTCATGCTGACCTTGCGCGATTCTCTGGTCGGCGGCAGGAAAGCGAATCCAAATGTCTCTGGGAGTATCTCCTCTCTGGATCTTGATGCCTTCCACAGAGAGTTGCTTCTTGTCACCCAGAATGCGATTGACCGCTTTCCCATCCAGTGCGGCACAAACAAAGATTCCATTCGGAGCAATAGTTTCCTTCACCGTATTGACAAAGTTTTGAACACTTTGTGCTGACTCAAAGATGAGCGTCATTGAAAAGAAACTAGCAATCAAGTCTGCCTCCTGAAGTAGAGGAACTGCGCGCATTTTGTTCGTGACGAGTGCAGTATCTTGGATTTTACCATTGATGATACTGATGCGACCCGAAATGCCGGCTTTTGCTGCTCTTTCTCTGAGTTCGCCAAGCACATTATTGTCAGGCTCGAGAGCAATCACTTCGAAAGCAGTTTGACGCCACTTTTCGACATCACCGCCCTTCCCAGATCCGACATCGAGAAGTACTGGTCGTTGAGGATTTTCATTACCTACTGTATTTTTACCTTCCCTCTGGAAGCGGGCAAGAATTTCTCTATTCCAGTATTCCAAAGTTTCCATCTTGATGCGGTTATGGTATTGGTACATGAGTTGGAGAACTTTGCGTCCTTTGAGAACTCCTTTGAGCAATCCCAAAGGAATGGGATCGTTGATTAGATTCCAGTTCGTTATGGCGACATTCGTCTTGTTAGCACTTGGGCGATCAGCGCGAATTCTGACCGGAATCCACTTGAATTGATTGTCGAGCGGATCTCGATCCCACCGCATTTCAACTATCTGGTCTTCTTCGAGAGTCTTTTGTTTTCCATCTATGTCGATCGAATCAAGAAACTGCGTGGCCTGAGTTGGGAAACGCGCGTTTCCAGTAAATGGTCTGAACCCGTCGTGAGCAAACCGCTCACCAGTGTCGGCAGTGTTGATGGTCTTTTGGCTATCTCTATTGATCTTAATCAGGAAGTCGACAGTTAGGTTCACTATTTCCTTATACTTGAGGTTTTTCGTTGCATTGAAAGAAGCACACTCACTGCAATTTCTCTTTTCGACACCTTTGCAACCGCATGATGATCGTTCTCCGCTCAAGTAGATTCCTCTGTCAGTGAAAACAAGACCATCAGACCTGAATAGCTCAACACCTCCCCTCATGTTCAGTTTGAGTGCTGTTTTGTTGGCCTCATAGAAAGTTGTTCGATCGACGAAAGTAATGAACTGTTTGACCTCGAATTTGATTATCAAATCGCTCTGCGGAGAACCAAACGAGTAAACGACGAAACGCGCCATAGCAAGTCGCGTTTCGAGTGGCTTTTGTCGTATGTCTACAATCTGACCCTGTGCTTTCACGAACATACAGTCGAAAATGTAGAGCTTGAACTCTTTTTGCTCTGCTAGACATCCGGTTTCTATCAATTCGCAGTCAAGAATTGTACCAGCCATACCACTCTCTTCTTCCGCAGAATTCCATTTCATGATGCGGGTTACGACGCTGCTAAAAGGACTACATAAATAGAGGCCAGTTTCATGCCAACAAGCAATCACTCGACGACCATCTGTCTTGATTGTGACAGAGTACAATGGATCATCTTTTGGACTTGCTGGGAACATGCTGTTGAAGCTTCCGGTAGAAAGATCTCTGCGTTCTAAGGGACGCGGTTTGTTGATCCAACTGTCCAAAATGCGATTTACCTCAGTCTTTTCACGTTGTCCGACGGCGATTGTGTTGATGTCTCCAATGAGGGATTGGCGAATTTCTGTCGAGTAGATAATCGGTGTTTCGTTAATGTAACGATATAGAACGGTAGCAATCTGATCCATCTTTTGTTGCACAGAATTGAGCAAAAGATTCCCCTTGGCATCTGTATTAATACGGGGAAAATTGCCACTAGCTTCGATTTCAACTTCATAATGTTTGCGGTCCTTATTGTTAACAGTGGATTGCACGATTGTGAAATCGACACGGAGTCTCAACGTTGGATCTTCAGCAGACTTGTAGACAAAACTAGTGCGATCTCTCACGCGTCTCGAGTTTTCTTCCTGTCCTGTACCTGGTGGAAATCCATCGAGATCGAATTCTACGGCCACTCCTAGTAGACCATTGTATTCTTTGAGAATAACACCATTTTTGGCTTCTGTCACCTTTTGTTGAAATACCTTGAGTTTGTCAGTTTCTTCAATCGAACGATAACCGTTTGTATAACTTGTGACGGTATCTACTCGCTTTATGACGCTCCACTGTTTGGCATCCGGCATCACTACTTCCCGCATACCACGTTTCATGGCGCGTTCGAAAGCATCTTGATCTCCCACGCCTTCTCCTCTGCCAGCCCCATAGGATTTCAATCGAAGTTCTATTTCGATTAATTTCTTTTCTGACTTTAGTGGAGACTCTATGATAAGACCCGACGCCCAATCAAGCGCAGCGTTGACCTCTTTATGAATTCCGTTGAACATCAAGCTTTATTTCCGACTGTTTTTAGCAGAAATTTTCAATGTCTTTCCATCTTTTGTAATATTCGTTGAAGAAACGATAGAAGCAGATTGAGCACTACAGATCTCTTGACAAACGGTACCATCCGTCTGCACAGGACCTACCGCCGCGACATCATTTCCGACCTCAAAATATTGGGCTCTTATCTCAACCCAGGAAGGACGCAATTCTTTCGTCTTGCCTTGAGCTTGGTTCACAGCATCATGCATCAGATATGTCCACATCAAGAGAGATTCTTGGTCTCTCTTGTAGTTGCGAATGTCGAACTTTCGTTGATTCTCCTCGAAGTGTCCTTTGCAAACCTTGCAGGGTAACGTAGGTGCCAAAGCAATGATAAACTTGTGAAACGCATCACGTTTTTCTGGAGTATCAGCGGCTGCAGCAACAGTGTGGATATATTTCCACAACCCGGGTCCCCAAAACTTTGGGTCCATTTTGCAATAGCGATTAGCTCTTTAGAATGGAAGACAAAATTGTATCGTTTTTGGTCCTCGCCTTTATGGGAAAGACGTAATTCGGAACGACTAAAAAATCTGCGCGCGGAAGAAAAAGCGTACGAACAAAAAATGGATGCAAAAAGTTCATCGGGCGATATCGCCAATCACTCAATTCACATGGCACTTAGAGAGGGACATATTTTGAAATCTGTTCTCGACTGTACGCAAGTCGCTTTCGGCGAGTTGATTTTCAAAGTGACCAATACTGGATTTTACATGTCAGCAGATAATCGCACGACAGATAAGAAAGAAACTCTGCTTTGCATTTTAACCCTTCCTCGCATGAACTTCGAGGCATGGGCGATTCCTCAAGAAGTAGATCAAGATGATGATGCAGAAATTCTAATTCCCGTGGATGCAGGCAATCTTCGCAGCCTGACTAACGGGATTCTCAAAAAGGATATGCTCATCATTTGGGTCGATCCGGATGATGTTGGAACGCTCAAGTTGGAAGTTCAAAATGTGGACAAAAAGAGAAGCTGTTCGGGCAAAGTCAAGCTCATCGATCTCTCAAAGTTGTCAGAACATGTGAAGAAACCTGTCCTTCCGTTCAAGTACGACATGAATCGACCGAATGCAACCGTTTCGGCCAAAGAGTTTCAGAAAGCTTGCAAAGCAGGAACGCAACTCAAGGCAGAAACAATCAAAGTGACAGGTTATGAGACTTGTGTGGTTTTCGAAGTGGGAAACTTGGAAGTCACGCGTTCCTTCCCTTTCGGTGTTCAGAGAGATGGACAGAAAGTGATCTACGAAGGAGAATTCGATGTCAAACGCAATATCGCAGCAGTTGCTAAATGCTGTACGATGACGACTGATGTGCGTATTTATTGCTCCGGTCGCAATCCAATGTTGATTGCGATGAATGCTGGCGAATCTGGTACTTTTGATATTTACTTGGTTCCAAATCACAAGGGATAACAAGCGCGACCGCGAATGGTCTAGCTTTTATAATTCAAGCCTTTCAGCATCGAGATAACCAAGTTTGGCAGCAGTTCGAAGCAAGTCGCTAAAAACATCGTTCCATCTACTATCGTGAGAATGTTTCCCCCGAGATGTTTTGCATATCGTGTGTGCAATCTCATGCAATCCGACGTAAATTAGTTTATCTTCAGAAGATATACAGCTAGTACAAATGTGGATGTCCTGTTTTCCCATCGTGTAGCTAGAACTGGGATGTTCAACAAGACGATATTTTGTGGAATAACCTGTTTCTTCAACTATTTTTCGCAACTTGGTGTCGAGATTCGAAAGCAATGTTGGTGGCGACTTTGATTCTCTCCTGATGAAAACAATCGTCAGAATTACTAGAACCACTACTATCCAATTCATGAATCCTAAAAAGGATTTCAACAATTTTAGTTAGTAAGAATAAAACAAATGGAAACTTGGTTTACTCGACACGTTTTCTTTCTGCAGGGACAACATTCTCTCGAAGACATCGAACCATTTGGAGTCTTTGATGTCGAATGTGAGGACAATCAAGTGATTTACGGACCACATTCAACACTTTACAACATTGAGACAAGACATTGGCGCATCGGAAAGAACATCATCTATGATGTCGAAAAGCTTGTCTTCCATCGCGAAGAGAGGTATATCCTGGTTTTCTTCGTAGTTATAGACATTATGACTACGAAGCGTTTGTGCAGATTTGATCAAAAGTATCAGCTCGATGATAGTTACGTTGTGAATCCTTCTTGTGGAGACTATCAGCCCAGACTAGAGGCGATAGAACGTTTGGCCAGATTTGGATTAACTGAATCAGACGTCGAGAAATTCTTTCGTTTGTTCTACTTGGCTTCCCTTAATCACCTCTATACGAATCATCCAGAAGTGGCAGAAGGTAAGAAACCAGTACATCAAGGATTGCTCAAACGTTTACAAGCAGCTTTTGAACAACTACCAAACAAGTATCCCTTGTTTGGTAGTCACTATTCTTTCAAAAATGGTCCTCTTTGTCTAGTCGATCAGAGACTAGACAAAGAAGGCAAGGAGCCGGATCGGGTTGGAAACATTCTGGTTCGTATATCTCTTCACAGTTGTGAACCAGATGAAGAATTCAGATGGTAATCTCGTGAAATTCAAGTAGTTTTCCTGTTGTCTCAACGCTCTGATAGAGCAAAGAGTATTAAAAGTTGTAGAAAGATGTGTCTGCTGTTTGTTTGCTTCTTCTGGCTCTCCCGTAATTTGGTATAGAGACTACTTCGGGCATGTCCTTATATTGGTCCGGATTTTGGCTCAGGATGTCTAATTCCCTTTCACGATCAGCTAGTACTCTTCTGACGCGAGCGTTCTGTTTTGTCTGGTTGGTAGAACTAGGAGCATTCACAAGGTCATCCTCATTTCCTTCTTCAGGAGGATACTCATTGTATCCTTCTTGGCAAGCACTGTTGGCGACCCAGTCAGCCAAATCTTCGTAACTCTTCGGACCATTATAAACGGCTTGCGGGAAGCCCAAACCAGGTTCCACTTCTCGGAAAGCAAGTATTGCTGGATATGACATACGATTGAAGTATCTCCATAAAGGATGATTGGGACTATTTTGTATTTGCATGATTCTTTTCATGATACTTCTCCTTCTGGTCGTATTGACAGCACCAAAGTTTATACCAGAGAATTCCTCACTTAGATCGATCCAGATTTCATGCATATTGGTCGATTCGTCAGAATCATCGTAGAACAGAACAATTGAGCATCCTTCGCGATTCAAGGCGAGACCATCGACACTCGTCAAGGCGAAATCCTCGCTCTCCAATTCTTGAACTCGGTCGCGTTCAAATAAGTCTGGCGTCTCATCTTCCATTTAGGAAGACTTCTTTTTTGAGAAACTTTCGATGCTCGACAAGAGCAGAGAAATTACATGTTGATGATCAACTTACTTAGGAGGAGTGGCAATGGCTGCAGGAGCTGGGGGAGCAGAAGGATCAACAGGCTTCTTACGCTTGAGTTCGCGCTCTGCTTGAGAGATTTTCCTTGCCTCTTCCTTAATCATCTCACGAGCATAGACGTTCTCATGCGTCCTCTTCGAGAGAATCACCTCTCGCTCCAAAGAGCGCTTCGTCTCGGCCTCATCCACGTACTTCGGCGGCACGACCACAAAGCTCTCAAAGATGCGAGGAATGAGAGCTTGCAATGTGTTGTGATTGGTGATGATCAAACCGTCAGGGCTGAGAGACCAGGCCTTCTTCTCAACAGTGTCGATGAGCGGCATGAACAACTCGGTGAGAACCTTGTCGAACGCGATATGGCTGCGCACTTTGGGATCCTTGAGGTGATGACGCTCGACGTATGATTGAATGAGCTGTGTGGCCTGGGCGATATTCCAGATACCCCAACCATCTGCTTGAGGAAGAGGAACCAAATGGAGATGTGCAGGAAGATCTCCATGGGTATTCACGAACTTCACACCGAGAGGACACACAAACTTGGGCTGTTTGAATCCCTTGATAGCACCACCTGCGGCAGCCTTTCGCTTCGGCTTCTTGGCCAACTTTTCGTACTGCTTGACCAACTTCTCGAGGATACCGATGACGTTCTGGAATTCGGCCTTGGAGGGGGAATTCTCGAGGACCTCGTACTTGTGCTTGTTGGTTCCCACAAAGTAATTCATGAGGGGCATGAAGTCGGCAATCACTTGTGCGACCTTGGCGGCAAACTCTTCTGGGGCCAAAGGAGGCTGCTTCTTGGCACGGGGCTTGGTGGCGGGCTTAGTCACAACTGCTTCACTCATCTTGATTGAATGTTTTGTTCACCCTGGAAGAACTTTTGGATTTCTCAGTTCGGTTTTAATGTTTGTAGAGACTGTTTAGACATCATGATTGAATGCCGGCAAGAAATCTGTCGACAGGACGGCTTACCATCATTTTTTCCCTTTCGGACGACCGGTCAAAAACGTCGAGCGGCCCCACTTTTTCCTCTCCATTTTACTTTTTTCATACCATGTTGCAAACTTTTTTTGCATTAAAAACTTCCTTCCGTGTAGAAAGGAAGTCATGTCGTCATCTGGACAGGCAACTGCGTCCATCTCTGGAGGATGGTTGGATCTCGGAACTCTCTCTGGCGTGGATACCGTCTTGTATGAGCCTCTCGAAGCTGGAGCTGAGCTTGAGTCGATCCACTCGAAGGACATCAACCCGATCACATACTTTGCCCGCTTGCCGGTTCCCCTGAAGGCTACTGGACAGGCCACCCAGGCAAACTACACGTATGCCAAGACTGCTGACTTTGCTGGAAACACTTGGTTCACCTTCACGACCCCCGACATCACCGTCAACCTGGATCAGCAGGCCCTCTACCGGATTGCCTTCACACCCAACTTGGGTCACAATGTTGTGGACTTGGTGCAGTTGTATGTGAACGAGATTCCCCTCGTTTCGTTCGACTCCGTGACCATGGATTTCTTCTCCGAGATCAACCTTGGTGCTGGCCAGTACGAGGGCTACATGCTCGGAATCGGCAACACTACCAAGGCCTTGACCTTTGGTTCCCATTTGGCCCCAGTCTCGGTCCGTGTTCCTCTGCACGAGTTGTTCTTCTGCCAGAAGAACCGTCCTTCCCCTCAGGATGACTTCCCTCTCTGCGCGGCCAAGTTCAACACCCTGTCTCTCCAGATCAACTTCGTCGAGTCCCTCACCAGCGTGATCCGCATTCAACACAACACTGCCGTCTCTGGTGCTCCCGTTTGGACCAATGTGTCTCCTCAGAGCGTCAACCTGAGCACGATCCTGACTGTCTCCGGCTCGAACGGCCTGACGATGCCCCTGCCTCAAGTGTGGTGCGAGTATGCCGTGGTTCTGGCTGCCGAGCGCGTTGCCTTCCAGGCCGCTCCAATCGATTTGGTCATTCAGCAGGTTCAGGCTTTCACCGGCCCGAAGGTTCTCGCTGGTGACACTCGTCAGCCTTTCAACTTCTCCTACCCTACCCGCTACTTGACGTTCGGTGCTCGCAACGCCACGGCCTCAGCACTCAACAACTTCTCGAACTTCAGCACGAATCCCACCAACGAGGCTGCTGGTCTTGACCCTTGTCGCCAGGTGACTCTCTGGTACGACAACACTCCTCGTATCGCGAACATGCCCGGAGAACACTTCTCGCAGCTCGAGACGCAGTTCCACGCTGCCCGCATCCCTGCCAAGCCTGGAGTGCACTTGCTGGCTTACTGCGAGGACACAACCTCGAGCGAGATCGATGGTTCCACCAACTACTCCAAGTTGTCCACTGATTTGGAGATCAACATCGTCGAGTTGTCGACCGATTCTGATGACGCTGCGACTCCCGCTTGCCAGTACAGTTTGGAGATTCGCTCGTGCGTCATGAACATCATCCGATTCGAGGATGGCGTTGTCGCATTTCCCTCGTTCTGATCAAAGAACGATCACACAAAATTCATTGCTCGCCGGAGCATAGAATGAAACATTAATCACTATCGTCGTCTGGATCATTTTCTTCAGATTCTGGCTCATCACTACATTCGCAATGAGTATTGCACATAATACACTGACTGCACGCACATTCCTTACAAATCAGACATTCATTCGTGTCTCCTTCATGTTCACATTCGGAAACTCCTTTAGGGAGATCTGACCCGCATAGTTCACACACCTGATCGGCCATTTTCTTTCAACTTAGTCTTCTTTAGACCGGCTTTCTTTGCACAACTGGAGGCTGAATGCCTCTCGTTATTTATAGCGTTCCAATATACTTTGATGCTCCTGCCGCATGTCGCAAAGTGTAAATACTACTCTTCTTCCAATCTGTTCCAACAGCTTTTTCAGACATGAAGTAGATATCTCCGTGATGAAGGTTGATTACTGAAATATCGCCAACTGTTTCATGTCGATAATACCACTTGAATACTATCTTCATGCTCGCACCGAAGCGAGCTGCTACCACAATTCTTCGCTCAGAATCGCCATGAAAGCCCAGCCCACATTTACTCGCGTCGTAATATCTGTTTCCTTCCGCGAAGAGTTCAGGAAACTTGTCTTCTGGCTCCCATAGTTGTCTGAAAAGTAACTCAAACGATTCTTTCGCCGTTTTGAGATCTGGAAGATCATCAAATGAATGAACGCTTCCCTTCTTCTGTTCAAAATCGGCGACCTGTCTGAAATTCGCCACGCAAATATTGTGACGAGCAAGTTTGTTCGTCACACGACCATGCTTCTGACTCCACATTTTGGTATCCCACGTGACTTCCTTCAGAGTGGCAAAAGTGACATCCGGATCGAGATCAAAAAGTCTCCAACCTCCTCGCACAACTAGAACCGCGGCGGAATCAGCTTGCTCTATATCTGCAGGCAACTTTCCATTCAAGTTGATGAACTCACATGTGAAACCTGCTTCCTGACATGATTCTTGAAAAAGTTGGAGATCACGGACTGACAAACCTCGTTCGTTCCGTTTTCCCAACTGTTGCATACCGATGTGATTCTCGGCGCATTCTCCGAAAGTAATCGTGATTGTCTCTTTCGACACGTCCATTTGACTAAAATTTGATCGAAAAAATAACAAGTCATTTGATATGACGAATTATGAAGACTTGCCGAAAAGCTTATTGCCATGACATCTGTCGAGCAAGAGAAAAATCAAAATGCCAGTCACAAAGATAGTCATGTTGATTTTTATCTGTGTCGAGCGACTGAGTTTACCAAAGAGTAGATCAGATAAATTCCAGCAAGATATCCAAATTATGACGCCGACAACAACATAAGAGAGATTATCTCTGCCCATCTTTCGAGAGAAAATTAGTTTTCCAACTTTACTTTAACTTGGCCGCTGACGACCTCGCTTGATATCCAACTAGTTGAAGAGACTATCTGGTGGACCAGTTTCAGTACCTTTGTCAATTGAGCGTTTTCTCACTTCGGCCAAAAGTTCCCTACCATCTTTTTCCCACGAGATTGGCTTCAGTTTGATTCTGGTTGGCAATCTTTCTTTCAAATCTTCGCGCTCAACGTCGGAAATCCTGACGTTTTTAAGTTTGACCTTTATTCTGACAGAACTTCCGAAGTCCACGACGACATAGCATGATGTTTCGTCAGTTATTTCGTCCAGTTCTCCATCAATCCAAGTATCTTGGTACGGAACTGCTGGATCCTCCTCTCGATTCAAGTTGCCGAGATCGAATGTGGGAACAACTTGATCGCTCTTCTCCGCAGCAAGGCAGAGACCCATGACTTCCGCATTTCGCCAGTATCGAAGTTGTACGATTCAGTTCCGCTTGTCGCGATCAAAGGTCAGCCAGAATGATCAAAAAGGTTGTCAAGACGTTCGACGCGAGTTTAAAAACTCTAGTCTGCTATTATTTCGCACTTGATCGTAACAATGGTCTTAACGCCCAGTCCAAACAAGGCATTCGTATTGTTTGATACGTTGAAGAATCAGGATGGAATCGTACTATGAACATGTAATCGCACTTGATGTCATACTTGTCTCCAAGAATGATGGTATACAAGTTGATTTGGACTGCGAACTTCCAGTAGTTTGTATCTTGCATGAACCAAAGAGAAGAATCTTTGAGCTTTCGATTGTATGACTCCGAGCGTGAAACTCTGTGTGGCGATCGTTTCCAATCAACGATAATGAAAATAGGTTCACTTCTCGGCATCTCATTCTGAGGCATAATGCATCTCTCTGGATCGAGCGTGAAGACGGCATCGATAGTTCCAGTAAGTTTGTACTCTTCGTGATACACCATCCACTCAGTTCGGTAAGGCTTGAGGTGAGGATTATCGCACACAAAACGCATGAATTGGCGCCACTCTTTGGTCTCGATTTGAGCAGGCAATGTATGGCCATGTTGTTTTTGCATATGAATCCATTCATAATACGCGATTTCATGCAAACAAAGTAAATCATGGTTCGTATATTTGGAAGGCAAAATGTTGTTATTTAGAAATCCTTCGATGTCGCGATGTAGCCACTTTCCGAGGTCAGCTCGTTCTCCCCAATTAGTCTTGATTTGAGTCGGAGTTAGGCCAGAGTATTGAGACGGTTTGGAACGCGTCGATAATTTCTTGCTGACATCATCAGCATCAAACTTTGGAAAAAGAGTGTCTTTCCATGTCGTTACGGACATGAAATAATCTCGCGGAAATCCTGAGACAAAATAGATGTGTTCATCTTCGTTAATCATGATGTTTTTGTCACGAGTGTGACCATTCTGTTTCGACAAGACGTCGAAATATTCGCAAATCATGCTTTCTTTCATTTGACATTGCGTTTAGTTCGCTGCTGACAGCTCATTCCGAGTTTTCTCTGCCGAGTCTTTCGATCAAAAATCTCGTCAAGACGTTCGATCAAAAAGGTTGCCGACACATTTGAAGTAAAATGTTTTTCGTTCGAGAGGAATAAAAATGTATCACTTTGAAGAGGAAATCGCGAAAGGATCTTATGGTCGCGTTCTGGAAGTCAGCAGGGAAGGACAGTCGTATGCGATCAAAGAATTCATCGTAGGAGACAGAAAACGTAGCATCTTGGGCGCCGTTCATCTCAAAGAAGTGGACGCCCTCAAGAGATGCAGACATCCTTTCATTCTTCAACCCTTGGCGATTACCTATACGTGTCCATACTATGGACGCAAAATGTCCGACATGACGGATGAAATTTTTGTCGTCATGCCTCTAGCCATCGACTCTTGCTTCGAGTTCAAGAGGAGGGATGAATGTACTGTCCCAATAGCAAAACGATTCATGCTTCAAATTACACACGCATTGGCATATCTTCATGCCCACAAAATGTGCTATCGTGACGTCAAGAGTGCCAACGTTTTAGTTTACAAAGATGCAAAATACTCGGACGCTTACAATGCAATCTTGTGTGATCTCGGAATGTGCAAACCTCTCACCAATGGACACATCAACTCGGAACATGTTGGAACTGCTGCTTATAAGGCACCCGAAGTCATGTTGTCTCCAGGAATATACACATATTCGATGGACGTGTGGAGTCTCGGTGTTCTTTTCATTGAGATGATCAATATTCACATACCATTTAATCGACAACCCGATAACAAAGGAGCGAGTCGCATGGAGAATACCGAGGTTCTCACCAAAATATTCAAACACTTGGGATCACCTGACATGTCAACTTTCAATAAAATGACTGAAGGAGGCAATACTATCATCAGTTATGCCAAGATCTCGAAATGGAAACCCAAACCGATCGCCAGTCTGTTTGACGCATCTGCTCCCAAAGTGGATGAATTCGAAGAAATATCGGAAGGTCTCCCGAATTTTGGTACGTTGGATGAGTTCTATGATCTTCTTCAGAAAATGCTGGCGATAGATCCAGATTGCAGAATCTCCATGGCAGAAGTTTTGAGACATCCTTTTTTCTCACAAGTTCCAACTGATGGCGATTCGCCTATGTGGAGAGGATTGTGTAACCCTCCTTTGATCGAACCGAAACCACATATTCTCAAGAAAATCGCAAATGATGAGAAGCGAAATATAGGACTTGATGTTATTTCTCAGATTTCCGTTGATCATTGCAACCTTGGATACAGAATTATGTTCTTGGGACTCGATCTTTACGATCGTTGTTTGCTCGCTCTTGAGGAAATGTCTGTTCCTCAAGAGCGAACGACAGATGATACTTTCCTCGAGTCAGAAAGCGGACAGTTTTTGTCTACAACTTCGGTACAGAAAGGAGAGTCAGAAAGAGGACAGAAAATCGTCAAAGTTGACGAAACTGATGTTGGTCTTCTAGCTTATACGTGCTGCTACATAGCATGCAAATACTTCATGGATGAAATTACGCCAGATATTAGGATGCTCTTTCCGAAGACTAGTTGCTATGAAGATAGTCGGGTCATTCAGATGGAAAAAACGATTCTCATGGAACTTGTCAAGTGGGAAACTTATCGTCCAACTGTGTATGATCTTTTAGATCAGAAGACAAATCCAGCGACTCTCTTCGTGCTTTTGAAAAAGAAGACAAATGTGTATGGACATTCGATAGCAAAGATAGCATCACAGTTTGCTAAACTAGCACAATAATTAGAACACGCAACTCGTAAAGAGTTTAGTGAAAATCACACGACTACCGTAATACCGAACTCTTCGCTAGATAATGTTCCCTCGCCACAAGTATCAACGGTAGCAACACGATAGTAATACTTTGTGCCATAAACTAGCGGAGTACCAACCGCATTAAGTACGCGTACCTGAGGAATTGGCGTGAAGCCTGTCTTGCTGGTATTCGTCGTTGTAATACCTGGAGAAGTATTGACGTAAACATTGTAGCCTAAAATGACGGCACTTGTTGTTGTCGGAACGAGAACAGGATTCCAAGAAGCGTCAAAACTAACTTTAGAGAAATCTACTTGACTTGCTGTCAAACCAGTAGGTGGAAGAGAAGTTGGGCAAGAAACTGTACCGCTAGGAGCAGAAGGCGGTACATAAACAGAACCTGAGAAGAGTTGCGGTTTGATATAAAAATATATCAACAAGAAAGCCACCACGAGCAAAACAATAATCACAAAGAATGCTATCCATTCTGGTGGTGACGTTGGTGGCGGCTTATTGTCATCCATTCTTCTTTCAGTTGTTGAAAAGTTTTGTCGAGCCGTCGTCAAAACTGGTCGGTCTACAAGTTTGTTTCCGCGTCCTGAAAACTGAAACAAGAGTTTTGTTTTCCATGCCATAAAATGGATGCTTCTCCTGTTTTTACCAAATGGACGCAACTGAGAAAAATCGGAGGCGGTTCTTTCGGCTATGTCTACAAGGCCAAAAGAGAGGACGCAATCGATGACACATGGTTTGCCATCAAAGTAGCCAAAAAAGCCGGAGAGGAAGATAAAGCTCTTCGCTTGGAAATTGACATTCACTCTCGTCTCACACATCCTGATATCGTTCGATATGTCAATGCTTTCGACATTTCTGTTTGCGGAGGATCAAGCATTGTGCAAGTACCAGTAGGAAAAGGAAAGTGTATCGCAATGGTACTTGAGTTGCTTCCCGGAAAGAATGTCGAACAGTTGGTCAAAGTGAATGGTCAACTTTCCGAAGTGTTGATCAGGCGTTTGGCCAAGCAGATGGTTAGTGCTCTCAGTTATCTCAAAGAGCAAGGAATCGTGCACAATGATATCAAGCCAGCGAATATCCTTACTGATTCTGATAGCAATTTCAAGTTGGCGGACTTTGGTTTGTCCAATAAGATCGAGAATAGTTCCAATATCAAGAAAGGTACCCCGTTATACATGGCGCCTGAAATTCTGCTTCAAGCAGCTGGTCCATACTTTTTCAGTTATGCGACGGACATGTGGGCACTCGGTGTGGTATTATTCTTTGTTATATATAGCGACTTGCCTTGGGTTGAGACAAATAATTTGGGCAGATTTATTGCAGAAGTGAAGAAAGGCAAGCTAGACAGATGGGGTCGCGATACGGAACCGGAAGATTTAGCAGAATTCTTAGATGGTTGTTTAGTATGGAATCCTCACGATAGGTTTACGCCAGCTGATTGCCTTGCGAGTCCCTTTCTGACTAATCCGGAGATTTCCTCTCCGGCCGGCCTAACTGAGGAAGCTAGATTCTCTTCAGACATGGCAGAATTTGGATCAGGATCGAGGGAAGAGTTTTATTGGTGGTTGGCACGCAAGTATCCTAAAAATGGTGGCATACCATTGATTCGCTTCAATGAACTCTACGATGGTATCATCGGAGGGAAATAAGGTCGACAAACTTGTATTTACTTCTCTCATCAGAGAGTTGTAACTTTAGACTACAGCTATTTTAGGACAAATGTTCTGTCTTTGTTCTTGAATACATTTCTGCAAAAAGTACCATACAATGATCAAAAGTATCAACATAACGACGGCCGCCACGATTGCAATCACCAGTGCGATCGGGGAAATCCCACCGCCACCCTTTTTGGGCGGATTACTGGTTCTGGTGGCCATTCCCTTTACAAAGCAAAATAAAATTCTGCAAGCAAGCAAACTTTTGATTGAAATCTGTCAAGATGGATGCCGACTTGACTGTCACATCGAGCATTCTCTTGCGATTAAATCCATTGAAAATACGATCGAAGCAATCGTAGAGGCCACTTTCATAACATAGCGTGAGAGGATGGTCCGGAATACTGTCTGGCAATTCGTCTACAAAGTAGCCTCTAATTTCTTTTCTCAGAGCGATATCACCAAGTCGATGCTCTTTGAGATCGACTTTGGGAGTCAAACTGGCAATAACTGCTTCCAAATTTCCATACTGCTTGATGAGCTTGAGGGCATTCACCCAGCCATACTTTGGAATTCGATCATTGTAATCAGTTCCAAGCAAAGTGCAAAAATCAACGAAGGCATTTCGACTCAATCCGAGAACTCGTAGAACTTCACTCAAAATAATACAAGTACACTTGTGAGTTGGCTTTTTGCCTTGATATGATCGTTTCACGTCGATGATCATGATATTGGAACCATGAGCCAAAGTATCTCCATCATTAGAGACCACCCCGGTAGCCAAACCTGCTCGCACTAGTCTGGCACAAACTGCTTCGGCTTCGTAAGGTCCTTTCAGTACCGGCAATCCCATCGTCCTGAGCATATCCTCGAGGTATTCCCAGTCTTGAGGCTGGAAAGTCACCGCGCGAATAATCTCGTTATGAAGAGCTGTCCGAATCTTGTCGTTATCAGGTTCCTGCTGCAGGGCATGCCTCAAATCTGCAATCTTTTCGTCTCTCTGGAGACCAACACTGGCACGATCTTCCTTCGTCCTGTCCTTGAGACGGAATGGTCTTCCGTCAAAAACCGGAATGAAATTAATGTCCGATTCAATGAAAGCCATTGCGAGTTGATAGTATTTTTCCAACCAGAAAGAGCGCATGTTTTCATGTTTTGGATCTTCTTTCGCAACATCGATGAATTTGCAAGCTTCTTCTCTCGCTACAGCCATGTACTTATACGCGTAAATGCAAACATCTCCGGCAAGTGTCGTTCCTTTGAAAGTTTTGAGAGGGACATCTTTCAGGATCGTTTCGGGATGCTTTTGCTTGAGCGTTTTGAGTAGATCTGCGATCCCCATCTTTTTGACTGAAAGGAAGAACAAATTTGTCTACTCTTTTTGCCTCAGACCTGAAGGTCTTTAGCTTTCCATGTTTTACATCTCGGCTTTGAAACTGAGAAACGACTCGACGTAGCGAAGAACATCCAACCTTTGATTTTTCTTGTTGACCGTTTCGCTGCTGGCCAGTGTTTTCTTCTGCACTTTCGTCAGCATCGCGACCAGTTGCGGCCATGCTTTTCCCAACTCTCTGTCGAACTGCTTGCTGAAATTTAGCGCCGAGATGTCCTTAACTCCAGTTCTCTTGATAATAAACATGGCAGTCGCCAGAATGTAAGGATTGAGATCATACGTGTTGGGAAGCAGACCCGCCACTTCTTCCCAAACACCGGTAGCATCCTCTGTTTCCTCTGTCAATCCTTGCAACAAGATTTCATACAGTGCGATGAACTCTTTCCTCGTTTTTTCTTGCACTGGTGCCTTCGCTTGAACTTTCGGCTGATTTGGCGCTTTACCACCATAGTAGTAGAATTTTTGTCTAGTCAGGTTGGATAGATTCCTGGTTTTTCCTCTCGCATCTGCATCAGGATACGATTTTGGTACAACTGTTGGATCTTCCATGCGACAATTTAAGTCAAAAAAATTTGATCCGATTTTTATAAATCAATTATATTTCTAACTGAGTAATCGTCTTTTTGAAAGCAACTAGCCAAAACATGGATGAAATCAAGAGATGTACTCACTTGTTACAAGGAAGAAAAAGACATGGCCGGGCTTGTGGCGAAAAAGTCAGCAAGAAAGATCCGGAACAACGTTTTTGCGCAGGACATAGAATTTGTGTCTACGTCACAGGTTCAAAAAGGCAACCTTTGGTACCAAAACCTACGGAAAAATATATCGACTTTGAGACTTTCTCATCGTCATTAATTTAATGACAAGATGTTATAACATCTTGTCATAACATCTTTTTATAACAAGATGTTATCACAAATCTTGATCACCCTTGAAGTTCACCCTCGTGAAATCGACGGGAGAATCTTCTCCATCTCTGAGAACGAGAAAAGCGGGATCGTCCATAGTAACGGCATCCTCCTTTCCGCGCTTACGATAGTCCCACAACAAGACAACCGCAAAAATCGCTATCAGGGCGGCACCTGCTCCTCCAACGATCATCAAAGGTAGCCTCCAAGAAGAGGGAGGAACCGTGTCGATCGGCTTTTCGGCAGGAGCGTCACGAGCTGCGACAACTGTCTCACCAACTTGTTTCTGAAAATCGAGAGCAAAAGCTGCAATGTGACTTGCCAACAGCAGTTTTCCCATTGGATATGCAACATCCTTCTCACCCGAGCGAAAATCAATGTAGGGACACCTTTTGACTTTTTTGTCAAGACCATCGGACAAAGTTCTGACGTCATCGTAGTCAACCGTGAGAAACGAAAATCCAGTCTTCAAGCTCTCTTCTTGAAGCAAACTTTGCCACTCACTGTTCTGAAAACGAAGACCGGCAGCATTTCCTCTCTTCACCAACAGTGTGATCGTCACGGAAGCCATCTCTGGATTTCTAAGGTTTAATGACCTGCGAAAGTTTTTGTTGTTTTTCTTGTTGAAGTCAGTTGTTTTCTTCTTTCTCATCTCCGTACACGGCTTCGGGAGAACCATCATAGTTTCCAACCTTTGTGACCTCGAGAGGAGACTGATTGTTTCCCAGAAGACTCATCACGGCTTTACTGAAGGTGTTCCAATATCCGGTCAAAGTTTTCCTACCAGAGGTGATAATTTCGGTCGCACTTGTAGTCTTCTCGACAGGAATTCCTCGCATCACATTGAGCTCTTCTTCCCGCTTCTTCTGAATGACATAAATCGTGACGGCAGTAGCTGCTAAAATCAGAGCACCCCCTCCCACCCAAAGCATGACATCATTTTCGGATTTCTTGTCTTCCTCGTCCATTTAACGGAAAGAATTCTTTTTCGACATCGGTATGGACTTCGATTTCAACTCGGACAATCGAACCTTTGGCAACCTTTTTGATCGGAAGACTCGACGAGACGTTTGATCAAACCTTTGGCAACCTTTTTGATCAAACCTTTGGCAACCTTTTTGATCGAAAGACTCGACAACCTTTTCGATCAAACCTTTTTGATCAAACGTCTTGACGAGATTTTTGATCAAACGTCTTGACGAGATTTTTGATCAAACCTTTGGCAACCTTTTCGATCGGAAGACTCGACAACCTTTTTGATCGAAAGACTCGACAACCTTTTTGATCAAACCTTTGGCAACCTTTTTGATCGAAAGACTCGACAACCTTTTTGATCAAACCT
>Ga0194055_10001169_pt1 | contig 21350 bp, 14 predicted proteins | sample SepL449m_MetaG_FD_155482 | JGI IMG/M metagenome (GOLD analysis project Ga0194055, IMG submission 155482) | Anoxic zone freshwater microbial communities from boreal shield lake in IISD Experimental Lakes Area, Ontario, Canada - Sep2016-L442-9m | ecosystem: Environmental > Aquatic > Freshwater >...
CGCGCAAGTGTCAAAGGCAATTGCCGAAGGTGCTCACATAATTGTTCTATCAGATCGTGATGGCGATTCCGAAGAAGCTCCTATCCCAATGCTGCTTCTGACCGCTGCGGTGCATCACCATTTAATTAGAGAAAAAACTCGCATCAATGTTGGACTCGTGGTTGAAACCGGCGAAGTGCGAGAAGTTCACCATGTTGCACTACTCGTAGGGTTTGGTGCTGCTGCTGTAAATCCATATCTAGCAATGGAATCTGCTGAAGACTTAGTGCGCCAAGGGGTAATCACAGGCATAACACCCGAAAAAGCGGTTGCGAATTTAATTAAGTCCTTAGGTAAGGGCGTTCTTAAAGTTATGTCCAAGATGGGCATCTCAACTATTGCTTCTTACACGGGTGCTCAAGTATTTGAAGCTGTCGGACTTTCTCGCGAAGTGGTCGATGAATACTTTGTTGGAGTTACCTCCAAACTTGGTGGCATATCACTCGAAACAATTGCCGAAGAGACCATTAAGCGTCATCACATTGCTTACCCACCAGGAGGCGAAGTTCCTGGCACCAAACGACTTCCTATTGGCGGGGAATACCAATGGCGCCGCGAAGGTGAACCACACTTATTTGATCCAGAGACAGTATTTGCGTTACAACATGCAACACGAAGCAAGCGTTATGACATTTTCAAGCGTTACTCCAGTCATGTGGATGATCAATCTCGCCGCTTGATGACGCTGCGCGGACTCTTCGAATTCAAGACTGGCTTACGCCCTGCAATTTCGATCGAGGAAGTTGAACCTCGGGAAGCAATTCTTAAGCGCTTTGCTACTGGAGCGATGTCATATGGTTCAATCTCATCAGAAGCGCACGAAACTCTTGCCATTGCGATGAACCGTTTAGGTGGTAAATCAAACACTGGCGAAGGTGGCGAGGATCCAAGTCGTTACACGCTAGAAGCAAATGGGGATTCCAAACGTTCCGCAATCAAGCAAGTTGCTTCTGGTCGTTTTGGGGTTACCAGCGAATATTTAGTTAATGCTGATGATATTCAAATCAAAATGGCGCAAGGTGCCAAGCCGGGTGAAGGCGGCCAATTACCTGGCAGCAAGGTTTACCCATGGATTGCAAAAGTTCGTTATTCAACTCCCGGAGTTGGTTTGATTTCACCACCACCTCACCACGATATTTACTCGATCGAAGATCTCGCACAGCTCATTCATGATTTAAAGAATGCTAATAACCAGGCGCGAATCCATGTGAAGCTTGTTGCCGAAGTTGGCGTCGGAACTGTTGCGGCTGGCGTAAGTAAGGCGCATGCCGATGTCGTTCTTATTTCAGGCCACGATGGCGGTACTGGTGCATCACCATTAACTTCGCTAAAGCATGCTGGCGCACCTTGGGAACTTGGCTTGGCCGAGACTCAACAAACTTTAATGCTAAATGGTTTGCGTGATCGAATTGTTGTCCAAGTTGATGGACAAATGAAAACTGGTCGTGACGTAGTCATAGCTGCCCTACTTGGTGGAGAAGAATTCGGTTTCGCTACTGCGCCACTTGTTGTCTCCGGTTGCGTAATGATGCGCGTTTGTCATCTTGATACTTGCCCAGTTGGTGTTGCAACTCAAAATCCAGAATTGCGCAAACGCTTCTCTGGAAAGCCAGAGTTCGTGGAGACCTTCTTCGAATACATTGCAGATGAAGTTCGCGAGATTCTTGCCGAACTTGGTTTCAAAACTTTAGAAGAAGCAATCGGCCAAGTTGAATATTTGGATACCAAAAAGGCAATTACTCATTGGAAGGCAAGTGGTTTGGACTTAGCACCGCTGCTGCAAGCTCCAGTATTTGATACCAACGCACCACGTCGGAACACTACGATTCAAGATCATGGATTGGCTGGCGCCCTCGACAACAAATTAATCGAACTAGCTAAAGATGCTCTGGCAACTAAAACTCCAGTTCGAATTGATCTCCCAGTTAAGAATGTAAATCGCACCGTTGGAACGATGCTAGGTGCCGAGATAACTCGTAAACATGGTGGGGCTGGATTGCCAGAAGATACGATTGATGTCGCACTTCACGGAAGTGCTGGAAACTCTTTTGGTGCATTTATTCCAAGTGGTCTAACACTTCGCCTTTACGGTGATGCTAATGACTATGTTGGAAAGGGACTTTCTGGCGGTCGGATAATTGTTAGACCAGATGAAAAAGCAACCTTTAATTCTGGACAGAATGTTATTGCCGGAAACGTAATTGGTTATGGCGCAACTTCAGGTGAAATCATGATTAGCGGTTTAGTGGGGGAGCGTTTCTGCGTTCGAAATTCTGGCGCTACTGCGATTGTTGAAGGCGTTGGCGATCATGGTTGTGAATATATGACTGGCGGTGTTGCGATAATTCTTGGTAAAACTGGCCGCAATTTTGCTGCCGGTATGTCGGGTGGCCGAGCATTCGTATTAGATCTTGATGCCTCCTTAGTTAATACCGAGATGGTGGATGTACTTACAGTGCCACAAGATCAAGCTGCGATTGTTAAAGCTTTGATCTCGAAGTTTTATGCCGAGAGTGGTTCTAAAATTGCGAAGGCGCTACTTGATGATTGGACCGATGGATTGAAGAGAATCTCAATGATCATGCCGCGGGACTACGCAAAGGTTTTGTTGGCTATGGAGCGTGCAGAGCGCGAAGGCTTGCCGATGGACAAGGTAATTATGGAGGCAATCAATGGCTGATCCAAAGGGATTTTTAACAACTTCAAGGCAGACGCCAAAACGTCGTCCAGTTGATGTTCGCATCAAGGACTGGAAAGAAGTTTACGAAGCTCAGGATTTTGCTGATCTGCAAAAACAGGCGGGTCGTTGTATGGATTGTGGTATTCCGTTCTGCCATCAAGGCTGTCCGCTCGGAAATCTAATTCCAGAATGGAACGATTTAATCTGGCGCGGCGAGAAGCGAGAAGCAATAGATCGGCTACATGCGACGAACAATTTTCCAGAATTTACCGGTCGACTCTGCCCAGCACCATGTGAAACTGCATGTGTGGTCGCGATCAATGCTGATGCGGTCACTATCAAGCAAGTTGAACTTCGAACCATTGAAGAAGCCTTTTCTAACGGATCTGTTGTACCACTGCCACCGGATCGTTTGACCGGAAAAACAATTGCTGTAATTGGTAGTGGACCTGCTGGTCTTGCTGCGGCCCAACAATTAACTCGCGCTGGCCACACCGTCGCGGTTTATGAACGAGGCGCCAAGCCTGGTGGTCTGCTTCGTTATGGCATCCCAGAATTTAAAATGGAAAAATCTATTGTGGATCGCAGAATTTCTCAGATGGAACAAGAGGGAACAAGATTTCGCAGTGGTGTAAATGTTGGAGTTGAAATTACCGGCGCCGAATTGAAATCTAAATATGATGCAATAGTCCTCGCAGTTGGCGCAACCAATTGGCGCGATCTTGATGTGCCAGGACGGGAATTAAAGGGCATTCACCAGGCGATGGAATATTTACCTTGGGGAAATAAACAGGGGTTGAATGAATTAACCGAGGTTCCACCAATCAATGCCGCAGGCAAGCACGTTGTAATTCTTGGCGGCGGTGATACTGGTGCGGATTGTTTAGGTACTGCTATTCGTCAAGGCGCCGCGAGTATTACCCAACTTGAAATCATGCCGAGGCCAACCGAGGAGCGTCCGACCTCGCAACCTTGGCCAACTTATCCAATGATTTATCGCGTTAGCAGCGCTCACGAAGAATCAGGGGAGCGTATCTTCTCGGTTTCGACTGAAAAATTCCTTGGGGATGAAAAAGGTAATTTGCGTGCCTTGCAGATTGTGGAAAGCAAGTTCGAAAATGGAAAATTTGTAAAGGTTCCTGGTTCGGAAAAAGAAATTCCAGCTGATTTAGTATTTCTTGCAATGGGATTTGTTGGCCCAGAAAAATCTGAACTTCTGACTCAATTAGAAGTAGAACTTGATGATCGTGGAAATATCAAGCGCGATGGTTCATATGCGACAAACGTCGAGGGTGTATTTGTTGCTGGCGATGCTGGTCGTGGTCAGTCATTAATCGTCTGGGCAATCGCTGAAGGTCGAAGCGCAGCCGCAGCAGTAGATGAATTCTTGGTGGGTGAGACGCAACTTCCTGCTCCAATTGAACCAACAGCCAGACCAATGATGGTTTAACGATTCTAATAGATTAAGGTTAAGTACATGCGTAGAGCGAAAATTGTTTGCACGATGGGTCCTGCCGTTGAAGCACCAGAAAAGGTTGCCGAACTAATCGCAGCTGGAATGAATATGGCGCGGTTAAACCTCTCGCATGGTGGCTATCCAGAACACCAAGCCCGATTGGATTCTGTGCGCAAAGCTGCTGCAGATGCCGGGGTAGCAGTTGCAATTTTGGTTGACCTACAAGGTCCAAAAATTAGACTCGCTAGATTTGAAAACGGCCCACATGAATTAGCGCGTGGGGATATTTTCACAATCACTACCGATGAGGTTCCTGGCACAAAAGAGCGCGTAGGCACGACTTATAAAGGGTTGCCTGGTGATTGCAAGCCAGGGGATCGCATTCTTATTGATGATGGCAAAGTAACCGTTGAAGTTGTAGAAGTAAAAGGAAACGATGTAGTAACCAAGTGCATCGAACCCGGGGCAGTAAGCAATAACAAAGGCATTAACTTGCCAGGTGTTGCAGTTTCAGTTCCAGCTCTATCCGAGAAGGACCGCGATGATTTGCGTTGGGGGTTACGTGCTGGCGCAGATTTCATCGCGCTTTCCTTCGTACGAAGCGCGCAGGATATAAAAGATGTACATGCAATTATGGATGAAGAAGGAATTCGACGTCCAGTAATTGCAAAGATTGAAAAGCCACAAGCGGTTGAAAATCTTGCTGGAATCGTTGAAGCATTTGATGGCATTATGGTTGCCCGCGGCGATTTAGGCGTAGAAATGCCCATCGAAGAAGTTCCGCTTGTGCAAAAACTTTGTGTGACCCTGGCGCGTGAGGCTGCCAAGCCAGTAATTGTTGCGACCCAGATGCTGGATTCAATGATTACAAATTCTCGTCCAACTCGTGCCGAAGCAACTGACTGCGCTAATGCTGTATTAGATGGCGCCGATGCTTTGATGCTCTCCGGTGAAACAAGCGTTGGAGAATTTGCAATTGAAGCCGTTACAACAATGGCTCGCATTATTGAACGTACCGAAGAAGCCATGTTGGATCGAATTCCTGCTTTATCTCATTCACCTAAGACTAAGGGTGGTGCAATAACAAAGGCAGCTACTGAAGTTGGCGCCATCGTTGACGCGAAATATTTGATCGCATTTACGCAGAGCGGTGATTCAGCACGTCGTATGTCTAGATTGCGTTCGCCAATTAACATTTTGGCACTTACGCCTCAAACTGAGGTCTATAACCAACTCGCACTTTCTTGGGGAATTGAACCGATGATTACACCAATGGTTTCGCATACCGATGAAATGGTGAAACAAGTGGATGCGATCCTCATTGATTCTAAGCGAGTTTCCAAAGGTGAGAACGTCATAATCGTTGCCGGATCACCTCCAGGGATACCTGGATCAACTAATGCAATGCGGGTTCACCGAGTAGGCGATGCTGTCGAAGGAATTGCTCCCGCCTATCGCAAGTAGTTCCAGCATTTACATCCTTAGTTAGACCTAAGTTAGACTTGCCCCAACGCCTCGGTACTCCAACGGTAGAGAGGGCGGACTCAAAATCCGCACAGTGTCGGTTCAAATCCGACTCGAGGCACATGACAACAAATTCAAAACCAGCTCGCATTCTTGTCGCGGAAGATGAGGCGTTGATTCGCCTTGATCTGGTTGAGATGCTTACCGAAGCCGGATATGAAGTCGTTGCACAAGCTGCAAATGGAATTCAAGCAATCGAATTAGCAAAAGAATTTAAACCCGATCTAGCTATATTGGATGTCAAGATGCCGGAACTAGACGGCATTTCTGCTGCAGAGCAAATAATCGAAATCGCGCCAGTCCTTATGTTGACCGCATTTAGTCAGAAGGAACTTGTTGAAAGAGCAAGGGATGCTGGCGTCATGGCATATGTTGTTAAACCTTTTAGCATCGACGATTTGACGCCGGCAATTGAGATTGCGATGAGTCGTCATTTGCAGATGCGATCACTTCGCGAGGAAGTCGCCGATCTACACGAGCGATTAGAAACTCGAAAAGTTATTGATCGTGCGAAGGGGATTCTTATGGCAGCTCTTGCCCTGAGCGAACCAGAAGCATTCAGTTGGATCCAGCGGGCGGCGATGGATCGGCGTATCAGTATGAAGGCGGTTGCCGAGGCGGTTATCTCGCCAGATGCGGCCTTAGATCGGTAGAGATAGGTAGGGATAGGTAGGGCTAGGTAGGGCTAGGTAAAAAACGTGAGTTCGGCCCAAATTTCCCGCTCAAATTGCCTGTGTAACAATCGGGTTAAGAGTTCAAAAATGGGTCAATTTAGGTTGAGTTAACCTGCCGTTAACCTATAGCCTTCAACCCTCCCTTTCCCGGGAAAGCAACACAAAACAGGAAGGTCTAACCAATAAATATGAACAAGAATACAAAGCGCATTCTTGGTGTTGTTGGTGCTGTAGTTCTATCAGTTGGAACTCTAGCTACATCAACTCAAGCTGCATCTAAATCTGTATCTCTAGTTTTCCAAGGACCGCTTTCTGGCGGAGAAGCTCTTGCTGGTCAAGATGAACTTCTTGGAACACTCACAGCTCTTCAAATGTACAACGATTCAAACCCAACCGTAAAGGTAACTCTTATTAAGGCTGACGATCAAGGAGATCCAGCTGTTGCAGGACCTGTCTCTCAAGGTATTGCATCTAACAAGAGCGTTGTTGGAATTGTCGGTAGTGCGTACTCAGGTGCAACTATCGCTTCATTCCCTGCTTACAAGGCAGCTGCGATTCCTATGGTTTCACAATCAGCTACTCGCGTAACTCTTACTGATCCAAAGGCAGCCGACAACGGCTTCCCAATCTTCCACCGCGTCGTGCCACCAGATTCAGTTCAAGGTCCAGCACTTGTTCGTTGGGCATCTGAAGGAGTTTCTTCTCCTAAGGCATACGTCGTTGACGATCAGCAAACATATTCAACTGGTCTTCGTGATGCTATGAAAGCAACATGGACAGCAAAGAAGATTTCAGTTACCTACGGTCAACAACCAAAGGGAACAACTGATTACACATCAGAAGTTTCAAAGGTATTGGCTTCAAAGGCAAACATCGTTGTTTACGCTGGTTACTATGCAGAAGCTGGTGCTTTTGCTAAGGCCCTCAAAGACGGCGGTTACACAGGCGTATTCGCATCAGGCGACGGAACAGTTAACACTGGCTTCGTAACCGGTGCTGGTGCTGCTGCAGCCGAAGGTGCTCGTCTAACAGCTCCTGACTTCCCATTCACCGGCGTTGCAAATGCTGCTCAAAAGGCTGCATACACAAAGGCAACCGGCGAAGCGATTTCAAAGGCTGATTCACACACCTACGTCGTATCATCATTTGATGCTACAAACGTCTTCCTAACTTGTATCAAGGGTGGTTCTACTACTCGCGGAGCAATTCAGAACTGTATTACAAAGGGCAAGTTTGATACTTTGTCTGGCGTAAAGATCAGCTTCAACCGTTACGGTGACGTAATCGGAGGCGCTCCAATCGGAGGCTTCGTAGTTAAGGGTGGAGTTATTACATACGTAAGTGCTAAGTAATACTTAGTACCACTTTGTAGTAACCGCACTAAATAGCTTGTAGAGATCTGGAACTGTGCCTGATAAAACAGGTGCAGTTCCAGACTCTCTTTAGATACCGACCAATATTTTGAAAAGAGCCTGATGAACTTCTCAGTATTAACCAGCCAATTCTGGCCTTTGCTAATTAATGGTCTAGCCGTTGGACTGATTTACGTCCTTATTTCGCTGGGCTACACAATGGTTTATGGCGTTCTTCGCCTTATCAACTTTGCCAACTCAGAAATCTTTATGGTTGGTACTTTTGCGACAGTAATTGTTACGCGAGATATTTTTAAATATACCAGCGCCCACGAAGCGCTTCATGGTTTCCGCCTCATTGCAACCTTACTTTTAATTTTATTAGCCTCCATGCTTTTCTCTGGAGTTACTGCAGTTCTGGTCGAGATAGTCGCTTACCGTCGCCTTCGTTCAAAAGGCACCAACCGCCTAGCAAGCCTAATTTCTGCAATCGGAACTTCGATCATGATCTCAGAAGCAGTTCGCATGCTTACTAAATCAGCACCGGTGCCGACCCCGCGCCTGCTCAATAAATTCTTTTTATTCACAATCGGAAGTGTAAAAATCAGAATAGATACCTTCTTGGTTATCATCTCTGCTGCACTAATCTTCTTTATGGTTGATCGATTTGTAACAAAAACTCTCCTCGGTAAGGCAATTCGTGCGGTATCAATGAGCGAGGAAACCTCAAAGTTAATGGGCGTGAATCTAAACCGAGTTATTTCCGCAACATTCCTTATCGGTGGGTTAGTTACCGGCGCAGCGGCCTTTCTTTATATGCAGGTGTATGAAACTACGGTCTTCAACGTTGGCTTCAATCTCGGACTGGCGGCATTCACCGCAGCAGTGCTCGGTGGAATTGGAAATATCCGCGGTGCGTTTTATGGTGGATTAACTCTCGGACTTTTCGAACAATTTGCCTCTGCAGTAATCGGGGGACAATGGAAGTCAGTAACCGTTTTTACAGTTCTAGTTTTGGTACTTCTCTTTAAGCCAAATGGATTATTTGGTGAAGCGATCCAGCAGAGTAGGGTTTAACAAATGATAAATTTACGAGATAAAGGCGCCCAACTCTGGGAAGGCTGGAACCGGCCCAAGCGAGTTACCTTCGCTGTAATCGCTGTCGCAATGGTTGGTCTTCTGCCATTCGGTGGAGATTTCTCATTCACAAGTATTTTGAACACGCCAGTTAGCTCTTACCAGTCTGTTCTTGTTTACCCAGTTGGCATGTTCGTTTTAATGGCACTTGGACTGAACATAGTTGTTGGAAAGAGTGGGTTGCTAGACCTTGGTTACGTAGCATTCTTCGCAATCGGCGGTTACACCGCTGGCGTACTTGGAATTCACACTCATTTAAATACTTGGGAAATCCTGCCCATTGGAATGGGTATGGCTATGATCGCTGGTGTCCTTCTTGGATTGCCGACACTTCGCTTGCGTGGTGATTACCTAGCGATTGTGACTCTTGGCTTTGGTGAGATTGTTCGAATTGTTGCGCTAAATACCCAATCGATTGGTGCCTCAACTGGTATTCCTAGTATTCCGACACCACCTAAAACCTTTGGTCTAAAATTCGATATTGTTCACAACAACTCTTATTTCTGGGTTGTACTCATACTTATTTTGCTGGTTATTTGGATGATTCGTCGCTTTACCGTGCGTCGCCCAGGTCGCGCTTGGGAAGCGATCCGCCAAGATGAGGATGTTGCAATTTTGATGGGTGTGCCAATCTTGCGTTACAAAGTTTGGTCTTTCAGTATCGGCGCGGCAATTGGTGGGGCTGCTGGCGTAATTTTTGCATCTAAGACGCAATATGTTGCACCAAATATGTTCACCTTTAACGTCTCGGTTTTAATTCTTTCTTGCGTCGTTTTCGGCGGAATGGGAAATATCTGGGGTGTAATTGTAGGCGGCGTTATTTTGGCTTATTTGCCAGAGCGTATTCGTTTCATTTCAAACGCTCGCCAACTAGTTTTTGGAATCGCTCTAGTTGTAATTATGAATGTTCGCCCTGACGGACTGCTTCCTAGAAAGAAGCGCGAGAAATTGGGAGCGGTAAAAGAAGCGAAAGAAGTGCCAAATGGCTGAGCGCATTCTCGAACTTAAGAACCTGACCATGCAATTCGGTGGTGTTAAGGCGTTAGATAACGTCAACTTCCACGTAAATCGCGGTGAAATTTGCGCCCTCATTGGCCCAAACGGTGCCGGCAAGACGACGGTATTCAACGTGGTGACTGGCGTTTACAAACCAACTTCAGGTGAAATTGATTTCAAAGGTAAGAGCTTGCTTGGACTAAAGCGCAATAAAATTACTGAGACTGGTGTGGCTAGAACTTTCCAGAACGTCCGACTTTTCGGAGATATGACAGCACTTGAAAATGTGATGACTGCCACCGATGTTCATAAGAAATCTGGACTCGTCGGAGCACTTTTCGGCTCACCTCGTGCTCGCCGCGAAGAGAAAGCTGGACGTGCTCGCGCCCACGAACTTCTAGAGTTTATGGGAATTGATCACAGAGCTGATCAACTTGGTAAGAATCTTCCATACGGCGATCAACGTCGACTCGAAATTGCACGTGCTCTAGGTACCGAACCAGAGATTGTGTTACTGGATGAGCCAGCTGCCGGTTTCAACCCGGCTGAAAAAGTCGCGCTAGCCGACACGATTAGGAAGATCAGAGATGCGGGCTACACGGTTCTACTTATTGAACACGATATGTCACTAATCATGGGTATTTCAGATCGCGTCTCGGTTCTAGATTTCGGCAAAAAGATTGCTGATGACATCCCATCGGTTGTACAGAATGATCCAAAGGTTATCGAAGCTTATTTAGGAGTACCTTCAGATGCGTCTTGAAGTTAAAGATCTAAGAGTCCAATACGGCAAGATTGAAGCCATCAAAGGTATTTCATTCGTCGTAGAACAAGGTGAAATTGTTACTTTGATTGGTGCCAATGGCGCTGGTAAAACAACAACCCTAAAAACTATTTCTGGACTACGTCCAGTTTCTAGTGGCTCGATAACTTATGACGGACAAGATATTTCCAAAATGGCAGCGCACGAGCGCGTAAACCTTGGAATCTCACAAGCACCTGAGGGGCGCGGTATTTTCCCTGGAATGACAGTTCTCGAGAATCTAGAAATTGGTAAGTATTCTCGCAAAGAACGAAAGAGCGAGATGGCCGAAGATTTAGATATGGTCTACGGGCTCTTCCCACGTCTTAAAGAGCGCGTTGGCCAAGCCGGCGGAACTCTTTCGGGTGGCGAACAACAAATGCTGGCAATCGGTCGTGCCTTGATGGCCCGCCCGAAGGTCTTGTTGTTGGATGAACCTTCAATGGGCCTTGCTCCTATGATGATTCAAAATATTTTCAACATCATCACTGAGATTAATAAGCAAGGTGTAACAATTCTTTTGGTTGAACAAAATGCTCAGCAAGCGCTTCAGCGAGCACACCGGGCATATGTTCTTGAAACCGGGAAAGTTGTGAAAGAGGCTAAGGCTTCTGACCTACTTAATGATCCGGCAGTTCGTGCGGCTTATCTTGGTACCGGCGCCGAAAAGGGCCACCACTAAACCATCACGAAATAAGTTCTAGCTCTTCTCGGCAAGTATCAAACAAGTTATCCGAGCAGAACATGTTCGTTGCCCGGCCTCATTTGTAATCTCAACTTCATAGCAGCAAAGAGTTTTTCCAAGTGATACCGCAGTAGCAACGGCGGTAACAAATCCCGCGGTAGCTGATTTGTGGTGAGTGGCATTTATATCTACACCGACAATTCGCCGATCTGGACCCGCATGTAATTGGGTTCCAATTGATCCTAGGCTTTCTGCCAAAACAACATTTGCGCCACCATGCAAAAGTCCGATTGGTTGGGTATTGCCCTCGACTGGCATGCGAGCTACCAAGCGGCTTGGGGAGGCTTCCAGGATTTCAATTCCCATTTTCTTATCAAGCGCACCAGAACCGCGGGCCTTTATGATTTCTAAAAAGTCATCCATGTCAGGAAGTTTAGCCAAACAAAATCGATATTGCGCCTAGAATCTCTCGAGTGAGCGCGTCTAAAAGGTTATTGCTGATTGATGGCCACTCGTTGGCTTATCGCGCCTACTACGCACTTCCAGTCGAGAATTTCATGACTTCTGGTGGGCAGCATACAAATGCCATTTATGGTTTTGCCTCCATGCTGACGAATTTGTTGACCTCGGAGAAACCGACGCACGTTGCAGCAGCATTTGATGTTTCCCGTAAAACTTTTCGCAGCGAGCGATTCCCGGAATACAAAGCTAACCGGGCTTCGACTCCTGATGAGTTTCGCTCGCAGGTTAGTTACCTTTATGAATTGGTCAGCGCATTTGGAATAAAGCATTTTGCGGTTGAAGGTTTTGAGGCTGATGACGTAATTGCAACGCTGGCTAAAGCGGCAGAGGCCGATGGTTTTGAAGTCCTTATCTGTACCGGTGATCGAGATTCATTTCAACTAGTAAATGAATCGACAACGGTTCTATATCCAAAACGCGGCGTCACAGATTTAACCAGGATGACCCCTGATGAAGTTTTTTCAAAATATGGTTTAACTCCGGCGCAGTATCCTGATTTCGCCGCACTTCGTGGCGATCCAAGTGACAACCTGCCATCGACTCCTGGTGTTGGGGAGAAGACGGCCGCTAAATGGATTGTTGAGTATGGCTCGTTAGAAAAATTACTGGCAAGCGCGCAAGAAATCCCAGGAAAAGTTGGTGAATCACTTCGAGGCAATTTGGATGCAATTCGACTAAATCACGAACTGACTCATTTACGAAGTGATATGGATTTGGGTAACAAGACCTCAGACCTAGTCTGGGATGGCATTCTTGATAGTCAATTGCGTGGCTTGTTGGAGAAACTGGAAATCAAGGCAATGGGGGAGCGATTAAAGTCGCTACCGGGCGCAGCGAAAGATTCTGGATCAAATCTTAAAGATATAAAGTCAACTTCTAAATCTCAAACAACTAATGGGGCAGCGGTCGCTTCAAAAGAAGTAACGCCAGATGAGTTAGCAAAGATTTTAGTAGGACACAAATCACCGATCGCGCTAGATTTCTATTCTGCTGATGGCGTTATAAATGAATATTCCGTAGCACTTAGCGAGAGCGAACTTTATATTGTTCGAAGTGAGGTTTTTGGTCAGTGGTTTACTGATTCCACGATTCCCAAGTGGGTTCACGGCGGGAAGGAGATCGCACGTAAATATCCTTTGAAGGGCATTGTCTTTGATACCGAACTCGCTGCATATTTAATTAATTCGGGTGGAAGAAATCTTGCCCTTTCAGATCTGACTGAACGCTTTTTAGGAACTATCAATGATGAGATCGAAGAGAGCCTGTTCCAATCTTTTGATGGATTAGGTGCCATTTCCATAGTGAAATTAGTTCCGCGCCTTGAGGTGGAATTGGTAGCGCGAGAGATGCTGCCACTGATGCAAAATATGGAGATACCGGTGCTAATTGAGTTAGCCGAAATGGAAAACACAGGCATTGCCGTTGATAAAAGTAAATTAGAGGGTTTAGCTGCATTTTTTACCGCCGAGGTCGAGCGGGAAACGCTTGCTGCACACAAAGTCGCTGGTAAAGAATTTAACGTTGGCTCACCAAAGCAATTGCAGGTAGTTCTATTTGATGAGCTCAACTTGCCTAAAACCAAGAAGATCAAGACTGGCTTTACAACTGATGCCGAAAGTTTGGATTGGCTATATGCAAAGACCAAGCATCCGATACTCCAGCATTTGCTTCGCATTCGAGAGGCCGGAAAATTGATGACCACGGTTGAAGGTTTGCGTAATGAAATAGCCAGTGATGGTCGTATTCATACGATCTTTCAGCAAACCGTGGCCGCTACCGGGCGACTGTCTTCGACAAATCCGAATTTGCAAAATATCCCGGTTCGTACCGAAGAGGGCCGGCGAATCCGTGATTGCTTCGTCTCACAGAAACCATATGTAAACCTACTTACAGCGGACTACAGCCAGATTGAAATGCGAATTATGGCTCACCTTTCTAAAGACGCTAATCTGATTGAAGCATTCAAAACTGGCGAGGATTTGCACTCAACGGTTGCTTCACTTGTCTATGGTGTGAAAGCAGATCAAGTTGATGCCGAGATGCGACGTCAGATTAAGGCCATGTCGTATGGATTGGCCTATGGCTTATCTGCATACGGGCTGGCGCAACAACTGGATTTATCGCCAACTGATGCCGCGATCTTGATGGATAAGTATTTTTCTAGATTTGGCGGAATTCGAGATTATTTAAAGACAGTTGTTACAACGGCTCGGGAAAAGGGTTACACCGAAACTATTATGGGCCGGCGCCGTTATCTGCCAGATTTAAACCACGAAAATCGGGCCCGTCGAGAAGTTGCAGAGCGAGCCGCACTGAATGCACCAATCCAAGGTTCGGCAGCAGACATTATTAAGGTTGCAATGTTAAATGTGAAGCGCGAACTTGATAAGCAGAAACTCAAATCTCGCCTACTGCTCCAAGTTCATGACGAATTGATCTTAGAAGTAGCGCAGGGTGAAGAAGAGGTTTTGAGTAAGTTAGTTAAAAACGAGATGGCAAGTGCGGCGGACCTAACGCTTCCATTGGATGTAAATATCGGAATCGGCGCGAGCTGGGATCTGGCTGCGCATTAGTTAATTTTCAGCTCGAGACATCCGGCACTTTAGAGTGGAAGAGTGCATCATCTGCTTCGAGGGAAATCTTATTAGCGGCCTGTAAGTGTTTAGACCCTCGGTTGATTATTAAATATCCAATAAATACACAGAGCGCCATGAAAGCAAAGCAATATTTAGGGGAGTAGTTCTGACTAATCCAGCCACCAATAATTGATCCAATGGAAGCGGCGGTACCCTCAAAAGTCCAGAGCCAACCCAGTGCTGAAGCAGCAGCACCTTGTGGACGAACCGCTTCGGTGATTTCCCAGTAAAAAACCATTTGGGCGCCAATAACTAAACCTAAGAGCGCAGAATTAATTATGAGCGACCAATCGGGGAAAGTGAATGCAAGTGGGATTACAACTACAGTCCAGATTGCGTAATTAATCTTAAATGCACCGAGCGGAGTAGATCGCTTTGAGATAAGTCCGGCCAAAAGCGAACCAATTATGTTGAAGACCGCCATGGTTCCAAAAATCCAACCAGTTCGGTAGGCAACATGTTCAAGCGTCGTGTATGCAGGTACCGCGATATCAAATGCGCCATAGCCAAGGCCAATAAAGATTCCCTCGATTATGAGAACACGAATGGCCGGAAGTTTGAGAATGTGTACGGCATTTTTGACCTTACTCTCTGGGCGCCAATCTTTCGTAACTTGTAAGAGCGCCAGGGCGACGCCTCCTAGCAGCATGGAAAGTGCGGTGGCATTCAGGGCCCAGATCGGGTGCTTGGAAAGTGCGAGGGCTGTGATCAGAACTGGACCAATAACGGCAGAAATACTCATGGCCGCGGTATCAATTGCATAGGTTGCTCGAATTAATTCACTTGGAACGATGGCTTTCCAAAGTGGTCGAACTGCCAGATTTATTGGTGGACCAGTGAAGCCGAGCAGAAAGGCGAAGGTAATTAGAAAGACCGTGCCGTGAGAATAATTAAAGAGTGCGATGGTTAATGAATATAAGGGAACAAAAATTCGAAGTGGAATCCGAAGGCCGAGTCGATCAATCAGGGCCGAGCGCAATCCAGCTGTGGTGGCGCCGGCAATTCCATTCAATCCAACGGCTAAACCAGCAGCCGCGATTGATCCAGTTGCATGTTGAACTTTGAAATAGATTCCAAGTGAAATCATTCCGTAGGCCAGGCGAGCAGGGAATGCAGACAATAAAACCAGTGCGGCGCCAGGTGTTCGCAAAACCTCGAGATAACGTCGCATTTGCCCATCCTATTAGTCGGGTTTGACCCTATCCGCCCGCACGCGTACCCTAGGCACTTCGCGCATCAGCCAGAGGCGCCAGATCAATGCCAGATCAGTACCAGATCAATAAATGTCCTATTCCTACTACTTTCTATCCCTACGGAGAATTTTGACCCCTACACAGATTACGTTAAATGACATTGGCTCAGCCGAAGATTTTCTAGCCGCAATTGAAGGCACAATAAAGAATTTTAATGATGGCGACTTAGTCATCGGAACCGTCGTACAAATCGACCGCGAAGAAGTTCTGCTTGATATTGGTTACAAAACCGAAGGTGTAATACCTTCTCGCGAACTTTCTATCCGCCACGATGTTGACCCATCAGAGATTGTTTCTGTCGGCGACAAAGTAGAAGCACTTGTTATTACTAAAGAAGATAAAGAAGGACGTTTAATCCTTTCCAAGAAGCGAGCACAATACGAACGCGCTTGGGGCGAAATTGAAGGCAAGAAGGAACGCGACGAAGTCGTTACCGGAATTGTTATTGAAGTTGTAAAGGGTGGTCTGATTGTAGATATCGGTCTACGTGGCTTCCTCCCAGCATCACTCGTTGAAATGCGTCGCGTGCGCGATTTGACTCCTTATATTGGCAAGCAGGTTGAAGCCCGCATCATCGAACTCGACAAGAACCGCAACAACGTTGTTCTCTCTCGTCGTGCCTTCCTAGAGCAGACACAATCTGAATCACGTACTACTTTCCTAAACCAACTTACCAAGGGCCAGGTTCGTACCGGTGTGGTTTCATCGATCGTTAACTTTGGTGCTTTCGTAGATCTTGGTGGCGTAGACGGTCTTGTTCACGTCTCAGAACTTTCTTGGAAGCACATCGATCATCCAGGTGAAGTTGTTGAAGTTGGCGATGAAGTAACTGTAGAAGTTCTAGAAGTCGATTTCGAGCGCGAGCGTGTCTCACTCTCACTAAAGGCTACTCAAGAAGATCCATGGCAAGCATTTGCTCGCACTCATACAATCAACCAAGTTGTACCGGGTGAAGTTACCAAGCTTGTTCCTTTTGGTGCGTTTATTCGCGTCTTTGAAGGAATCGAAGGCCTTGTTCACATCTCTGAATTAGCAGAGCGCCACGTAGAAATTCCAGAGCAAGTAGTTCAAGTGGGCGACGAGCTATTCGTGAAAATTATCGACATCGATCTAGAGCGTCGTCGTATTTCATTATCGCTTAAGCAAGCAAATGAAGGACACGAAGTTGAAATCGAAGCATTCGATCCAACTCAGTACGGAATGGCTGCTCGTTACGATGCAGCAGGTAACTTCATTTACCCTGAAGGTTTTGATGCTGATTCCCAAGAGTGGAAGCCAGGATTTGAAACTCAACGCGAAGAGTGGGAGCGCCAGTATGCTGAAGCGCAAACACGTTTCATGGCTCACCGCAAGCAGAAGGAAGAAGCCAAGGCTGCAGATGCTGCCGCAGGCGATTCTCCCGCTGCTCCCGTTGCAGTTGCTGACACCGCTGAGGTTGAAGCATAAATAGCAATCAAACTAGCGTTAAGGGCCCTGACTTTTGTCGGGGCCCTTTACATTTCTGGCTGCGGATATCACTGTCGCGATAGAGTTGTGAAATGCTAATCGTTGCGCTGACTGGTGGAATTGGATCGGGAAAAACATTAGCCGGCAAATATTTCGCAGAACTTGGCGCGATCGTGGTGGATTCAGACGAACTCTCTCGAAGCGTAATTGAACGAGGCACGTCAGGTTTTGATGAGGTTGTATCTTCTTTTGGCGATGAAATTTTGAGCGATGGTTTGATTGATCGTGCGAAATTAGCCGCTGTCGTTTTTGCCGATCCCGAAAAGCGTAAATCCTTGGAAAAAATAATCCATCCAAAAGTGCGGGAAGCTTTTGAGAGCCTTGTTGCCGCCTCACCCAATAGCTCGGTAGTTATAAATCAAATTCCACTTTTAGTTGAAACCGATGGTGCTAGCAGGTTCCAATACGTGATCACAGTGAGTGCCAAAGAAGAGGTGCGGCGCGAGCGGCTATTGGCCAAAGGGTTTTCAAACCATGAAATCACAAAGAGACTAGCGGCCCAGGTGAGTGATTTAGAGCGTGAAAATATTGCCGATGCAGTACTCAATAACGACCGGGACCAAGATTCTCTCCTGCGAAGTGTGGAAAATCTATATGAAGATGTCCTGCTGCCCAAAGCTAAAGCGAACAGTATCTAAGGATGCGCCCAGTAACAGATCTGCAACGTAAGGTAAACCCGTTCGAGGTTATAAGTGATTACATCCCTTCCGGCGATCAACCGACGGCTATTGCGGAGTTAGCAAAGCGGATAAACCGTGGGGATAAAGATGTTGTTCTATTAGGTGCCACTGGAACTGGTAAATCTGCAACTACTGCTTGGCTTATTGAAAAATTGCAACGACCTACCTTGGTACTTGCCCCAAATAAGACATTGGCCGCCCAATTGGCAAATGAATTTAAAGAGCTACTTCCAAATAATGCCGTTGAGTATTTCGTCTCTTATTATGACTATTACCAGCCCGAAGCATATGTTCCACAAACCGATACTTTCATCGAGAAGGATAGCTCGGTAAATAGTGAAGTTGAACGCCTGCGGCATTCAGCGACAAATTCGCTTTTAACCAGGCGCGATGTCATTGTGGTTGCGACAGTTTCCTGCATTTATGGCCTGGGAACACCACAAGAATATGTTGATCGGATGATTCAACTTCGAGTTGGAGATTCGATCGAACGCAACAAATTGCTTCGAAAGTTTGTAGATATTCAATATAAGCGAAATGACATCGCATTTGAACGCGGTACTTTTCGCGTTCGTGGTGACACGATTGAGATCATTCCGATGTACGAAGAGCTGGCCCTTCGCATTGAAATGTTCGGTGATGAGATTGAAAAAATTACGACGCTAAACCCGCTAACTGGCGAGATTGTCCGGGATGAAACTGAGATGTATATCTTTCCAGCCAGCCACTATGCAGCAGGACCAGAAACTATGAATCGAGCAATCGGGGCCATTGAAATAGAGATGGAGACCAAGGTTGATGAATTTGAGCGCCAAGGTAAATTACTTGAAGCTCAACGCATCCGAATGCGCACAACTTTCGATATTGAAATGATGCGACAACTTGGTTTCTGCTCTGGTATCGAAAATTATTCCCGCCACATTGATGGACGTGGCCCAGGCTCGCCACCCAATTGTTTGCTGGATTATTTCCCAGAAGATTTCTTAGTAGTCATTGATGAATCACACGTTACGGTTCCACAGATAGGTGCAATGTTTGAGGGCGATGCCTCACGCAAACGCACCTTGGTAGAACATGGATTTCGTCTACCCAGTGCGATGGATAACCGCCCACTTCGTTTTGATGAATTTCTTGAACGCAAAGGTCAGACGGTCTATCTGTCTGCGACGCCAGGAAAGTATGAGTTAGGCATAACTGGTGGGGATGTGGTTGAGCAAGTTATAAGACCGACCGGACTAGTTGATCCACAAATTATCATAAAGCCAATTAAGGGCCAGATAGATGATTTAGTTTATGAAATTGGTCTGCGGGCAGCCCGCAATGAACGCGTGCTCGTTACAACTTTGACTAAGAAGATGTCGGAGGATCTAACTGACTACTTAAATGAGCAAGGCGTACGAGTTCGCTATCTACACTCGGAAGTAGATACTTTGCGCCGAGTTGAATTATTGCGTGAATTGCGTTCCGGTGTATATGACGTATTGATTGGCATTAACTTATTGCGCGAAGGACTCGACCTACCCGAGGTTTCACTTGTGGCAATTCTCGATGCCGATAAGCAAGGTTTTCTCCGTTCTGCCACCTCATTAATTCAAACCATTGGTCGCGCTGCTCGAAACGTTTCTGGCGAGGTCCACATGTATGCCGAGAGTATTACGCCAGCCATGGCTCAAGCGATTGATGAAACAAATCGCAGACGGGCCAAACAAGTTGCCTATAACTTAGAAAATGGAATCGACCCGACTCCGCTGCGCAAGCGAATTGCTGATATCACTGATTTGATTACCAAGGAAGCCGAAGATACTGATTCGCTGGCCCTGGATTCCAAAGGGTCCAAGGGTAGTAAAAGCGCCATACCGTCTCTCGGTTTTTCAACCGCTGGCGGCCTGAAACATTCTTTACCAAGACAAGAATTACTTGGTCTCATAGAATCGCTGACGGATCAGATGAAGCTTGCAGCTAGTGAACTTGCCTTTGAATTAGCTGGTCGGCTACGAGATGAAATTAGAGAGCTCAAGAAAGAGCTTCGCGGAATGGAAGAGGCTGGAACTTGAGCGCAGAGAATTTAGATCGTTTGATCATCAGGGGAGCGCGCGAACATAATTTAAAGAATGTTTCGTTAGATCTACCTCGTAATTCGCTAATTGTCTTTACCGGACTTTCGGGTTCTGGAAAATCCTCGCTCGCCTTCGACACAATATTTGCCGAAGGACAGCGCCGTTATGTTGAATCTCTATCGGCCTATGCTCGGCAATTCTTGGGCCAAATGGATAAGCCAGATGTTGATTTTATAGAAGGACTATCCCCAGCGGTATCAATCGATCAAAAATCAACGAACCGCAATCCACGTTCAACAGTCGGAACTATTACTGAAGTTTATGACTACCTGCGCTTATTATTTGCCAGAGCGGGTCGGCCACATTGCCCAAATTGTGGCAAAGCGATAGCGAAGCAAACCCCGCAGAACATTGTTGATCAGATCCTTGCCATGCCAGAGGGCTCGAAGTTCCTGGTATTAGCTCCAGTTATTAGAGCGCGCAAAGGTGAGTTTGTTGATCTCTTCAAGGATTTCACCACACAAGGTTTTTCCAGAGCTCGTGTTGATGGAACTGTTTATGCTTTAGAAGAAGTACCGAAATTAAAGAAGCAAGAGAAACACACTATTGAAGTCGTTGTCGATCGGTTAACTGTCAAAACTGAATCAAAAACTCGACTTACTGATTCCATTGAAACCGCTCTGCGTTTGGCTAGTGGCTTGGTGATTCTAGATTTCATCGACGCTAAAGCGGGCTCTGCCGATAAAGAGCGTACCTTTAGCGAGCACATGGCTTGCCATGAATGTGAACTATCTTTTGAAGAACTCGAACCTCGCTCCTTCTCGTTTAACTCGCCATTTGGTGCTTGCCCAGAGTGTTCCGGAATCGGAACGCGGCTAGAAGTTGATGAGGAATTAGTTATACCTGATGATGATCTCTCACTCAATGATGGCGCCGTAGCACCCTGGTCCGGCGGCCAAAGCTCTGAGTACTTCTCACGATTACTCGGTGGCTTGGCTACCGAACTTAAATTCTCACTGGATACCCCATGGAAGAAGCTTTCCCAAAAAGCACGTGATGCCGTTCTGCACGGTTGGGATTTTGAAGTTCATGTTAAATATAAGAACCGTTACGGTCGGGTTCGCAATTATTCAACTGGCTTTGAAGGGGTTGTTGCTTTCATCGAGCGACGTCACTCTGAGACCGATAGTGATTTTTCGCGAGATAAATATGAGGCCTATATGCGCGAAACGCCATGTCCGGTTTGTAAAGGCGCACGGTTAAAGCCAGAAGTATTAGCAGTAACACTTGGCGGCAAAAGTATCGCTGGAATATCTGAACTATCCATTCAGGATTGCGCCGAATTCCTCGC
>Ga0194055_10001172_pt1 | contig 21323 bp, 22 predicted proteins | sample SepL449m_MetaG_FD_155482 | JGI IMG/M metagenome (GOLD analysis project Ga0194055, IMG submission 155482) | Anoxic zone freshwater microbial communities from boreal shield lake in IISD Experimental Lakes Area, Ontario, Canada - Sep2016-L442-9m | ecosystem: Environmental > Aquatic > Freshwater >...
CTTATATGCAATGAAAACATTGCATATAAGAAACGCCCAATTTATGTGCCGCTAACTGTTGAGGCAGATAACTTGGAGCGATATCGGGCGCAGATCGAACCGATTCGGAAGATAAGCATTATCGGAATTGCAATTGCGCTATTTTATTTCGCAGGTTCAGCCGGTACCCGGCTCTGGGAAATTTGGTTGATGTATAAGAACTCAACTTCTTTTGGCGTTAAAGATCCGCAATTTAATATGGATATTTCATTCTTTGCATTCAAATTGCCGTTTTGGCAAGCTGTTGTTGGTTGGGCTTCTTCAACTTTAGTTTTATCTTTAATTGCATCAACAATTGTTCATTATTTATATAGCGGTATTCGACCACAGGTTCGGGAAGAGCGAACCACTGTTGCGGCGAGAGTCCAACTTTCCGTTCTCCTTGGCGTATTAGTTTTAGTTAAAGCTGCCGCATATTGGCTAGATCGGTATGCACTTGCCCTGAAAGATGGCAAGTTGATAACTGGCCTTACATATACCGATGTAAACGCAGTGCTGCCAGCAAAAGCAATCTTGACTGGCATTGCGATTATCTGCTCACTGCTCTTCTTTGCAAATATCATTCGTCGCTCATGGGTATTACCAGCTGCTGGCGTTGCACTTCTTGGGATATCTTCATTACTAATTAGTGGTGTTTATCCAAGCATTATTCAACAATTCCAAGTTAAACCAAGCGAATCTTCTAAAGAAGAGCCTTATATTCAGCGAAATATTGATGCAACCAGAGCTGCATATGGTTTAACCGATATCGACATGCAAGATTATCAAGCAACAATCTCAACAACTGCAGGGCAGTTAGCAAATGATGCTGCAACGATTTCAAATATTCGATTAATGGATCCAAACGTTCTTTCGGCCACATTCCGTCAACTCCAACAGATTAAGCCGTATTACACATTCGGTGAATCCTTAGATATTGATCGATACACAATAAATGGCGTAACTCGTGATGCGGTTGTTGCCGTTCGCGAATTGAATATTGCTGGAAATCCACAACGTAATTGGATTAATGACCACTTGGTTTATACCCATGGGTTTGGATTTGTCGGTGCCTACGGAAACTCAGTAGATGCTGATGGAAAACCAAATTTCATTATCGGAGATATTCCACCAACTAAAGCGCTAGGTGATTTTGAACCTCGGATTTATTTTGGTGAGAACGTGCCAGATTATTCAATCATTGGCGGCGCAACTGGTGGCACAAAAGTTGAATTCGATTATCCAGATGATAAATCTGCGAATGGCCAAACTAACTACACATATACCGGTAAAGGTGGCGTTCCAATGGGATCGCTCTTCTCCCGGTTGCTATTTGCGATTAAATATCAAGAACAACGAATTGTGTTGTCAAGTTTGATCAACTCAAGCTCAAAGATTCTCTTTGATCGCAACCCAAGAGATCGAGTTGCAAAAGTAGCACCATGGTTAACTCTTGATGGCGATCCGTATCCTGCAGTAATAGATGGCAAAGTGATATGGATAATTGATGGTTATACAACTAGTGCAGGTTATCCATATGCGAAGAAGACATCACTCTCTGGTTCAACTGCGGATGCACTGACTGTCAATTCCACTTCAATAACCGCACAATCAAATACTTCAGTTAACTACATCCGTAACTCGGTAAAAGCTACGGTAGATGCTTACGATGGCACGGTTTCGCTATATCAATGGGATGAGAAAGATCCAGTGCTTGCTACTTGGAGCAAAGCATTCCCAGGAGTTATAAAGCCTAAGAGCAAAATTTCTGATGCGCTAATGAGCCATATTCGTTACCCAGAAGATATTTTCCGAGTCCAACGCGATATTTTAAGTTCGTACCATGTACAAACTGCTAATGCTTTTTATGGCGGTCAAGATTTCTGGCGCGTACCACGAGACCCATCAACATTTGGTTCTAACGCAAGTGCGCAACCACCTTATTATTACACTCTTGAAATGCCAGGTGCTAAGAAGCCTGCATTTTCATTAACAACTCCATTTGTACCGCGAGGTGGTCGTGAAAACTTATCTGCATTCGCAGTTGTGAATTCAGATCCAGGTCCAGATTACGGAAAAATTACGGTTCTGCAATTACCTCGTTCTACAAATATCGCCGGACCTTCACAAGTTGCATCTAACTTTGAGGCAAAACCTGAAGTTGCAACCGCATTATCTTTGTTACGCCAAGGTGGTTCCGATGTAGTACTTGGTAATTTGTTAACTTTGCCAGTCGGTAGCGGGCTGCTCTATGTGCAACCAGTTTATGTTCGCGCAACTTCGAACTCTTCGGCGTATCCATTGCTTCAAAAGATTTTAGTATCATTTGGAGATCAAATTGGATTTGATAGTTCGCTACAAGGTGCGCTGGATCAAGTATTCGCTGGAAACTCTGGCACGAAAATTGGTAACTTGCCTACTAGTAACGGCACAAGCACGACTACAAATTCAGCGGCTTCCAATAAAGCACTTGCATCTGCTTTAGCTAGTGCGCAATCTGCTCTTGCAGATTCGCAAGTAGCTTTAAAGAATGGTGACTTTGCTGCTTATGGAAAAGCACAAGATCGTTTGAAAGCAGCGATTGCAGCAGCTATTTCCGCACAACGCGGTTAATTTCATTAAGTAAGTGAGCGAATTTCCCAATAGCTCACTCGCCCAATAAGATTGGCGAACCGACGCGGGGTGGAGCAGCTCGGTAGCTCGCTGGGCTCATAACCCAGAGGTCGTAGGTTCAAATCCTGCCCCCGCTACCAATTTCTTAACGGGTTTGGCGAACCTTAATTCGAAGCGAATTCAAGACTACAAATAAACTCGAACCAGCCATTGCGGCACCGGCATACATTGGATCAAGAAAGCCTAAAGCAGCAATTGGAATTCCAACTACGTTGTATGCAAAAGCCCAAAGCAAGTTACCTTTAATTGTGCGCAATGTGCGCTTAGAAAGATTAATCGCATCTAGCGCCGCAAATAAAGTTGGGCGAAGCAAAGTTATATCTGCACTTGAAATAGCAGTATCAGTTCCGGTTCCCATGGCCATACTTAAATCTGACTCAACTAAGGCAGCGGCATCATTTATGCCATCACCAAGCATTAGTACTTTCTTTCCATCTTTGTGAAGTTTTTTAATCAATAAAACTTTATCTTCTGGCGATGCTTGCGCAATCACATGATCCGCAGAAATTCCAACTAACTTTGAAATTTCATCGGCTGAACTTTGGTTATCTCCAGTTATCAACCAAGTTTCCATGTTGGCATTTTTTAGTGCGCCAATAGATTTTTCCGCATCGGGCTTAATCGTGTCGCCAACTTCAATCGTAGCTAACGCAACACCGTCAATCGCAACTACCGAAATTGAGTGGCCATTCATTTCCGCCCGAGCAATTGCATCTTGCAACTCCCTTGGGAAAGTGAAAGTTGCCTTAAGGATTGAAGCAGGAGTACCAATCAAAACCGGAAGTTCAACGGCGCCGATAATTACACGAGCGGCGACTCCTTGCCCCGAAGTTTGAGAGTAATCAGAGAGTGAACTCTTAGAAACTCCTTGACCTATTAAATATCTTGTAATCGCCCGCGCTACTGGGTGGCTGTTATCTGCTTCAACGGTATGTATTGCAGTGAACAATTCAGATAATGAGATCTTTAGTGCAGGATGAGCGGCGAAAGTTAAATCAATAACCTGCATTTCGCCAATAGTTAAAGTTCCAGTTTTATCAAAAACCACAGTATTAATAGTGCGAGCGATCTCTAATGAACTGGTTTTGCGAAGCACAATTCCGTGTTGGGCGCCGCGGCCAGTGGCCACTAAAAGGGCTACCGGCGTTGCTAATCCGAGAGCGCAGGGACAGGCGATAACTAAAACTGCTACGGCAGAAGCAATTGATACCTGCAGGGAATGATCGGTGAGATACCAAGCGGCAAATGTGCCGATTGCTATTAGCAAAACTATTGGAACAAAGATGGCGCTAATTCGATCGACAGTTTTTTGTATCGGAGCTTTCTCGCTCTGTGCCGTAAGAACCATTGAAGTTATGCGGGAGAGTTCAGTATCTCTGCCGATACGTTGCGCTTGAATTATTAATCTGCCATTCAAATTTATAGCGCCACCGATAACAAGTGACCCTGGTTTTACATCAATAGGCAGTGACTCTCCAGAAATTAGCGAATTATCTACGCTGCTTTCACCAGAAATAACAATTCCGTCAGTAGGGATTCGATCGCCAGGTTTAACAATGCAATTATCTCCAATCTCTAAAGATTGGATAGGCGCGACAACTTCTTCACTGCCTCGCAAAATTGTAACTTCCTTGGTATGTATCGCCAATAAGTTTGCGAGTGCCGAACCGGCTCGACGTTTTGCCTTACTTTCAAAGTATCTTCCTAGCACTATAAAGAAAATAACAGCAGCAGCAACTTCGGTATAAATAGCGCCAGCTCCAGTTGCGTTGGCATATATCGACCACGAGAATGCTGAGATTGAACCGAGCGAAATTAACGTATCCATAGTCGGATGAGCAATATTGCGGATAGCGGTTCGGTGAATTGGATATGCAATAATTAGAATTATTGGCGTAGTGATTGCGATTGAGAGCCATCCAGTTGCGGAGTAAAGCGGATGTGCAATTCCAAAATAATCAAGTGCACTAATTATTTTTGGTTCAAGGTAATGATGCACAGACATGGACATTGAAATTACAATTACTGGGATTGCTAAAATTGCAGCGAAGAAAACCCGCCATCCCATTCGGCGGGAGCGGGAAAAACTCTCGGTTTCATCAGCCAATAACTTTGCGCCATATCCAGTCTTTTTCACTACATCAATGAGAGCGCTAGCTTTGTAACCTTTGGGAGCCAAAATATGGGCGGATTCAGTTGCGAAATTAACGGTTGCGGAAATTCCTTCCAAACCATTTAAGGATCGTTCAATTGCTGCAACACATGCCGAGCAGGTCATGCCCTCAACTTTTAAATCAATCTGTTCGCTTGCGCTAATAATTTGGGTGTTACTCATTTAATTGCATCCAAGAACTGTTCTCGTAATAATCCATTAGTAGATAATCCACTTCTTCCAAATACGCCAGGCGTACCGTCGAGTGCAGTAAATGTACCGCCCGCTTCGCGAACAATCACATCAAGCGCTGCCATATCCCAGAGCGCTAATTTAGGCTCAGCTGCAATGTCGACCGCTCCTTCAGCGACCAACATATGTGACCAAAAATCTCCATACGCTCTTACTCGCCAAATCTTCTTAATTAAAGTTAAGAATTTTTCTAAGCTATCTCCCCAGCCAGACAAATCTGAGAAAGAGAGCGATGCATCTTCTAAATTCGCAACTTTTGAAACGCTGATTTTACTTGGTTCGCTTTTATTTACTGATAAAAATGCGCCACCACCTTTTGATCCATGCCATCTTCGGAAAAGTGCTGGGGAACTAACTACGCCAACAACAACTTCACCATTTTCAACGAGCCCAATTAAAGTTGCCCAAGTTGGAATACCTCGCATGAAATTTTTCGTGCCATCAATTGGATCAATCACCCAGTATCGATTTGGTTTCTCATCACTGCCACCAAATTCTTCACCAATGATGTGATCTCCTGGATTAGCAGCTTTTATTAAATTTCTAATCTTCTCTTCAGTTGCTTTATCCGCATCGGTTACTGGTGTGTTATCTGGCTTAGTAGTAATAACAAGGTCGAGCGCATTAAATCTATTTAAAGTAATTACATCGGCTGCATCCGCTAAATTATGAGCAAGTGCGAGATCTGCTGCAAAAGATTTACTTTGATTGGTCATTGTGGCGCCCACTTTACTCGTTTGAGTTGAGCATGCCACGGAGACTTTTCACGCGCTCCATGCGGGCACTATCGCTACCGATCCAGACCTCTAATTCGCAGCCAATTTCATCATGCGAACAATTCTTTGCACACTTATTTATTACATCTGCAAAATCCGAGAATGATCCAATTACACGGTCGCGGTCAACATGTCGTAACCCAAATGATCTAACCCCAGGAGTATCAATAATCCATCCCGAGTTGGTTTGGTTATCTAAATTAGGTAATTTCAACGCTACTGCGCTCGATGAAGTATGCCGGCCGCGGCCAGTTACATCGTTAACATCGCCAACTGCGCGCGCATCAGTGTCTAGTAGTGCATTAACTAAAGTTGATTTTCCGACACCGGAATGGCCAATTAGCACCGAAGTTTTATCCCGAAGTAGCTCTTTTATCGGCGCTAAATCATCACCACGTTTTCTTTGCAAGGTTTGCACGCCAAGGTTTATATAGGGTTTCAAGAAATCGCTAGCATCTGCAAGATCACTTTTTGTAATCAGAATTATTGGTTCTATTCCCTGATCAAATGCCACAACAAGACAACGATCAACTAAACCACTTCGTGGTTCGGGGTTAGCAGCCGCAATGACAATTATCATTTGATCTACATTAGAAACAATCATTCGCTCTAAAGCACCAACATCATCAACAGTTCTTGTGAGTGAATTCTTACGTTCGTATACTGAAACAATTCGAGATAGCGAACCTTCACTTCCGGAGGTATCGCCAACAAGTGCGACATGATCACCAACAACCACAGAGTTCTTACCTAGTTCGCGAGCTTTCATTGCGCTTACTAATACACCAGTTTCAGTAACACAACTTGTACGTCCGCGATCAACTTGAATTACAAAACCTCGAATTGCATTCTCATGTGATGGGCGATCTTTACTACGAGGTCGAGTTGAACGCGCCGGCCTTATTTTTGCATCAGATTCATCATATTTACGAGCCATCAATTAACCAGACGTTTCCATAGCCCAGAAAAATCAGGAAGTGTTTTTCTAGTTGTCTCAATATTTTCAACATCAACGCCTTCGGTAACTAACCCAATAACAGCGCCAGTTGTAGCTAATCGATGATCGTCGTAGGTGTGAAAAGTGCCACCATGAAGTGGAGCTGGCGTTATATGTAGCGCATCTTTTTCTTCTTTTACGCTGCCACCAAGCCCATTTATCTCGCGAGCTAACGCAGCTAAACGATCGGTTTCGTGCATCCGTAAATGACCAATACCGCGAAGTGATGATGGTGAATCTGCTAACGCAGCAAGAGCGGCGATTGCTGGAGTCAATTCGCCGACATCATGTAAATCCACATCAATTCCTTTAATTGCGCCATTCCCAGTTAATTTCAAATCTTGACCGCTATTACTTTCAACAAACTCAATCTTGGCGCCCATTGCACTTAATAATTCGCGGAGTTGATCACCAGGTTGTGTTGTATTTTTTGGCCAATCGGCAATGGTTATGGATCCGCCACAAACCATTGCAATAGATAAGAACGGTGCTGCATTCGATAAATCTGGTTCGACAGTTAAATCTTGGCCATTTAACTTTCCAGGCTCTACCCGCCATTCATTCTTACCAACTACAACTTCTGCACCAAAATCTCGAAGCAATTGAATTGTCATTTCAATGTGTGGCGCAGATGGCAGCGATGCACCAATATGTTTTAAGGTGATTCCATTCTTTGTCGCAGGACCAATTAACAAGAGTGCGGAAACAAATTGACTAGATGCACTTGCATCAATTTCTAGATCTCCGCCGCTCAAAGAGCCGTTGCCATTGATTGTTAATGGCAAGCTATATCGATTACCGTGCTCAATAGTTACGCCTAAACTCGCGAGCGCTTTAATAACTGGCGCAAGTGGTCGCTCGTGTGAACGTGGATCACCATCGAAATGAATTAATCCCTGCGCAAGCGCTGCAACTGGCGGCAAAAAACGCATCACAGTTCCGGCATTACCTACATCTATTGAAGCTGGCCCCATTAATTTTCGAGGCGTTACGGTTAATTCTGATTCACCAGTTATTTCAGCGCCAAGAGCACGGAGTCCGGCAATCATCAATTCGGAGTCGCGCGAGTGCAACGACTTTCGAAGCGTCGAAGGTGAATTAGCTAAAGCCGCAAGAATTAGCGCACGATTAGTTACAGATTTAGATCCAGGAATCTCTACTCGAACATCTATCGGCCTTACTCCGCGAAAGGGTGCGCGCCATAAAGCGTGCGATTCGGAGTAAGCCTGCATGTGCGAAGCCTACCCGTTGTATTCGAAGCGGCGATTTTCATATTCGCAGGTATTCTCAAGGCTGTGTGTGGCAGATATGCATTGACGCAAAATGAGTCAGAACTTATCGAGGATTTTGCGATTACTGGAATTTCACCGAACGTTGACCCGCTACCTGCTAATTGGAATATCAAACCTACTGAAGAAATTTATATAATTCGAAATTTCGAAAGTGAGCGAGAGCTAGCAAAAACTTCTTGGGGAATTATCGCTCCGTGGAGTAAAAGCGAAGTTGAAGCGTTGCGGAGTCAATCGCAAGCAATCAATGCTCGTTCTGAATCTATTCACGAGAAGCCCACATTTAGAAGCGCTTTTCGAGCTCGTAGGTGTTTAATCCCAGCAACTGGTTATTATGAATGGGCTACCGAATTTGGGAAATATAAAACTAAACAGCCAGTATTTATTTCGAATGAATCTGGAAAACCATTAGCTTTTGCTGGAATTTATGAGAAATGGATTTCTCCTACTGGTGAAATTAAAGAGAGTGCCGCGATTATTACACGCGAAGCTGTTGCTGGATTAGCAGAAGTTCATCATCGAATGCCAGTCTTTCTGCCGAGAGATCGTTGGGATCACTGGCTCGATAAGAAGAACAATGACATTGCAAAAGTACGTTCGTTGATGGAAGTCTCCGAACCTGCTGTGGGCCTAAGATTTTGGCCCGTCTCTGATGCGGTAAATTCGATTAGAAATAATGGAGCTGAGCTAGTGAAAGAGATTGAACTAGGAGAGCCAGAAACTCTTTTTTAAGGGAATAACGGACGCGGCTCGGGTGTTATACCCCTTAAGTTCCGCGTAATAAATCAAAACCTCCCGTTCGAAATGAGGTACTCAGGCTTTGGCGATAACCTTTATGTCGATGGATACTTCGCGCGAACTTGAAGCAACTGGCGGATCAGTTGCAACTGGTGAATTAGTTCATGTCGACCGCGAGCAAGAAAGCGTAGCGGAGCGAACCGCACGTTTTGAACGTGATGCAATGCAGTATACAAATCAACTTTATGCAGCTGCGCTTCGTTACACCAAGAATCCCGATGACGCTCAAGATTTAGTACAAGATACTTACGCAAAAGCATTTACTTCATTCCACCAATTCGAACCCGGCACCAATTTACGTGCTTGGATGTATCGAATTCTTACTACCACTTTCATTAATAAATACCGTAAAAATCAACGACAACCCAAAATTTCAGATGGCGAATTAACTGATCAAGATTTATTTGCATCTGCTTCGCATACCAGTGACCAAGGTAAATCTGCTGAAGTTGAAGCGTTGGAGAAATTACCCGATAGCGACATTAAACGTGCGCTGCAAGAGATTCCAGAAGAATTTAGAATTGCTGTTTATTTAGTAGATGTAGAAGGTTTCTCCTATAAAGAAGCTGCCGAAATTATCGGTTCGCCAGCCGGAACTGTGATGTCACGTTTACACCGCGGCCGTAAACAATTGCGAGAGAAATTAACGGAATACGCAAAAGAACTCGGATATGGAACTGGAACGAGGGATAAGTCATGACCCCTAATAATGAATTTGCTGCACAATGTAACCAAGTTCTAAATTCGATTGTGCTATTTATAGATAATGAGATTGAAGATTCAGCCCAATTCAATGCAGTTGCTTTCCATCTTCAAGAATGTGATGGCTGTAGAGATGTTATGGAGCTAGAGCGACGACAATTACAGATGGTGCAATCATTACTAAATCGATCTTGTTGCGAAACCGCGCCCGCGGAATTGCTTGTGCGAATTGCCGGACAAGTGAGTGCGTTGGCTGCAGAATTATCGCAAGCCGAAGCTATTGGCTTTGTGGGACAGACCGAAATTATTACCAAGTACAGCCGCACCGAAATCACGATTGATGGCGAAACACAGATAGAAATTGAAACATCTCACGAAATTTGGCGGGATTTTTAGGCTAAGTTAGCGAACATGAATTCGCATCCAACCCGGATTTGCGCTGAGATGGTTGCTAACGTCTTATCTATTTCGGTCTCAATTGGCGACGCAATTGCCAAAGGCGATGTTCTACTTCTCCTTGAGTCAATGAAGATGGAAATCCCAGTCCTTAGTGAAATTCCTGGCACCGTAGTTGAAATTGCGGTTGCACCGGGGGATGTCATTCAAGAAGGCGACTTATTAATTAGACTTGAAGAGAAGCCGTAGCTCGGGCTACCTATGCAGAGTGAATTAATAATTGGTGCAGTTGGAATTTCATCGATGGAAGTTAGACCCGGGGATACTGCACTTGCTCATGGCAGTGGGGATGTACCTACGCTCTCATCATCATTCTTAGTAACTTTGATGGAGAGCGCTGCGATTACCTCTATTGGTGAGTATTTGGAAAATAGTGAAACGACTATTCTCTCCGAAATTGAATTAAAAGTTCACGGCGCAGTTCCAATTGGCATTGAAGTACAAGGTGCAGCTACCTGTATTGGATTAGAAGAAAACACTTTAATTTTTGATTGTGAAATACATGACGGTCCGCGCTTGGTTGCGGCCGCAATAATGCGACGCACAATGGTGGAACGAGTTTCGTTCCTAGCGCGGACCGCTGCACTTTCAATTATTTCGCAACAAGCCCAAACAAACTAGTAATTATTTTTTAGTTGCCCAGAAAATTTCTGCAATTTCGTCAATCTTTTCGATTAACTTAGTTGCTACTGCGACATCATTTGTGCCTTTTGTGCCAGCTGCGCCAGCAAGTTTTGTAGCTTCATTAAATAGTGAATGTAGTTGTGGGTAGCTCTCGAAGTGAGGCGGCTTAAAATAATCAGTCCAAAGAATCCATAGGTGCTCTTTAACTTGATTTGATCGTTCTTCTTTAATCGCAACTGCGCGAGATTTGAAATCATTATCGGTTGAAGCAGCATATTTCTCCATGCATGCCTTAACTGATAGCGCTTCGATTTTCGCCTGTGCTGGGTCGTAAACACCACATGGCAGATCACAATGTGCGTAAACAGTGGTCTTTGGCTTTAAGAATTGAGTGAACATATAAACCTCTCCGGTTAAGAAAAATTTGGCCTTGCTGTGTGTGAAAGACTACCGCGCATGTTCGGGTTTGGCACAGTCAATGTTGCTGGGAGCTCCATGCTTCCCACATACCAAAATGGCGATTTGTTGGTTGTTCGTTGGAATCAACAATCTGAAACACTGCCAAATTCAATAAAACTCGGCAGCGTGATTGTGATTGAACGTGACGAGCGGCCGGGCATCTTTTTAATTAAGAGATTGCAAAAATCGCATGGCAACAAGTATTGGGTAGAAGGCGATGCAGAAGAAAGTACTGACTCAAGAAGTTGGGGCTGGATACCACCGCACGAAATCCGCGGAAAAGTTATTTTTAGGTTAGCGCGAAAACGCTTCGATTAATAACGCTTTTTCTTCTTCTTCATGGACATAGTGGCTACCAGTTGCTGGGCTAGCAGTAGCACGTCGTGAAACTCTCCGGAAATTAGCACCTTGTAAAATTTCATTTTGAGTTTCGCGCAGTTGAAGTGCGAAGAATGGCCAAGGTCCTTGATTTGCTGGTTCATCTTGTACCCAAAGCAAAGTTGCACCAGAATGTTTAGCTACCTCATTAGCAATAGCCTCAGTTGGGAATGGATAAAGTTGTTCAACGCGAACAATTGCGGTGGTGTGCTCGCCAGATTTTTCGCGCTCGGCAACTAAATCGTGATAAATCTTGCCGGAGCAGAAAATAACGCGAGTGGCTTTTTCAACATTCGGATCTGAAATTACCGGACGGAAAGTCCCACTAGTGAAATCAGTAATTGCAGAAGATGCTGCCTTTAACCGGAGCATCGATTTAGGTGTGAAAACAATAAGTGGTCGTCGAGCTGGGTTCTTCATATGCCAGCGAAGCAAATGGAAATATGAAGCTGGATTAGATGGTTGTGCAACAGTCATGTTCTCTTCAGCGCAAAGCGTTAAGTAACGTTCAATTCTTCCGGAAGAGTGATCTGGACCTTGTCCTTCGTAACCATGTGGAAGTAGCAAAACTAGCGAGGAACGCTCGCCCCATTTTTGTAACGCAGATGAAATGAACTCATCGACAATTGTTTGTGCGCCATTGGCGAAATCACCGAATTGGCCTTCCCAAATAACTAGAGCATTTTCGCGTTCAACCGAGTATCCATATTCAAATCCCATCGAGGCATATTCTGTTAAGTTGGAATCAATAACGAAGAATTGGTTTTCATCTGAGATCAAACCTCGAAGTGGGGTCCACTCGCTGCCATTCTCTTTATCAATAATTACCGCATGACGATTACTAAATGTGCCACGTCGGGCATCTTGTCCAGCAACACGAATCGGATGCCCGTCTAGCAGTATTGCTCCAAAGGCGATCATTTCGCCACCGGACCAATCGATAGTGCCATCTTGCAACATTGCAACGCGACGTTCTAATTGTGGCAATAGTTTTGGGTGAACCGTAAATCCTTCTGGGATTGCAACTTGAGTAGCTGCAATTTTACGAACAGCTTCTTCGGCAAGTGCCGTGTCAACAGATTCTGGCGCTGGCGCTTTTAGAACCTTAAAGTTTGGATCTTCTTCTGGTGCGTTGTTATGCACTGCATTGAAGATTGCTTCTAGCTGAGCATGGAAATCTTTTGCAATTTCATCGGCTTCTTCGGGAGTGATATCGCCGCGACCAACCAGAGCTTCGGCATAAAGTTTTCGCACAGTTCGCTTTGCTTCAATCAACTTATACATAAGTGGTTGCGTGAAACTTGGTTCATCACCTTCGTTATGGCCGCGACGGCGATAGCAGACCATGTCGATTACAACATCTTTATTGAATTTCTGCCGGTATTCAAATGCTAATCGAGCAACGCGTACGCAAGCTTCGGGATCATCGCCATTTACGTGGAATACCGGCGCTTGAATCATCTTTGCTACATCAGTTGCATATCGGGTAGAGCGCGCAGCGTTCGGTGAAGTAGTGAAACCAACTTGGTTATTAATTACTACGTGAATAGTGCCACCAGTTCGATATCCACGTAATTGCGAAATATTTAAGGTTTCTGCCACAACGCCTTGGCCAGCAAAAGCAGCATCGCCATGTACCAAAATCGGAAGGACTGAGAAAATCTCTTTCTTATTTAAAATATCTTGTTTCGCGCGCACGATTCCTTCTAAAACGGGATTAACCGCTTCTAAGTGGGAAGGGTTAGCAGCAAGATAAACATTAGTTGTTGCCCCGGATTCTGCTTTGAAAACCGACTTAGTTCCTAAGTGGTACTTAACATCACCTGAACCTTGGACTGAGTTCTCGATGAAATTTCCTTCGAACTCTTGGAAAATTTGGCCATAAGATTTACCTGCAATATTTGCCAATACATTTAACCGACCTCGGTGTGACATGCCGATGCAAGCTTCATCTAGTCCAGCTTCTGCAGCACCTGTCAAAATCGCATCAAGAATTGGAATTACCGATTCACCACCTTCAAGTGAGAATCGTTTCTGCCCCACGAACTTAGTTTGCAAGAACGCTTCGAAAGCTTCGGCGCTATTAATCTTCCGTAAAATTCTTAATTGTTCTTCACGAGCAATTCGTGGCGCACCAACTTCAAAATGTTCTTGAATCCATACCCGCTCTTCTGGGTTTTCGATATACATATATTCAACACCGATGGAACGACAATAAGAATCACGCAACCTTCCTAAAACTTTTCGTAGTAAGGAATGTGATTCGCCGCCAAATCCACCAGTTGCAAATTCTCTATCTAAATCCCAGAGCGTTAAACCGTGTGTGACAACATCAAGATCTGGGTGATATCGCTGTTTATATTCCAACGGATCAGTATCAGCCAACATATGGCCACTATTTCTATATGCGTGAATTAACTCTTGGATTCGGGCAGCTTTGTTTAAGCCTTCTTCTTTGCTCTCTGGAATATCTACAAGCCAACGGATTGGAATATAAGGAATTCTTAGCGCTGCGAATACTTCATCGTAGAAATTATCTTCGCCAAGCAAGATTTCGTGAATACGTTTTAGGAAATCACCAGATTGCGCGCCTTGAATTATGCGATGGTCATAAGTACTTGTAAGAGTTACTACTTTACTAATTGCTAATTTAGAGAGTGTGGCATCGCTTGCGCCTTGGAATTCGGCCGGGTAATCCAAAGCGCCAACTCCGAGGATCATTCCTTGGCCCGCTACTAAACGCGGTACTGAGTGGACGGTTCCGATAGTTCCTGGGTTTGTTAGCGAGACGGTCGTTCCAGCAAAATCTTCAACAGTTAGCGTGCCACTTCGCGCTTTCTTAACGGTTTCTTCATAAGCCAACCAAAATTCTCGGAAATCCATGGCTTCGCAACCTTTAATGGAAGGTACGAGTAACTGCCTTGATCCATCTGGTTTTGCTAAATCAATTGCGATACCCAAATTTAGATGAGTTGGATGAGCAAGCGCTGGTTTGCCATCTAGTTGGGTATAGAAGTTATTCATCTCTGGCATAGCGCGTAGCGCTTTAACCATTGCATAACCAATTAAATGGGTAAAAGAAATTTTTCCACCGCGAGCGCGTTTCATGTGGTTATTAATGACGATTCGATTATCGATTAATAATTTTGCTGGAACAGCCCGAACGCTAGTTGCAATTGGAACCGTAAGCGAAGCTTCCATGCTCTGCACAACTCGTGCGCTTACGCCGCGGATCGGTTCAACCTGCGCATCACCGTTGTTGATAACAGGAGCGGGTTTTGCGATTGGATCTGCTGGAGTTTGATTTGTACTTTGTATTGCCGGCCTTACAGTTTCTTGTGGCGTAAATGTGGCAACCGCTTCTTGCACTGCTGGTTCTAACGGCGCGACCGGCGCAGGAGGAGTAACGCTCTCCATGACAGGTTGGACCCGAGTAGCTGATTTTGGTTGGGGCGGCACACCACGTTTTGGAGTTTGAGTTACATCGGGAGCGTTTCCTGGAAGTGGTGAGCCAGGTTTGTAATTGCTAAAAAATTCGCGCCAAGATTCTTCAATTAAATTGGGATCGCGTAAATAATTTTCGTACATCTCATCGACTAACCATTCGTTTGGACCGAATGATCCACCAAAGTGATTCTCTGGTGTCATGGACTCCGAAGACATCTATTTACTCCTGATCTACCGTGTAAATCTGGCTCTCAGATAGTAAGCCTATCGGGGTGAGGCGATGGCTCCGAATCGGACGGGCGGTTAGCGGTAGTTGGGTAAGCGATATTGCCCACATTTACGCTTTTTGGGTCCTCCGCCAGTGATATCGATAAATCGGTCCAGCAATCACTAGCGTTGTTAAATCATTTACTAAATTCATTATTGAGTTTCGACGATTCAAATCAATTTGGCTGAGTTTTGCAGCGGCTGTTGCGTTTACATCGACGAAACTACTTTCTGGATAACCAATTAAAATTCCATTACGCACCGCGCTGACTAACGAAAATAGACAGACCATTAAAGTTATAAGAGATACGGCGTATAGATAAACACTTCGCCAATCAATGCCGATTCTGACATTATTTATTTCAACGTTCTTAGATACCGTTCTTTTTGATGCTGCTTTCTTCGACGCGGTCGCTTTAGCCATGATTTAAGGGTACTCAGTTCTCTTCGGCAGGCACGGCAAGCAGCGCACTAATTAGCGTCAAAAGTGCAATCGTCGCTAGCGGTACGCCAAGTTGTGGTCGACCGCCATCAAACATGTAATAAGAAACGCCTAGCGCAATTCCATTAGCGAGCACGGTTGGAGCGCGGCCGTAATTCTTCTTCAACTTAAATCCACGAGCAGCGACCAATAACCCAATTCCACCAAGCGTTGCAAAAACTATCTCCGCCACCATTGCCGCAATTTCAGTTGGATGCTTTATATAACTAGCGATAGCGAGTGATCCTGCGATCCCAAAAAGGATGATGGCTTCGAGGATAGCGAGGCCGCGTGCGTATCTATGTGTCGCATTAGATAGAGCTGAATTAGAGTCCACCTTTAAATTCTACACTTTTATAAGTGAAAGCCCTCACACTTCTCGTGGTCATTTTCGAATTCGACAATACGCTTTAGCATGGCTCGGCTCAATGATATTTATCAAGGCTTGGAATTCAATAACGATGGTGAGTTGGATTTAGCAACTGGAACAATTGCGCCAATCAAATTCTATGAATTGATGCAACGGGAAATTGACTATTCTAAAAGAGTAAAAGCCCCTTTAACAGTAATTTCAACTGGTGTGGCAATATCTGAATCAAGCATTTACTGGGTCGAAAAATCTGATATCTCTATCGAAGAATCCGAACTTCTAATTTCAATTTTGCTTGACTTCATTATCAATACAAGTTTTAAGATCACTAGAACGCTTCGTTCTAGTGATTCAATGGCGAGATTAGGTGTATTAACCTTTGCTCTTCTAATTCGTGATGACTTAAAATCGGGAGAAATATTAAGTAGTCGAATAAATACAGTAATGGAATATGAATTCAATGTTCTGACTAGTGAATTACAGAAATCAACTTTAACTGGCATAAATTTAGAAATTATTACTTGTACTTCCTCATATAAGGATAATTGGACACTTTCAGAATTTCTCAATAGCGCCAGCCTATAAATGTCAATTAATTACTTAGGGTATTTTTAATAAGCAATTCAGGGAACTAATCTTCTATTATCAACAATCACTCAAGGAATCCAAAGGCAGAGAATCTTTCAGGCGCTTACATAACCCATAATTTCATTTGAATTCAATTGATACCGGGAGTGTTTAAATGGCTAAGCAGAGTATTGACCGAGCCAAGCCATTGCAAATTCCACATCCTCAGAAGAATTGCCGCTCCTTACAAGAATTATTAGATGATGCTGAGGTAGAAGAGATTTGGATAAACGCACCTGAACGGATCTTTGTAGCTAGAAATGGAAAGAGTGAGTTAACTAATTTGATAATGACCAAAGAGAGCGTTACTGCATTTGTTGAGAAAGCACTTATGTGGGGCGGGCGGCGCTTGGATTTATCACATCCATTTGTGGATGCTCGATTACCTGATGGCAGTCGCCTACATGTAGCCATACCGGAAATAACTGCAGAACATTGGGCGGTAAATATTAGAAAACATTTAATCCGGGATAAATCGCTAAGAGATTTAGCGAGCTATGGAGTAATGACATCGGAAATTTCGGATTTTCTATCTAAACAAGTGGTTTCTGGGAAGAATATATTGATAAGCGGTTCCACCCAAGCTGGGAAAACAACGCTTTTAAATGCACTCGTTGGTGAAATTCCAAATAGCGAACGTGTAATTACTATCGAAGAAGTATTTGAACTCAAGCCTAAGTTGCCCGACTTGATTGCAATGCAAACTCGGAGCATGAATCTAGAAGGATCTGGCGAGATCTCAATGCGCAAATTAATAAAGGAATCCTTGCGGATGCGGCCTTCACGTTTAATCATCGGTGAAATTCGAGAAGCTGAATCTTTAGATTTGCTTATAGCATTGAATTCTGGCTTACCAGGCATGGCAACTATTCATGCAAATTCTGCTAAAGATGCCATAAGAAAGCTACAAACACTTCCATTGTTAGCCGGCGAAAATATTTCACATTTCTTCGTTACGCCATTAGTCGCGCGTTCTATAGATCTTGTAATTCAAATCGCGATAGATAGCAAAGGCTCTAGAAGAATTTTAGAAATTTTGCAAGTTACTAAGAGAGTAGAGGGTGAACACATTGAAACAGAAGCAGTGTGGACCCTGGAGAAAAATGAATATCGAAGAGGAATGCAGCCCATATTATGAATCGGGAAATTCTAATTTCATTTACAACCCTACTTCTGATCGGTGGTTTTTATCTGATTTATAACAGTAAATCTTCGAGTACTGATGTTGTGATTGAAATGAAACGCAAGATTGTGGCACGTGCTTTTCCGTTCATAATTGTTTTTATCTTTGGCTATCTTGCGATCTACACGATTATAAAATCCATGGAAATTTCTATTGCAGTCTCAATACTCTTCCTGTTCATTCCTTATCTGCAAGAAAGATCACTTGCTAGGAAACGAGCCAGAAACATTAGAAGTGCCTGGCCAGAGATGATTGATCAATTAGTGACCGGAATCCAATCCGGTGTTTCGCTCTCCGAAGCGCTTTTAACTTTGAAAACTCGTGGCCCAATTCCGTTAAGGCCTTTTATCGAAATCTTGAGCAAGTCACTTCTAGATGGCGAGAATTTTGAAATAGCCATGAGAAAGTTAAAAACCGCTTGCAACTTAGCCGAATCTGATCAAATTGTAGAAACTCTCATTTTGGCAAAAACGTTAGGCAGTAAAGATATTGGGATTGTGTTACGAACTCTTAGTCAATTTCTCCGTGAAGATTTAGCAATCCGAATAGAGATTGAAGCAAAACATGGTTGGATAAAAAACTCTGCAGTTTTAGCAGGTGTAGCACCGTGGATTCTGCTCCTGATCCTTTCCACGCAACCAGAAACTATCGCCGCCTATTCAACAAGTGTCGGTTTATCAATCTTGCTTGCGGGTGTCTTACTAACCGTTATTGCATTTTTTTGGATGGAGAAAGTTGGAACTTTACCAATTAGAAGGCGAGTGCTAGAAAAAAGGATTTTGGTGGGTAGGGAAGCATGAAGATTAACAACGTATTTAGCTTCATAATAATTCTACCAACCATATATTTCGCTTCTCGTTTGATAACTAGCGACTATTTTGACCCAGACGCACTCTTCTCAAAGAGAGTTAAGTTTAACTTAGGAAAGAAATTCAATCTCTTCGATCGAGCTAAGAGTGAAAAGAATCTAAAGAAATTAGATTACGAGTTTTCCGAAATGATTGAAATGTTTGCTTTAGTAACTTCCGCAGGTGAAAGTTTGCTTGGCGGTTTTATATTTCTCGCAAGCTTTCCTAATTCCAGCCATGCCAAACTTTTCGTAGAAGTAATTGACCTTACCGCACAGGATATTTCAATTATGCAAGCGGTTGATTTAGTTGCGGAGCGGAGCAGTTCTATTTCATTTAGGAAATTCGCAAATACTGTTATTTTGGCTTTGGAACGAGGCTCACCTCTTAGCGCAGTGCTGCTCAACCAAGCAGCCGAATCTAGAAGTAGTTATAAAGCTGACCTTTTAACTTTGGCAGGTCGAGCTGAGATTGCGTTATTGATTCCGGTTGTTTTCCTGATATTGCCGCTATCGGTGATCTTTACCCTTTGGCCCTCATTCCACTCCATTCTTCGGATTGTTTAGAAGGATTGTTTAGATGGGTTCTTATTAGCAATTTGCACAGTTATTCATTTTCCACAGTTAAAGCAGATACCCAAGGATCAAATTCCCATCTAGTTAAGGATATAGATGTTCACAATTTAGAAACGGGAGAAAGAAATGAATATTAATAAGTATCGCAAATTGCAATTTATCCTCAAATATAGAGTAACGGTATTGATAATCTCGATCGGCAAACTTAAAGAGAAAATTGTTGGAAAATTTATTTCCGAGCGCGGCGATGTACCGGGCTGGGTATTAGTAGTTTTAATGACTACTGGGCTGGTAACTGCAATTTGGACGATTGCAGCGCCAAGGCTAAGTGCAATCTTGAGAAACTCACTCGATGCTATGAACAATATTAAGTAAATTTCAATGCAAATTCTAACTCGCATCAGGAAGCCTGTCAGTTCGCTAATAAAATCAGAGCGAGGAAATGTCGAATCTTTCTTGGTTTTAATTCCGTTAGTGATACTTTTCTTACTAGTTTTTCAATTGGTAATTGCGCTATACCAAAGGAATGTATCTACTTATGAAGTTCAAAGCATCGCCAATCGAATCGCTATTACTGGTGAATTAAGAAGTAGTTCTGATGAATCATTGATTAGCAATAAAGTTTCTGCTGCATTGCATAATAGCGAAGCAGTCATTCAAGTAGAGAATCAAAACATGCCAGGCGGCGGAGTTTTAATTTCAGTAACAAAGTATGTCAATATTCCTATATTTACTGCGCTATTTCGTGACACAAAACTTGGAGAATTCTTGCGAGTTCGGTCCTTTGCATATTCCGAAATAAATTAACCTGAGCTTAATATGCTGAAATCCTTATTTAGTAGATTCAAATTCATACGTGTGCTTAATATTTGTCTCCGAGAGACTGGATCGTCTGTAGTCGAGTTTGTAGTATTCGCAATTCCACTTTTTATCCCATTGGTATTTTTCGTAAATAATTTCGCAGCACGCTCATTTAGTGAGATCGAATATCAGAATATAGCCAGACAATCGTTACGGGCTTTTGTCACCAGTTCGGATTATGAAACTGGAGTTCGAAAGATTGACTATATTTTGGATAGTTCAAGAATCGTTCCGGTACCAAAATACAAAATCTATTGCCCCACCGCAAAATGTTTTACTCCTGGCTCCATTGTGACGATTGAACTATTCGGATCAGTTAAGGAGATTTCAAGGAGTTACGGAACCGATGACGTGATTGGTTCGCAGATAGTGCTTGCCAAACTTTCAGAGCGATTTGATGAATGGCGGGATGGATGAGTGGCTTGAATGAATGGTCGCGCTACAAGTCGTGGGTTAAAGGGGAGCGGGGTTCACTACTCCCACTTACGTTTGGGTTTTTTATTATCATCTTACTTTTAATTTTTGTGCTGGTTGATTTTTCTTCAGTAATGATGCGACAGAGAGTCTTAATTCAAGAGAATGAATTTGCCCTAATGAAAGCAAGCCATCAGTTAAGTCAGAGTAGATATTTTCTTTTCGGACTTAAAGGGAATTTTTCAAATAATGAATTTCGAGTTCCAATTGATTGCTCGGGAGCAAGATCTGCTTACTTTTCAGAGATTAATTTAGTGAATATTGATAAATATTCAGAAAACTCAAGAATTGAATCCGAATCAGGATCAATAGAAATTATTGGGTTTGACTGCGATGGCTACAAGGTTTATGGAGAAGTTGCGGCAAAATACGTTTTACCACTACAAGCCACTGCATTAGGCATAAGTGCATTTATGGTTAGGGCCAACGGGAGTGCAACTAATCAATACAACAGGTAATACGATTCCACTATGGCCGCCCGTGAATTTGAGTTAGAGATTGCTGCGTTAAGCGGCACCCTCGGATCGATTGAAAAAGTGATCGATCTTCCGAAATTACGGATAGCAGCTAAAGAATTAGAAGAAGCTGCCGGCGTTCCAAACCTTTGGGACGATCC
>Ga0194055_10001173_pt1 | contig 21321 bp, 21 predicted proteins | sample SepL449m_MetaG_FD_155482 | JGI IMG/M metagenome (GOLD analysis project Ga0194055, IMG submission 155482) | Anoxic zone freshwater microbial communities from boreal shield lake in IISD Experimental Lakes Area, Ontario, Canada - Sep2016-L442-9m | ecosystem: Environmental > Aquatic > Freshwater >...
GCATGCTGCAGTAGCGCATGTGCGCCCAGGGGTGCCCATTGTGAGTGTGGCGAAGGGCTTGGAGCAGGGTTCGCTCATGCGTATGAGTGAAGTCATTGCAAGTGAGATGCCGGGTCACCCCGCAGCTGTTCTCACCGGGCCAAACCTTGCGCACGAAATTATGGATGGACAGCCAGCCGCGAGTGTTGTGGCAATTGATGACGAAACCATTGCTCGCGAATTGCAACGTATTTTTAGCAACCCACGTCTGCTCATTTACACCAACCCCGATGTGGTGGGTTGCGAAGTCAGTGGAGTGGTGAAAAATGTTATTGCTATTGCCGCAGGTATGGCTGGCGGTATGGGGTTTGGCAACAACACGCGTGCCACGCTTATTACGCGAGGCCTTGCTGAAATGGCGCGGTTAGGAACAGCAATGGGTGGAACCCCAGCAACATTTGCCGGGCTCGCCGGAATGGGCGACCTCATTGCCACATGTTCTTCGTTGCAAAGTAGAAATACGTCAGTAGGAATGGCTCTTGGCCGAGGTGAAAACATCGCCGACGTGGTGGCATCGATGCAAATGGTTGCCGAAGGCGTGAAGAGTTCTGCCGCGGTGCTCGACTTGGCTGCACAATTTGGCATTGAAATGCCCATCACCGAGCAAGTAGTGGCAGTATGTCACCGCGGTATTTCTGCAGAACAAGCACTCAGCGACCTCCTCAGTCGTGGTGGGCGCTCTGAACTCGATTGAGACATATGACAACACTTTCGCCAACATCACTCGGACTCATCGGCATACGCGGGGGCACATTCACGGCTTCTGTTTCGCCATGGGGAGACATCACGCCTCACGACGGTTCGGCGGTGCTCGCCTGGCATGTTGCCGATGAAGATCGTTGGCACTCACCCGAAAAAGAAGCGTCAGTGCGTCAAGTGCGTATTGATGGTGTGCCCGTGGTGGAAACGCGAGTGCGCGTGCAAGGTGGCGATGCAATTCAACGGGTGTATGTCGCTGCTGCTTATGGTGGGGTCATTGTTGTTGAAATTGAAAACGACTCGCCGTCGCCTATTGCAATAGCGCTCACGCGAAACGATGTGGTCACATCTCGAGTGCCAACGCAGCAACCCATTATGGGTATCGACCTGCCAGCAACCTCCATTGTCTTGCCCATTGGTCATCGTTCATCCGTGCGCGTGGCGTTGGCATCGGACAATGCGCAAAGTATTCAACTCAACTCATTGCCAAGCGCAGATCAGTTGGTGAGCGGATGGATGCAATCGCTGGAATCAGCAAGCAGAGTGCGGGCAGTAGATGGTCCGTTGCATGATCTTTCATTGGCGCTGGTTGATGCGCGATGTGCGTTGTTATTGGGCGAAGTGTGCGACCCGCTTGACGATGCACTTGGCACTGTGCTCGATGGCATTGAACTCGTGCGCTTAGGCGATAAGGCAGAACTATGGCTCGACGAACTCGTTCCGTTGGCCGAAGAATGCTTACAGAATCACGCCCAACACGACCTTGCTGAACTGGCTCAGATGGTTGCTGGCGTGCAATTGCTTTTGTACCGTTGCGGGGAAGTGCGAGCTGTGCGTGATGTGGCTGCAAGCTGGCAACGCATCGCCGAAGGTCGCCAGGGAAGTAATGCAACAAAAGATGCGTTCCATAGCGTGGGAATGTCGCATGGGCGTCGTATTGCTGCAGTGGAACAGCAATTATGCACGGTGAATGGTCGCGGCGAAACAGTTCTTTTGCCACATGGCGTTCCTGAACTGTGGCGCGGCTTCAACTGGGAGTCATTTGGATTCATGGCAGGTGGCGGAGTGTCTGCGTCGTATGCATTGCGTTGGCATGGTGAAAATGTTGCAGCGTTGTGGGAATTCACAGGTGGGGTTCCTGCTCTTGCTCGCTGCGGGGTCGATGCAACATGGTCGACAACCAAAGTGAGTTCTGGCGAAGCACTCTGGCAGGTGCAGAACGCATAGAGCCCCACTACTCTTGGCCTATGGCCTATCGCGGAACTCCAATTCGGTTAACGGAATGGACCAGCTGTGGTGGCTGTGCAGCAAAGTGGGGCGCATCTCTTCTCTCTGAACTCGTGGCCGAGATGCCTGGCTCACTCGACAAGTCGTTGCTTGTTGGTTTGGCGCCATTCGATGATGCAGCGGTGTACCAAGTAAGCCCCGATGTGGCGCTGGTGAGCACCACCGATTTTTTCCCACCACTGGTTGATGACCCAGAAGATTTTGGAGCAATCGCAGCGGCAAATGCATGTAGTGATGTTTTTGCCATGGGTGCTCATGTGGTGATGGCAATCAACGTGGCCGCTTTTCCTGAGCACTTCCCCCACGATGCCATCTCGGCCATTTTTGGTGCAGCGAGCAAAGTGGTCACCGAAGCGGGCGGAACCATTGCGGGGGGTCACACCATTCGCAACCCAGAACCCATTTTCGGTTTAGCCGTGCAAGGCGTTGTGCACCCCTCAAAAATTTGGCGTAAAGGTGGCTCGCAACCCGGTGACGTTGTGATGATGTCGAAACCCATTGGTACTGCGCTCGCTCTTGCCGGGGGATGTGCAACCGATCAACGCGCAGCTATTAATGGCATGCGTACGTTGAATCGCCGCGCAGCAGAACAATTGCGCGAACTAGGCGACGACGTGCATGCAGTCACCGACGTAACGGGTTATGGGCTAGCGGGCCATGGCTGGGAAGTTGCAGAACGTGGCAATGTGCGTTTGCATATCGATGCTCAAAATATTGTTGCGTACCCCGGGGCGTTGAAGGCAGCAACAGAAGGCATGCGTACGGGCGGCGACCCACGCAACCGCACATATGTGGAGGGGCATTGCACTATTTCTGCTCCCGATGCACATGCAGCTTTGTGTTTCGACCCGCAAACATCAGGTGGCTTGCTTGCTGTTGTTCCTCCACAGCGACAACAGCAATTGCTTGACCTCGGATGGTGGCATGCTGGCCGTATAGAAGCCGGTGCTCCTGGCATCGTTATTGAGTGAGCATGGCGCCACGCACGCCACGCTTGGCGCCCACTTTGCAGTGGGAAGATGAACTCCACGCACAAGGGGCACGCATTGTTGCCGGTATCGACGAGGTGGGGAAGGGTTCATGGGCTGGGCCACTTGTTGTGGGTATTGCCATTGTGAACAGTGAAAGGTTTTCCGTTGAAGATCTTGTTGCGCGCGATTCAAAAATATTGAGCGAAAAAAAGCGCGAAGAAATTTTCGACATCGTTGTTGCGCAATGCAGCGACTGGTCACTTGGCATTGTTGAAGCATCTGAGTGCGATGCGCTGGGGATGAGTGCAGCACAACGTTTAGCCACCAAACGTGCGCTCGATGCCCTGACGGTAAAACCCGATGCAGTCATCGCCGACGGTAAATGGGATTTTGTGTCGCCCCTGGTGCCACGCGTCATGATGCAAGTGAAAGCCGATGCGGTCTCGGCATCTGTTGCGGCTGCTTCGGTACTTGCCAAGGTCTCGCGAGATCGCATGATGCGCAATTACGCAGTGCAGCATCCGCATTGGAATTTCGAAGGAAGCAAGGGCTACCCGTGCCCAAAGCAGCGTGCTGGCCTACGCGAACATGGAGTGTCGCCGCTGCACCGAGTGTCGTGGGCGTTTATGGAAAATTTAGGCTTAACGCAGTAGCGAGAAATTATTTCTGCAAATCACGGAATGACGACTTCGAGTCGATGCCGGTGTCTTTAGGCAAGCCAAGTACACGTTCACCCACAATGTTGCGCATCACTTCGTCAGACCCGCCGGCAATGCGTAACCCGGGGGTGCCGAGCACTAACTGGTTCCACGCGTAGGTGCCCCACTCGCCGGTGTCGGCTTGGAGACGTGGCCCCAAGACCTCTGACAGAAAAGCGCCAAGGCGAAGTTGGTTGTCGGTGAGAGCCATTTTAGCAATAGACATTTCAGGGCCAGGTGTTTGGCCAGAACGAATTTTGTCGAGTGCGCGCTGGTTGTTGTACGAAGCAACGCGGTAGCGAATAACGAGGTCGGCAAGTTTGTTGCGCACAATGAGGTCTTTGTCGAGACCGTAGTGACGCACCATGCCAAACACGCGCGTGAGAACGCTGTCGCCTCCGCTGCCGCCACCAATTGCTGCACGCTCGTTCATGAGCGTGGTGAGTGCAACGTTCCAGCCGTTGTTCACATCGCCAAGACGGCGATCATCACGTACACGCACTTCGGTGAAGAACACTTCGTTGAAACTTGCGCCGCCGGTCATTTGGCGCAGTGGGCGAATTTCTACACCTGGTGCTTTCATGTCGACAATAAAACCAGTGAGACCTTTGTGCTTTGGCAAGTCGGCGTCGGTGCGACAAATGATTTCGCCGATGTCGCTGTAATGAGCACCAGAGGTCCACACTTTTTGCCCAGTGATGACCCACTCGTCTCCATCGCGTTCAGCTTTGGTTTGCAATGCAGCGAGGTCGCTACCTGCGCCTGGTTCGGAAAAGAGTTGGCAACCAACGATGTCGGCGCGCCACATTTTGGTGAGGTACGCATCTTTTGCCAGCGTGCTTGCGTGCGCCAAAATGGTGGGAGCAACCATGCCGAGGCCGATAGAGAAAAAACTTTGGTTGGGGATTTTGTATTCACCTTCAAGACGGGCAAATGCGCGATCGAACGCTGCAGGCAGGGCACTGCCGCCGTATTCTGCGGGTCCACCTACCCAGCCAAAGCCCGCATCAAATTTTTTACGACGCCAATCTTTTGCTTCTTCAAGCAGCACTAACTCTTGTTCGCGCGTGCGCTCTTCAAATACGTTGACTTTGTCGGAGCCTTCGCCCCACACGAAAGTTTTCTCAGCTTCACGCTGCTCTGCATTGGCATTGAGAAATGCTCGTGCTGCTGCGGTGAACTCATCAAGTGACATATTGGCTGACAGGCCGTTGGACATCTTTTCCCCCTAGTGACTCCTCAAATTATGGTGGAGAAATGCCAGCGATGCACCACGGCAGACTATTGTTTGGGTATGGGTCAGCCAGTAGCAGTTCTTGAAGGTCCCGCCGGCAAATTGGGCATTGTGCGCTTTGAGGCAAATCGCAGTTTCACCGGGATGGGTCACGAGCGCTTTTCCAGTGCCGACCAAGCATTTGGTACGAAACCAGCATCTGTGGTTGCTCGTCGCCTTTTTGCTACAGGGCAAGTTGCCGGGGTCCATGTTTATGGCAACATCATCACCGTTGAGTTGGCCAAAGGGGCAGGCGCTCAGGGCCTGAACGAAGTGGTGCGCGACCTGTATCAGTACTGGAAGCCAGGCATGGTGCCCCCCGCATTCGAAGATCTTGTTGCACCAGAAGAAGCAGTGCCGAGTGGCGCTGCAACGAGCGATGGTGGCCCTGCCTTGAGCGCTGCTGCACAACGTGTGCCTGCGCATCTCTTTGAGCGCAGCGCTGCAGCGCGTGCCCGTTTAGGCGCTTAACAGTTTTTTCGCGTGATTATGTGTTAGATCAAGCACGTAACGCAGAACTCTTCTAAAGTCAGAGCGTGGTTGCTCAAAAAGTGGTTGTTCACAGTGCGACAGCACATGAGGTGACCCTGCATGAAGCAGCAGAGATGCTCGATGTGCACTACATGACCGCATATCGCTATGTGCGCTTGGGGCTATTGCCCGCGCATAAGACTGCAGGAACATGGCGTGTTCTTCTTCACGATGTGCAGAACTTCAAGGGACAAAATCCGCAACCCCTCGATGCCAAGTCGTCCTTGAAAAAAAATGTGGTGTGGTGGGAACGGCTAGAGGCACGTCTGCTTGCCGGTGATGGCAGTGGAGCGTGGGCAGTGGTTGAGGCTGCACTCGTTGCTGGGGTCAGCCTGGAAGATATTTATACGAAAGTTCTCAGCCCAGCAATGGTGAGCATTGGTGATCAGTGGGCACGAGGCGATTTAGAGATTTATCATGAGCACCAAGCGTCAGCCATTGTGGGCCGCATCATGGGCCGTTTAGGGCCACGGTTTGTGGGGCGTGGACGCACGAAGGGTTCCATAGTGGTCGGAGCACCACAAGGTGAGCGTCATGGTCTTGTTGTGTCGATGGTGGCAGACCTTTTGCGTCAGCGTGGCTGGGAAGTATTCGACCTGGGGGCAGATCTTCCTGCACAGTCCTTTATTGCAGCAGTGAAAAACACACCCGATGTTGTTGCCGCGTGTGTGAGCGTTACCTCACCTTCTGCACGCGATGCAGCGTGTGAACTTATTGCTGCTTTGCGCGAAGCTTCGGGCGATGCCGTTCCCATTTATGTGGGTGGGGCCGCGGTGCTGTCGGCACCAGACGCAGAGGAATTAGGGGCCCACGGATGGGCCAGCAATGTTGATGTCTTGGTGGGGCTCCTCGAGCAGGGGTAAATACGAACATACGTTCGCTACAGTGACGGCGTGTCGTCTCTGGAACTCGCTCGTGAGCAACTAGCCCAACAACTTTCCCAACATAAATATGGGCACCATGTGGTGTCACTCGGCAAAGCATCGTTGCCTGCTCATCGCGCCATTGCCGTTGGCGAGCAGTTTGTGGAAGTTCTGCAACGAGCACAACTCCCTCCTGGCTTAGTGCGTGGTCGCGTGTATCAATGCACAGGCATTGCCTACGTATCTATAGCGGTCGCCCTTGCACAAAGAGCAACAACACAAGGTTCATGGGTGGGTTGGTGTGCGAGTGAACATCTCAATTGGAGTGCAGCTCGCAATGCGGGGTGGTGTTTAGAGCGCGTGGTGCAAGTGTCGTGTGCCGAACACTGGTGCGAAGCAGTAGTGGCGCTGGCAAGTGGTGTTGAAGTTCTTGTTGTCAGTATTCCATCACATGTATCACAGAGCGCTCTGCGGCGAACTGTGTTGTCGGCAGCAGTGCAGCAGTGTGCAGTGGTTGCTCTTGGCCCAATGAACGGCATGAGTGCCGATGTCGTTTTTACTGCAACACAGCGCACGTGGCTCAAAGAAAATGAACTGCAAGAGCAAGTGGCGTTTGCCTCACAAAAATTGTCTGTCCACGTTGGTGGGCGTCGAGTGCCGAGCGAGCAACATTTTCCATTGGTGGTGGGGTAGTGAAATGAAAAATCATTATTCATATCGCGTTGCCATTGTGCGTGCAGCAGGAATCGATGCTCGGCAACTCAATGCGTTAGCGCAGGAAATTACAGCCATTGCTCCACTCATTGAAATTGTCGACGATGAACATGTGCTTGTGCCGATGCGTGGACCCACTCGATATTTTGGTGGTGAAAAAGCAGTAGCAGAACAGCTATTTTCGTGTGCCCCCGAACATGTGGTGCTCACCATCGGCATTGCCGACGGACGCCTTGCGGGGCTCATCGCAGCCCGTATGGCACAACTTTTATTCGTTATTCCTGCAGGTGAAACAGCAGAGTTCTTGGCCAATATCGATGTGCGACACCTCGAGCAATTTGTCGATGTTTCTGCCAACACCCTGTCGCTTCTTTTCCGGTTGGGTTTATCTACGTGTGGAAAAGTTGCTGCAACAAGTAAACAACTTCTTGCCGATCGATTTGGTCCCGACGGCAATATGTTGCACACACTGTGTGGTGGTGCCGATCTGCACCCTGCGCTCACTGAAAAAATTCCTACTTTGTATTACGCCGAGAGCGACTATGAAGAGTCACTCGTGGCGGTGGAAACTGTTTTGGCATCTGTCCAACAGCTCATTGCACCGCTCATGGAAAAGTTGCAAGGGGAGCACCTGGCAATGTGTCGTGTGGTGGTTACTCTCACTACCGAGCACGACGATATTTCTGAACGGGTGTGGTACAGCGCGGCTGGTTTTCATGAGCAGGGTTTGCTCGAGCGTGTGCGATGGCAAGTAACAACATGGCTTGAAGAATCATCAGGGCTCACCGCTGGGGTACACAACATCGCAGTCAACGTGCAAAATACGGTCCCTATTGGCCATGAACAGCCACGCTTGTGGGGCGGTCGCAGCGAAAGCGACGCTGCGGCACGCATGGCTATTGCTCGAGTAGCTGGCGTGGTGGGTCAAGACCATGTACGTGTTCCCGAGTGGCGTGGTGGCCGCGACATCACGCGTGAGTATGAACTTGTGCCAGCACATCGCGTCGACCTTGCGCGCCACGATGCCACTGTTCACCGGGTAACCCCTGGTGTATTGCGGCCTGCACTATGGAGTGGCGATATGGGGCAGCATGCACCGATGCTCAATGTTTTCCCGCCAGAAAAAATTGAGGTGCTGAACTGTCATCACATGGCAGTAGAAGTGTCTGGGAGGCATCATGTGCGTTCAGAGCCGCAGTACATCCGACGCAATGAACACCTTTTCCTCGTGCGTACGTGGCATGGCCCATGGCCCGTTGAAGAGCGCTGGTGGGACCCACTGCGGCAGCGGCGTGTGGTGCGCATGCAATGTCTTGTTGACGACGGAGAACAAGAGCATGGGTGGCTCGTCATGCTTGAGCACCGCACATGGTGGCTCGTCGCGGTGTATTCCTGAGAGACTCTAGGTATGACATCACTTGCAGTCGATGAACTACTCGCACTCGTTGCACACCATCAACCTGTCGATGCTCGTGAAGCTGAGTCGCTAGCAACTTTTCGCCGTGAGGTAGTTCAACTCACCGACCCGTGTAATGAGCATGCGCACACCACACATGTCACAGCATCTGGTGTAGTGGTGAGTAGCGAAGCAACGGTGTTGCACTTGCACAAGCGACTCAATTTGTGGTTGCAACCTGGTGGGCATATTGAAAAAGATGAACACCCCAGCGCAGGTGCATTGCGCGAAGCCCAAGAAGAAACGGGGCTGCATGTGCGCCACCCCGAGAGTGGCGCAGTGTTCTTCCATCTCGATGTTCACCCAGGCCCGCGGGGCCATACACACCTCGACTTGCGGTACCTCTTGCTTGCCGACCACCTCGAGGTGCCCGCCCCTGGGGCAGGGGAAAGCCAACAAGTACGCTGGTTTTCTTGGGAAGAAGCCGGAAAAATTGCCGATATGGGGCTTGTCGGGGCGCTGGTGCGGGCCCAGGAACTCATACGAACATATGTTCGCTAAACTCCCATGAGTGAGTTTTTATCGTGAGCAGCGTTATGGCGAATTGCACTGCCAGTCGCATTTTTCTTTTCTCACTGGGGCATCTTCTCCAGAGCAACTTGCACAGCATGCTGTAGCTCTTGGTCTGCAAGCCCTTGCTCTCACCGATCGCAATGGCCTGTATGGGGTGGTGCGTTTTGCTGAAGCGGCGCGGCAGTTGCAGTTGCCTACCGTGTTTGGGGCAGAGGTGACACCACGTTTTGCTAACGAGCACGATGTTGGGCACGTTGTGCTTCTCGCGCAGGGACCCCAGGGCTATGCGTACTTGTCGCAAGCCATTACGCATGGGCAGCTCGCTGGTGTCAAAAACGAACCGCAATTTCACATGGCCGATCTCGCTGGGTTCTCTCGCGGGTCATGGAAGGTGCTGACTGGTGGCGTAGAAGGAGTAGTCAGCAAAGCCCTCATTGCACATGGGCCACAGGCAGGCGAACGCAAGCTGTACCAACTCATCGACGCATTTGGTGCCAACAATGTTTATGTAGAACTTGTGCATCATGGCGGCCCGCTCGATGCAGCACGTAACGACGAACTAGTGCGTATTGCTGCGCGTTGCAATGTGCAATGTGTAGCAACAAACAATGTGCAGTATGCAACAACTACAGAGTTTTCGCTGGCCACAGCAATGGCTGCCATTCGTCAACGCAGCTCGCTGAACGATATTGACCATCTGTTGCCATTTGCAGCAACGGCAATGCTGCGTTCAGGTGCCGAGCAAGAAAAATATTTCGCACGTTACCCCGGGGTGGTAGACCTCGCTGCCGATATTGCGAAAGAGTGTGCGTTCGACCTTGCGCTCATTGCACCGCGATTGCCGCCGTATCCGTGCCCTTCTGGCATGAACGAAATGGAGTACTTGCGTCATTTGGTTGCCGAAGGTGCACAGCGCCGATACGGGCCACCACCTACTCATGCCGACGACACATTGTCGTTGCGGGCACGTGCCTGGTCTGTCATTCATCATGAACTCGATGTCATTGAAACTCTTGGTTTTGCGGGCTATTTCTTAGTGGTATGGGACATTGTTCAATTTTGTAACGACAACGATATTTTTTGCCAAGGCCGTGGCAGTGCGGCAAATAGTGCAGTGTGTTTTTCTCTTGGCATTACGCGCGCCGATGCAGTGTCGCTTGGCTTGTTGTTCGAGCGTTTTTTGTCGCCCGAGCGCGATGGGCCGCCCGATATCGATATTGATATTGAAAGTGGCAGGCGCGAAGAGGTCATTCAATACGTATTCCAGCGCTACGACCGTTTGCATGCAGCGCAGGTTGCCAATGTCATTACATACCGGTCGCGTTCTGCGCTGCGCGATGCTGCAAAAGCATTGGGCCACCACATTGCACAAGGCGAAAAGGTCGACCCCGAAGATCTTCCCGACAATGTTCAGTCTTTAGCTGCACAATTGCTCCACCATCCTCGCCACCTTGGTGTGCACTCGGGTGGCATGGTCATCTGCGACCGGCCAGTGAGCGAAGTGTGTCCAGTGGAATGGGCAACCATGCATCAACGCAGCGTGTTGCAATGGGACAAAGACGACTGTGCTGCGGCCGGCTTGGTGAAGTTCGACCTGTTGGGTCTTGGCATGCTCTCGGCTTTGCATAACGCAGTCGATCTCATTGAGTTACATCGCGGTGAGCCACTCGATCTTGCGGGTTTGCCGCAAGAAGACGAGGTCTATGCCATGTTGTGTCGTGCCGACACGGTGGGTGTTTTCCAAATTGAATCACGCGCTCAAATGGCAACACTGCCGCGCCTCAAGCCGCGGCGCTTTTATGACCTTGTTGTTGAGGTGGCCCTCATTCGCCCAGGGCCCATTCAAGGTGGTTCGGTGCATCCATATATTCGCCGGCGCAATGGGCAAGAACCCATTACCTATTTGCACCCGCTCCTTGAAAAGAGTCTGGGCAAAACACTGGGCGTGCCGTTGTTTCAGGAACAGCTCATGCAAATGGCTATCGACGTTGCGGGCTTTACTCCAAGTGAGGCCGATCAGTTGCGCCAGGCCATGGGGTCAAAAAGATCACAAGCAAAAATGGAAAAACTTCGCGAGCGTCTGTTTCACGGCATGAAAGAGCGAGGCATCGTTGGTGAAATTGCCGACACTATTTTCCGCAAGATGGAAGCGTTTGCAAGTTACGGATTTCCTGAAAGCCATTCGGTGAGTTTTGCGTATCTTGTGTATGCCTCGGCATACATTAAATATCACGAACCCGCTATTTTCTGTGCGGCATTACTCAATGCACAGCCCATGGGTTTTTGGTCGCCGCATTCACTGGCCCGCGATGCGCGTCGCCATGGGGTAGAGGTGTTCACTCCGTGCATCAATGCTTCACAAGCATCGGCATCTTTGGTGGAAAGCACAACATCTACTAGTGGTCTTGCAGTACGAATGGGCTTATCGGCAGTTCGCGGCGTGAGTAGTTCATTGGCACAGAAAATGGAAGAGGCACAACCCTTCGACAGCATGGAGCACGTGGTGCGTGCGGTACCAGAACTCTCAACGGCTCATCTGGAAGCTTTTGCTACTGCTGGGGCCTTCGACATATTTGGTACGCAGCGGCGCAATGCACTGTGGGCCGCAGGTGCGGTTGCGCAATCACGCCCAACGCGTTTAGAAGGAATCACAGTAGGAAACACGGCCCCTGCATTGCCCGGAATGGAACCCATAGAAGAAGCAGTGGCCGACCTCTGGGCTACAGGAGTTTCCCCCGACGGCCACCCCACTATTTTCTTGCGGGAGAAGTTGCGTGCAATGGGCGTACTCACCGCAAGTGAGTTGGCGGCAGTGGAGTCGGGCACTCGTATTTATGTGGCCGGAGTAGTAACGCATCGGCAGCGCCCGCGCACGGCAAGTGGGGTTACCTTCATGAACTTAGAAGATGAAACGGGGCTCATCAACGTGGTCTGCTCGGCGGGGTGCTGGGTACGTTTTCGTACCGATGCGCGCCATGCTGCTGCACTCTTAGTGCGTGGGCGCATGGAGTCTTCCGAAGGCGTTATCAACATTGTTGCCGAACACTTGTCGGCGCTGCGCGTGGCAGTGGGCGCAATAAGTCGAGATTTTCGTTAGGTCTATTTCGTCTCTTGAAAGATGTGAATGGGTTCCACGGGTGGCCCATTGTGCACTACGTCTGCAACGAGCTGAGGCAAATGTAAAGGTGCGAAAAAAACATCATCAACAACCGATGAGAGTTCTTCAACGCTCCACCAGCGCAATTCCACCAGATGTTCACTGTGTAATTGTTCAACAGACAATTCGGGCTGCGGGTTGAAACGTGTGGTGCGCACTAAGTACGCATGGTCACGCTGGCCATCCCACTGGCCATCAATAAAAGGAATCACGTGTGTACGGGTCCACAAGAGTTCACCAATAGGTGGTTCGTAGAGACCTACCTCTTCGCGCAGTTCGCGGTGGAGTGCTTCGTGGTGCTCCTCGTCGGCTTCAATGCCGCCGCCGGGGAGCACCCACACAGAGCGCGTAGGAAATTGCAATAACGCCAACAACACATGGTTGAGTTCATCAACAATGAGACCCCGCACCGCTTGGCGGATACGGAGATGACTGATGTCGGGCGTTGGTGAATTCAAAAAGAATTAGAAATCGACGGTGGCAATGCGGTCTGCGTTGTACACAGTTGCTTTGGCATCGACACGGTATTTGAAAGTTTCTGCACCGCTAATGCCATGCTCACCAAAAAGGGTGCGCATGTTGAAGTAGTTCTCGTGCAAGAAGTGTGCAGCAAGCGAAGGCGCATCGGTCCACAATTCGTATACCGAAATGATGCCTGGCTCACATGGGTCGGCACTAAAGACGTATGCCTCGCAGCCGGGCTCGTTGTCGCGAGTTGCTTGTTGCAGGGGCTGTGAAGCCTTCACAAGGGCTTCGCGCTTTGATGGTTCGATGAAAATTTTTCCGGCAATGATGATCATGATTTTCCTTTGTGTCTATTTATACGTTATTCGTTCGGTGATTCATTTAAGCCGTCGTTGAAGGCTCGGTACGTGTCGTAGATGTCTTTACAGTTCTGACACATCGGAACTTGCTTGGGGTCGCGTGACGGAACCCATACGTGGCCGCACAGTGCCTCGAGGGGAGTGCCGTAAATGCGGGCTTCCATCACTTTTGCTGCGGCCGATTCACCCGGTTCTGTTTTCACAATGTGGGCCACAATGGGCTCGGCAGTTTCCAGCTCTTGGTCGAGCAGCGGTTCGGTACGGGCTGGCAAGACGGTCAGTGGGGCCATATTCGTCGCGCGCATGGTTCTAGTCAATCAGATGTACAGCGCCCTCGGGGCTGTCGTAGACTGGGGAAATGCCGTTGTACGAGTATCGCTGTAGTGCATGTGACACCTCTTTTGAAGAGCGCCGTCCGATGAGTGAGGCGTCGGCCCCCGTACAATGTGCTTGCGGGGCGCAAGCAAAACGACGCTTATCGGTCTTTGCTTCTGTGAGCAGTGGAGCTCCATCTTCGGCCCCGGCCCCTGCACCCCGTGGTGGCGGATGTGGCTCTGGATGTGGTTGTCACTAACTGTGATTTTGGTTGACCCATCACATTGGTGGTTTCGCGACAAACGATGGTGTCATTTAGTGAGCGACGCGAACCTTGAAGAACTGCATCTCTTTGCCGAAGAACTTGGGGTGCCGCGCAAAGGATTTCAAGGAGATCACTACGACATTCCCGATGAATACCGCACGCGGGCAATTGCCATGGGTGCAACTGCAGTGCCGAGTAGAGAGTTGTTGCAACGTTTGAAAGCTGCAGGGTTGCGCTTTACGCCAAGCCAGCGACGTGCATGGGGCTCCACGTTGCGCCCCGACCTGAAGAGTGAAAACCACGCACGCACCAATTGAGTAAAACAATGCCGGCGCGGTCGCACACATCGTTGAAAGAAAACCAACGCTCTGCGTCGTCGTTGGTGGGTAAAGTGTTTTTCTCAATAGTGAGCACGTAGCAGGCACTGGCGCTTGGGTGTGCAGATGCGATGCCCACGACAAGGTGACCAAGTGCTTCGCCGCCATGTGATGGGGTGAGTGGATGGGTGATGGGTGCAAGGAGAGGTGCGGTAAAAATCCCAATGCCGCACCGTGAGGAGTCGGTGAGCAAAATGAGTGCTTCTTCGCGAAACGGACGTGAAACACACATGCTGAAAACGCTGAGTGCTTGAGATGTGTGGGTGATGGTGTCGATAAAAGGACGCGGTACGTCGACGAGGGTGTGCACTGAGGTGTGCGGAGTGGTTGTGTTCACCTCTTGAACGTAGAGGTGGGGTGCTATACGAGGGAATATGCCACGAGAAATGCGGCAAGGCCAACACAAACCGGCGCTGCATAACCGACCCACTGAGGCATGTGGCGATGTGATGGAGAGAACAAGAAGAGACCACAAAGAGCACCACCTGCGAGGCCACCTAAGTGCCCGCCAATGGAGATGCCCGATACCGAAACGGTCAATACCAAGTTGAGTACCAAGGTGAGTCCGAGGCCTGTTTGCATGGGGTTGATGCCGCGAAGTCGCATGCCAACAAACGCAGCCCCCATCAGCCCAAACACAGCGCCCGATGCTCCACCTGTCAACGCATTGGGGTTTGCCATAAGTGCACCTGCGCTGCCGGCAAGGAGAGCCGCGAAGTAGACCAACGTAAAACGTGTTCGTCCCATTTCGCCTTCCATCATGGAGCCAAGTTGGTAGAGGAGAAACATATTCATGCCCACATGGAAAAACCCAAAGTGAATGAAACCGCACGTAACGAGTCGGTACCACTCGCCGTTGTAAAGAAAAACCTTTGCAAGGCCAAGATCAACGAGATTTTTATTCATGCCACCTGAGTTGAAATATGAAGATCCGGTGTTGGTGTAAATGAAAACTAAAACATTGATGGCGATGATGATTTTCGTTGCCAGCATCGGTTGGCCAGCATTCCAATAGCGCGCACGTGTGCGAGTATCGGGGCGATCACGACGAATACATTCCAAGCAGTGCGAGCCCACTGTTGCTTGCACTAAGCATTCGGAACACGCAGGGCGCCCGCAGCGAGTGCAGCTTCGTCCTGTTGGTCGTTCGGGGTGTCGTGTGCATTTGGGAAGAACCGGTGGCGGCAAGTTCACGATGCGCGCTCTGCTTCTTCGCGATGGGCCAAATACCACTCCACCGTTTTCTCGAGACCAGCACGGAATGTCATTTGAGCTTTCCATTGCAGTGCGCGCTCTGCTTCGCTTGCGTCAACACGGCGTCGTGGTTGGCCGTCGGGCTTGGAAGGATCCCATACCAACTTGCCACTAAAGCCCACTACCTCGGCAATGGTTTCCACCGTTTCACGAATGGTGATTTCGTGATTGTTGCCAAGATTTAACGGTTCAGCTGAATCGCGTACTTCTGCTGCACGCACAATTGCAGCTGCCGCATCTTCCACGTACAAATATTCGCGACTTGCACTTCCGGTACCCCACACCTGAATATCGCTATCACCACGTTCTTTTGCTTCAACGCATTTTTTAATGAGTGCAGGAATGACGTGTGAAACGTCGGGGTGAAATTTGTCGCCAGGCCCAAACAAGTTTGTCGGAATGAGGTAAGCAAACTTTTGTCCGTATTGCGCTGCATTCACTTGTGCGTGCACAAGCAATGCTTTTTTGGCAATGCCGTAAGGAGCATTGGTTTCTTCGGGGTAGCCATCCCATAGCGAGCGTTCATGAAAAGGAACGGGGGTGAACTTCGGATACGAGCACACAGTGCCCAGCACCACCGTTTTTTCTACCTGAGCGTGGCGACATGCCTCAATGACATGCGTGCCCATGAGGAGGTTGTCGAGATACAAGGGGGCAGGAGCCACCTGGTTGTAGCCAATACCGCCAACGCGTGCAGCCAGGTGCACCACGTGGCTGGGTTCATACTTGGCAAGCATTCGGGCCGCTTCGCCAGGCACAGTGAGGTCGAATTCGGCCTTGTGCGGTGCGCCGACCATGGCGCCGGCGGCGCGGAACTGTTGCACCACAACGCTTCCGAGAAAGCCATTGCCACCGGTGACCAAAACGGGACGATTTTGCCAGAAGTCGCTCATGCCCACTCATGGTAGGCGCACGGCAGGCACAATAGGGGGGTGCGTGTGGCTTATACCTTGGAACAATGTTGGCATCGGGTGCCCGGGGGCACCGCTGTGTATGGCATTGAATTGGCAAAAGCCATTGGCGAATTGAATAACCGCGACTCTTCAAGTCGTCACGACGTGCAGTTGCTCGGGGTGGCAGGCCGTCACAAGGCAGCTCCACTCGAGCCATACCGCCCTCCTATTGCCGTGAACTCGTTGCCGTTAGCAGGGCCGTACTTGTATGAATCGTGGCTGCGTTTGAACTGGCCCAAGGTGGAAGGCGCAACGGGGGCAGTTGACCTGGTACATGCAACGAGCATTATTCCTGCTGCAAGTGGAGCACCGCTTGTTGCCACTATTCATGACCTTGCTTTTTTGCACGAGCCTGAACATTTCACCAAGAGAGGTGTGGGCGTTTTTCAGCGCAGTCTTGAAATATTGCGCAAACGAGCAACGCGCATCATTTGTGTTTCGCAGGCCACACTCGATGACTGCTTGGAAAACGGGTTCAGCGCAGAGCAACTGCGCTACGTGCCAAACGGAGTACATCATGTTGATGTTGACAGCGAACAAATCAATGCGGTGCGAAACAAATACGAACTGCCACAGCAGTACTTGCTCTTCGTTGGCACTTTGGAACCGCGCAAAAATTTGCAACGCCTCATCGACGCTGTGGAAACTCTTGGGCCCGATGCTCCTCCGTTGGTAGTCGCGGGGGCGAACGGGTGGGGAAGCGAAGTTGTCGCACGGTCTCGAGTAAAAATGCTGGGCTTTGTTTCAAGTGACGACCTCGCTGCGTTGTACGCGGGAGCAGCAGCATTTTGTTATCCATCGCTGCGCGAAGGATTCGGATTACCCATATTGGAAGCAATGTCGCATGGTGTACCGGTGGTTACAAGTTTGGGAAGTTCAACGGAAGAAGTATCGGGTGGCGCAGCGGTTCTCGTGAACCCCAACAGTGCTTCAAGCATTGCCGATGGCATATTGCGTGCCTTGGAAAATCGGGAAGCGTTATCGCAAAGCGGGCTTACGCGTTCACGCTCAGTCACTTGGGAACGCACGGCGGCACTCACCGTCGAGGTGTATCGCGAAGTGTTGGAAGAAACAAAAGGCGCGTCTCGTGGTTGATGCAGTAAAAGCACCTGAAGTTGCCATCAACTTATTGTGGTGTGTGCCAGGAAAGGTGGGGGGCAGCGAGCAGTACCTCACTCGGCAACTTGCGGGCTTATGCGGACACAGCGAGTTCGCTCTTCACGCGTATGTGCCTCAAGGTTTCATTGCGGCACATGGCGAACTTGCCGATGTAGTTCACATGAACGAAATGTCGTCAACGGCACATAATCGCGCTGCACGCATCATGTTTGAAAATACATGGCTCAATGTGCGTACGAAAAGTGCTCAAATCGTTCATCACGGAGGCGGCACGTTGCCGCTGCGTGGCAACAACAACACCCTGCTTACTGTGCACGATGTGCAGTACCTCACCTACCCCGAATATTTTTCTTCAGTGCGGTTGCGCTATTTGCAAGCGATGATGCCGCACTCGGTGAAGCGTGCGCGAGCAATTGCTGTACCTTCGGCCTATGTGCGTGGGGTGCTCATGGAACAGTTCTCGTTACCAGGTGAAAAAATTCATGTGGTACGCCATGGGGTTGAAGCACTTGTGCGTAGCGAAGAAAACATTGCTCGCCTGCGCAACAAATATGGCCTCGACAACGTGGAGTACTTCATTTATCCAGCAATGACGCACCCACACAAGAACCATGCATTTTTGGTGAATCTGCTTGCTGGCCCATGGAAAAACCGCAGCGAGCACTTGGTGTTCATAGGTTCTGCAGGGCGCGCACACGAAGAACTCCTTGCGTTGGTCGCGCAACTGGGTCTATCGCATCGTGTACATGTCGTGGGCAGGGTGGAAGGTCCTGAGCGCGATGCATTTGTTGCAGGCGCGCGTGCACTTTTGTTTCCAAGTCAATACGAAGGTTTTGGTGCACCACTCATTGAAGCGATGTCGCTTGGCGTTCCTGTGGTGTGTGCCAATACAGCAAGTCTTCCTGAAGTAGCAGGTGATGCTGCTGTGGTCTTGCCGCTCACGCTCGATGCGTGGAGTGATGTACCAAATACGATTGACAACACTTCTGCAGTACTTGTGCAACGCGGCCACGAGCGAGTGCAGTACTTCTCTCTTGCTGAATCGGGCAACGACCTTGCGGCAACTTATGAAAGCATGTTGAAATGAGTACTCGTCCAGTTGTGGTGTTGTGTCCGCATTTTGCTCCCGACACCGCACCAACCGGAGTGGTGATGACCCGCATCGTAGAAGAGCTGGTGGAGCGCGGTCATGAAGTGCATGTGGTGACCTCGTTGCCGTGGTATCGCCAGCACCAAGTGGAAAAAGAATGGCAAGGCAATCGCAAGAGTTGCGAAATCACGCCATGGGGTTCCATCACTCGGGTTTCTCCTTTCGCTGGGAAAGATAAATCTCATATTGCGCGTCGCGCCATTGGTTTCGTCGGTTTCAGTGCACTGCTTGGTATTCGCGGTGTATTTGCCGGCGGAGTGCGACGCCAAGCACATGCTGTTATTGCGATGTCGCCACCTCTTACATTGGGTCTCACTGGCTGGCTCGTAGCGCGGGTGCGCAGGGCTCCATTGGTTTTCAACATTCAAGATGTATTTCCCGATGCGGCTATTGCCACAGGAAAAATAACCAACAAACGCATTATTTGGCTGGCACGCTGGCTCGAGCGCATCAGCTATCGCGCGAGTGATGCAGTGGTGGTGTTGTCGCAAGACCTGCAAAAAAACTTAGAAGCAAAGGTGTCGCCGAAGGTTGCACAACGCGTGCATGTCATCGCCAATTTTGTTGATTCAGAAAATATTGTTCCACGGTCTTGCGCAACCCCGTATCGCAAGGAACATGCTGGCAATGCCGACACTGTTGTGATGTATGCCGGCAATGTAGGTTTTTCACAGTCAATCAATTTGCTCATCCACGCTGCACGCGCATTGCCGCGTGTCATGTTCATTGTGAATGGCGAGGGTTCGGCACGTGGCGAATTAGAGGTGCAGGCGGCAGGAATCTTCAATATTCGGTTTGTGAATTACCAAGACGCAAGCCGACTCAGTGAGGTGCTGGCCAGTGCCGATGTACATGTAGTTCCATTGAAGGCGGGCCTCGGTGCAGTGAGCGTGCCGTCAAAGGCGTATTCCATCATGGCTGCAGGTCGGCCATTGTTGGCCGCTATCGATTCCGATAGTGAAGTGGCGCGCATCGTGGAAAATGTGGGTTGTGGGCGGGTGGTGGCTCCCGATGAGCCGGAAGCATTTATTGCCGCGCTCTCGTCGATGTTGGAAAATCGCGATGTGATGGCAGAGATGGGTGCAAAAGGTCGGTTGTGGGTGGTGGAAAATGCGTCTCCCCAAGCGGTGGGCGAGGCCTACCACCAACTCTTGGCTACCTTGTCGCCGACGGAATCGCTGTAAAACGCCTCTTCAGCAGATAACCTCGTGATTTCGTGGGTAAATCATCTTCAGCCAAAAAAGTCGCCCGACTGGCTCAAAAGGGCAAAGGGAAAAAAGTCCGCTTTCAGGGTGGAACAGTTTTCCCTGCAGTCATTGTCGTCGTTCTCCTTGTAGGTCTTGGTCTTGTGGCCTATGCCCGACAAAGTGCCCCAAGTGGCAACGAAGCACCAACCACCAACGACCACTGGCACGTGTCATACGGCTTCTATGGCTGCGATAAGTACCTTCCTAATCTCATTGGCAACAAAGAAGAGCCCGTCGACCCGAACTACGTCAAGTACGGCATTCACAGTCATGACGATGGCGTCATCCACTGGCATCCACAGGCGCTCGCAACGGGTAGCCGCGCAAAGCTTGGTGTCTTTCTTGACATCTATGGCATCAAGTTGAGCGACTCCAAGCTGGAGTTCCCCGCCGACCAAGAAAATGGAAAGCTCTACGAAGAGGGCAAAACCAAGTGCTATAAAAAAGATTCTGAACTTCGTGCATACGTATGGAACCAATACGACAAACCGAACGATCGCAAGTTACTCATTGCCGACTTTAGGAACATTCGTATCAAACGCGACGGCATGGTCATTGTTATTGCGTATGTTCCCAAAGATGCTGGCCCGCCAGCACTTCCTCAGTCTGCAGTCGACTTGCCGCAACTAGGCGCCGCTGATGCCGCTGGTGCAACCACAACGACTGTGGCCGGAGCAACAACGACCACTGTGGCCGGAGTAACTACCACCACAGTTGAAACCGCTACCACCACTTCGGTAGCCGTCAGTTCCACTACAACGACCAAGGGGTAACACGCCGCCCATGGATGCTGTCATCCTGGTCGGTGGGTTTGGTACGCGGCTTCGTCCGCTCACGCTCACCACACCGAAGCCACTGTTGCCGGTTGGCAACGTCTCTATTCTGGCGCGAGTCATTGCAGGGTTGGAAAAAGCTGGTGTCACTCGGGCCGTTCTTGCCTTGGGTTTCAAGCCACAACCTTTTATCGATGCATTCCCCGGAAATCAATGTGGTGGGGTATATCTCGAGTACGCCGTCGAACCAGAACCGCTCGATACTGGTGGAGCCATCGCATTTGCCGCACGCTTTGCTGGCATTTCGCAAACATTCATTGTGGTGAATGGCGATGTATTAACAAGCCTCGATGTGTCGACACTTGTGGCATTTCACAAGAAGAACGCAGCTGAAGGCACGCTGCATCTCACCCCAGTGGAAGATCCATCTCAATTTGGCGTGGTGGAAACAGCTGCTAGTGGTCAAGTCACTCGATTTGTAGAAAAGCCAGCTCCTGGCGAAATAACAAGCTTCAATGTCAATGCAGGCACTTATGTGCTTGAACCTTCGGTGATTGAGCGCATAGCTGTGAACCAAAAAACCTCTATTGAACGCGTTGTTTTTCCTGCGATGGTTGCCCAAGGCACGTTGTTTGCAATGCCAACAAACGACAGTTGGGTCGATACTGGCCGACCCGAAACATACATTGCGGCAAATATGTCGACACTGGAAAACGTGCAAGGCAACAAGTTGGTGCACGCGGCAAGCAGGGTTGCGGCAACGGCAACAATTGAACAATCGGTGGTGGGGCCACTGTGCGTAGTGGGTGAATACTCGCATCTGTCGCATTCAGTGGTTATTGC
>Ga0194055_10001174_pt1 | contig 21297 bp, 19 predicted proteins | sample SepL449m_MetaG_FD_155482 | JGI IMG/M metagenome (GOLD analysis project Ga0194055, IMG submission 155482) | Anoxic zone freshwater microbial communities from boreal shield lake in IISD Experimental Lakes Area, Ontario, Canada - Sep2016-L442-9m | ecosystem: Environmental > Aquatic > Freshwater >...
GGCGTCCTGTATATAGGGTGCTAACTTCCAGCTTTGAGCAAGCTTCTCGCTTACCATCTGATGGTTGTAACCACAAATCTGGTTTGCTCCTTCGACAATGCTGAGATGACGGACTCGAGCAGCGAGAATTGACTGATTGAGCTCATGAGGGCTGTGCTTATCCATCGCAAGGAAACCAACATCATGGATTAACCCTATCATGTATGCATTGTCTTGCTTGGACCGATTAATAAGCACCATGATCTCGCGCGCAACAGTAGCCGTGACCTTACAATGCTCCATGAAGGTCTTCTTTTTGAATTCAGGGGCTTGCGACTTCTCAAGAGTGAATTGTTCGTAACCAAGCGTTACTGCAATTTGCTTCATTCGGTTTACGCCAATCACATTAATGGCTCGGATGATATTTTCGCATTGCCCAGTTCCAAACTGGGGCGAATTCGCCACTTTCATTACTTTGATGCCAAGACCAGCATCCTCTCCAATCACATTGGCGAGTTCTCGTGACGAAACATTTTCCTGTGCGAATAATCTAAGCAGGTTCAAAACTGCCATAGGCAACACTGGCAACGCTTCGCTCCGCGCTATTTTCATGCACAATCTTTCGAAACTCATATATTAAGTATCGGGGCACAGAATTCAAAATCTCATATAGTCAATGTATATTCTTATGCCTTTATGAAACCAATGATATACCTTGAGCGTACTATACTCATGTAATTGAGCGTTTGACTATCATGGCTGACTATTACCACTTGCTCGGTGTCCCTCGAAGCGCGGACGAAAAAGAGATTAAATCTGCGTACCGAAAGCTAGCACGCAAGCTCCACCCCGACGTCAATCCCGGGGACAAGAGCGCCGAAGCTAAGTTCAAACAAGTGAGTGAAGCTTACGAAGTACTGGGTGATCCTGAAAAGCGAAAAATGTACGATCAGTACGGCGAAAATTGGGAACAAGCCAAGAACATGCAAGGCCAAGACATGGACTTCGGCGGGGCCCACATGGGCAATATGGGTGGCTTCGGATCAATCTTCGAACAATTCTTCGGAGGTGCTCAACAAGGTGGTGGATTTCGAATCCAAGATATTGAAGCTTCACAACCTAGAGATATTGAGCGGGAAATAGAGCTGACCATGGAAGAGATTGATGCCGGATGTTCTCGAACTCTGACCTATCAAACCATGGATGCTCAACAGACAAGGGGTCAAGTAGCCACAGTTCCTTCTACAAAAAAAGTTGAAGTGAAGATCCCGGCTGGAATTGGCGACGGAAAGAAACTTAGAGTTCCAAGCAAGGGTCATGCCGGGGTTGGCGGAAAGGCGGGAGACCTGTACGTCACTATTCGATGGGCAAAACATCCTTTGTTCAAAGTACACGGTGAAAATCTCGAAGTTGAAGTACCCGTATCGTTTACTAAGGCCGCTTTAGGCGGTGAAATTTCCATTCCTACGCTTCGCAAGAAAATGACGATGAAGATTCCGGCTGGATCACAGTCTGGTCAGGTGTTCAGGCTTGCAAATCAAGGCATCACCAAGTTAGGTGCCGGTAAAGGAGATCTGATGGCCCGATTAAAGATCACCGTACCAAAGACGCTTTCAGGAGAACAAAAGCTATTGCTCCAGAAACTTTCGGAGATTGAAGACAAATGAGGCACGAAAATCAGCCGGTTTATATGATTGGCGTTGCGGCTCAATTGTGCAATGTCCACCCCCAGACCCTACGCCAATATGAGCGAATTGGGTTGGTTATTCCTTCTCGGGTTGGTGCAAAGAATCGGCTTTATTCGGAGTTCGATATTCTTCGAGTTCGCAGAATTCAACGACTTACACAGGAACTGGGAGTGAACTTAGCCGGAGTCGAAATTATCCTTCGTTTACTCGATGAAATGGAAGAGACAAGGGTGGATATGGAGAACCAATTGGCAGACTATATTTCTGAGGCCGAAAACCGAATTGTCTCGATGATGGAAAACCGAAACATTTTGCTCAAGAAAGATGAATCCTTGCTCCCGGTACCAAATATCAAGGTTCGGAAATCGACTCAACTTTAGGCATATTCGTATCAATCACGATTGATGTGGTCATATCAGCCAATACATTGGTCACTGACCGCATTCGGGCGATAATCCAGTCAACTGTCAAGAGGATCGGCAAAACCTCGGGAGAAATGCCTAGAGTGCCCAAAATGACTGCTAGCGATATGATTCCGGCTTCTGGAACTCCCGCAATGCCTAATGCGGTTAGAACGCAGAGAAAGGCAATCGAAATTTGGGTAACGATTGGAAGGTTCAAGCCAAGCCCTTGGGCAACAATCATGACTCCAAACGCTTCGTAAAGCAAAATTCCGTCGTTGTTGAGGTTGGTACCGATACAAGCTCCCATTCGAGAGCTTTCTTTCGAGATTCCAAGTTTATCGAGGGCCTTGAGGGTCAGGGGAAGAGAGGCGAGACTACTGTTGATTCCAAACGCGTTCGTCACCGGTTCTGCGGCCGCCTGCCAGAAATCCTTAAGCTTGACACGCTTCGTTAACAGGATCCAGCAAGGATAGACGATAAATGATTGTATGCAGAGACCAAGGATCACGAAGAAGACATAAGGAAGGAGTCCGGTCAAACGCGTAAAGCCATTTTCGCCTACGCTCTTCGCCACGACCGCCAATACCGCGATTGGCGTCAGCATCACGAGCCACGTTATAACCCGCTCCGAGATTTTATATCCACCATGGATGACTCGTTCCCAATCGGCGATCCAAGGTTCGTTATCATTTTTGAATGCGCGCAAAGCGCATCCGATCAGTACGGCGAGAAACGCGACTGCAAGGATGTTTGAAGTTGCAAAGGGCTCGACAATGCTCTTTGGCAACAAGTTCTGAATGAACCCAACGAGGTCAACTTTATGGTCCTTTGCTTGTGAAAGCAACCCTGTATCAGGAATCTTTGCGCCAATGTTAAGATTCTGGCCTGGCCTAAAGATATTGGCGAGAGAGATACCAATCGTGGCAGCAATTACTGTATTGATTGCAACAACGCCAAGAAACCTTCGAGCGGACTTCCAGCGGACCTCTGAACTGACAATTGCGTCCAGAATTGCGAAGAAGAGCAGGGGTGCGGCCACTGCCTTTATCAAGTCGATATAGGTCTTCCCTACTTGCCCCAACGGTGCAGCGCCCTTGCCAAGCACAAGCCCAAGAATGATTCCAACAATAATGGAGGCAATGATGAAAGCCGTTGATCGAATTGCTTTTCCGGCAATCATGCCCGAAGTATAAACAAGAATCCCCTTGAATTCAATGATTCAAGGGGATTCTTTAGAAGTTGACTGGTTTAGATTACTCGACTACTTCGCCAAAGCCTTCAGGGCTAGATGCCATGTCGCTTAGGGATGGGAAGTTGAGTGACTCAAATTCTTCATCAAAATCCAGGTCATCTGACTCAACGAGAGCTTGGAGAGATTGCTCAGCCCATGATCCGCGTTGGACGTTGACATCGATATCTCGATACTGTTTGACACCCGTACCAGACGGAATCAATCGACCAAGGATAACGTTCTCTTTCAGACCGATCAGGTGATCTCGCTTTCCTCGGACAGCCGCTTCGGTAAGGACGCGGGTTGTCTTTTGGAACGATGCAGCTGACAAGAATGAGTCTGTTGCCAAAGATGCTTCGGTGATACCGAGAAGTATCCAGTTTGCACTGGCTTCTTTCGGATCACGCTCGATGTTTTCTCCGGAAATAGGGTCAATGTACTTGATCTTCTTACCGCTGTGGAGAGCTTCTCGAACCGCTTCGTTTGCTCTTTGGAACGCAAATCGGTCAACGATCTGTCCAGGAAGGAATGGTGTATCGCCTGGTTCCTTGACCTGTCGCTTTCGCATCATCTGTCGAATGATAACTTCAACGTGCTTATCATTGATGTCTACACCTTGGCTCTTATAAACGCTTTGAAGGTTTTCGACGAAGTACTCGTGTACAGCGGCGGCACCGGCAAGCTCAAGAACTTCATGCGGATCTCTTGGACCTTCGGTAAGAGGGTCTCCCTTGATAACCTTGTTACCCTTTTCGACCGGCAACTTACCGAGTGGCGGAACCAAGATCGGATAGATGATGTGGACGTTGCTTATTTCAGCCTTTCTCAAAGTCGCAATCATTGCGGTAGTGAGCTTTTGTCCAACAACCTTGTGGAGACCATTTTTGTAGGTTCCCGTGTTATCGGATGGCCAAACCTGGACATCGCTGATGTAGGCATCTTTGATTGGACCCATTACGGCAACATCGGCTTCGATAACGATGAATCGTCCAAAGCTTGATTCCTTGATCTCTTTTACAATTCCAGAGACGGGGCAAATAATTGCCTTACCTCGTGGCTGTCGTCGAGCTTCGAAGATTTCTTCGACACGGACGATACCACTTGATTCACCAGTCCAAGAGTAGAAGAATGTCTTTCTCGACTTCTCCCACATCTTTCGGCTGTCGCTGTCGCTCTTGTCGGCGGCCTTTTGGGCAGCCTTAGAGGCTCGTTCGACTCGCTTTTTGACCTTAGGATCTTCGATTTCTTCAACATTGTTGATTGTCAAAGGAACAAGATCCTGGTTCTTAAAGAGTGACTTGACAATCGCTTCTTGAGTTTCAAGGAGCTTTGTAGGGTCAAATGCCTTCAAGTCTGTGTCAGTCGCAGAGGCAAAGTCCTCCATGAACTGTCGGATGAACTTACCGGTCTTATACTGGTTTGTACGAGCAATGGTAGCCGATCCAGCAACACCACCCGTATGGAACGTTCTCATCGTGAGCTGCGTTCCAGGCTCACCAATTGACTGAGCAGCAATAATTCCAACTGAGACACCGACTTCAACCATCTTATTGGTCGAAAGATCGATACCGTAACATTGAGCACAAACGCCTTGAACGAGCACACAATACAGCGGTGATCGGACCATCATAGCAAGTAGGCCGTGTTCGGTGATTTCAAATCCCCATTCTCGGTACTTCTTGTAGATCCTTTCTTTAGCCTTTTCATCCTTGGCGCCATCAATGTCCGCGTAGAATTTCTTCTCGATTTGGCTTATTCTCAGTGCAGTTTCTTTTCGGATTGGCTCTTGATAGACTGTCAATACTTCGCCAGTCTCAGGATCGGTTACAACTGAAAGTGCTAATCGGTCGTGGATTCGATCTCCAAGAGACTCGATCGCTTCACCCATCAATACGATTCGGTGAGCGGTCATTCCCTCTCGAGTTCCGCAGTCGTCAGACTTGATGATGACATCTTGAGCAACGTCGCAAAGGCGTCGCGTCAAGTAGCCAGCGTCAGCAGTTCGAAGTGCAGTATCTGCAAGTCCTTTACGGGCACCGTGCGTGGTAACGAAGTACTCAAGCATGGACAGCCCACGGTGGAACGAGTTCTTAACTGGAAGCTCATAAATCGTTTCGTTGAACTGGTTCAACATCAGTCCGCGCATTCCGGAGAGCTGCGCAAGCTGCTTAATCGAACCACGAGCACCAGAAACGGTAACAATACTAAGCGGGTTGAACTGGGTAAGCCCCTTAACGATCTCTTCACCAATGACGTTATATGTTTCTTGCCATAGCCGAACGAGCGTGCTTTGCATTTCGTTAAACGCGAGCATTCCTCGTCGGAACTGGGCGAGTACCTTGTTGGATCGGTCGTCTGCATCTTTGAGGATTTCGTCTCTTCGAGCAGGTGGGTCCATGTCAGTGATCGCAACGCTGAGTCCGTACTTCGTTGCCCACTTGAACCCTGAGTCCTTCATGTCATCGAGATACTTGATTGTTGCACCTACACCGGCACGCTTATGAACAACGAGAACGAGATCAGCTAGTGCCTTCTTCGTCAACTCGATGTTGAGATACTCGTCAGAATATCGAAGTGGCCAAGGCAATACCGTGTGGAAAATCAATTGTCCTGGCGTTACCGCTCGGATGACATTTTCGACTTCCATTATGTAGGCTTCGAGTTCCGTAAACTCTTTTCCTTCTTCGTCCGTCTTGGTTACCTTATGGTATTCCTGACCCGTAACTGGATCTCGGAAATCGACTTCAGCATCTGGTCGGAAGACAGGTCGATTGACTCGAACCATAACTGGGTCATTGATCCCCAATCGAGTTTCCATTGCTGGACTCTCGAAGTTGAAAATGACTTCGTTTGGATTTGAGTAAGTGAACGGTGCAGGATGCTTTTCAGCATTCTTTCGGTGAGCTTCAACCTTTGCGTCGAGCTTAGCCTTCGCCTCTCGACTCATCATCGTTAGGGCATAGTTGCCAAGAACGATGTCTTGTACTGGAGCACAAGTAGGACGACCATCGGACGGAGTGAACAAATTCTGGGTCGAAAGCATCAAGACTCGACATTCAGCCTGAGCTTCTGCCGAAAGCGGAACGTGAACAGCCATCTGGTCACCATCAAAGTCCGCGTTGTACATGTTACAGACGAGAGGGTGAAGCTGGATTGCCTTACCATCAACTAGAATTGGCTCAAACGCTTGAATACCAAGTCGGTGCAGCGTAGGCGCACGGTTAAGAAGAACCGGATGCTCCTTAATGACCTCTTCCAAGCCATCCCAAACGGCTGGATGCATTCGGTCAATCATTCGCTTGGCAGTCTTAATGTTCTGCGTAATGCGCTTTTCGACCAACGTCTTCATGACAAAAGGCTTGAACAGCTCGAGAGCCATTTCCTTTGGAATTCCACATTGGTGCAACTTAAGGTGTGGACCAACAACGATAACTGATCGTCCGGAGTAGTCAACTCGCTTACCAAGAAGGTTCTTACGGAATCGACCTTCTTTACCCTTCAACATATCGCTGAGAGACTTTAGTGGTCGAGCGTTCGAACCAACAACTGGTCTTGCTCGTCGGCCATTATCGATCAACGCGTCAACGGCTTCTTGAAGAAGTCGCTTTTCGTGGTTGATAATCGATTCTGGTGCGTGGATTTCTATGATCTTCTTCAACCGGTTGTTTCGGTTGATGATTCGTCGATAGAGATCGTTAAGGTCAGAAGTCGCAAATCGACCACCGTCGAGTTGGACCATTGGTCGAAGCTCAGGTGAAATGACCGGAATCACGCCTTGGACCATCCAATCTGGTCGAGTCTTTGAACCGATGAGGGCTTCAACGACTTCAAGTCGCTTAATTGCACGGGCTCGTCGCTGACTTGTCGTCATGACGATTTCTTGTCGAAGTCCCTTCGCCAACTTTTCTAGCTCGACTCGGTGAAGAAGTTCTTTGATGGCTTCTGCGCCGATATTGGCTCGAACAAGAGGACGGAGATCTCGCTCCATTCTCATTCCAACGCTATCAAGTAGCTTTGAAACTGCTCGGTACTTATCTTCGTCGATCAGTTGGTTTCGCTCAAGCTTGCCAAGGATTTCAACTGCAATATCGAGATCCTTCAATCTATCATCAGAGTCTCGGTATTCAGCCTTAATTCGGTCATTGACTGCCTTCGATCGCTCTCGGACGTACGACTCGTCGTATTCGTCGCCATTGTTCTTCATGTCTTCGGCCAATCGGGACAGAGATTCCTCTTCGAGGTCTCTCATACCAAGCTGAAGGTGCATTTTTTCGACTTCGACAAAGCGACGAATATCCGGAATCAAGTTCTGAATTTCTTCTTGGTCAATATCGATGATGATAAAGCTAGCAAAGTAGATAACTTTTTCGAGGAGCCTAGGGGAAATATCTAGGATCAAAGAAAGAGGTGATGGAACACCCTTTAGGTACCAGATGTGGCAGATCGGCGCTGCAAGTTCAACGTGACCCATTCGCTCACGTCGCACTTTACTTCGGGTGACTTCAACACCACATCGTTCGCAAACGATGCCCTTGTACTTAATTTTCTTGTACCGTCCGCAAGAACATTCCCAGTCCTTTACCGGACCAAAGATCTTCTCACAGAACAAGCCATCTCGCTCTGGCTTGAAAGTTCGGTAATTGATCGTCTCAGGCTTCTTAACTTCGCCATGAGACCAGCCCATAACATCTTCTGGACTTGCGATACCGATTTTAATTTTGTCGAACAGACTGACTGCTGCCATATTTACCTTTTATTAATAATTCCTTTGTGCTACTGCGCGATATTGAGCCTTCTCGACGCTGAGAAGGCTCGGTAATACTAGTTGAAGAACCCGACTGATCGAGCGAGGCGCATATCTTCGCCACCGCTCAGTTCGTCGAGATCCTTGAGAGGAAGTTCCTTGTTTTGAGCATCTTCGACACTGACCTTGAGACCAAGGGATCGAAGTTCATTGACCAAAATCTTGAACGACTCAGGAATTCCTGGTTCGGCAAGGCTTTCGCCCTTGACAATACTCTCATAGGCTCGGACACGCCCCATGACGTCATCCGACTTGATTGTGAGAAGCTCTTGAAGAGTGTAAGCGGCACCATATGCTTCAAGTGCCCATACTTCCATTTCTCCAAATCGCTGTCCACCAAATTGCGCCTTACCACCGAGCGGCTGCTGGGTGACGAGGGAGTACGGACCAATTGAACGAGCGTGAATCTTTTCATCAACCAAGTGCTCGAGTTTCAACATGTAAATCATACCGACCGTAATCGGGTTTGGCACCGTGTCTCCAGTGAGACCATCTCGGATCACTGACTTACAGGTTTGAGGATCGAATCCAGATCGCTTAAAGACGTTCTTCTCAAGGTTTATGATCATCTGCTTGTAGATGTCTTCCTTTGCCTTGAACGGCTTCTCATCCATTTCCAGCTCAATATCTTCTGGAACAAATTCATCGAGGTCGTAAGAAATCAGCTCGGAAACCGGCTTGATCGGAGTGGTTGCAAGAATTCTTGATACGCGCTCAAGTCGGTTGATTCCGAATTCTCGGAATTTGGCACCAACCTTTTCGTACAATTGCTCGAGCGTATCATCCTTTTCAAAGACAACATCAACTAACAATTCAGTCTTAAGATATCCGCGAAGTGCGGTCCTTCGGAAATGCTGGGCTAATCGCTCAGTTTCTTCCAGAACTTCATGCTCAGTTGCGCCTTGGAATGCAGGGCATTTGTACTCAATATTGAGGTGCTTGCCAACATATCCAAGGTGAGTTTCAAGAATTTGACCAATGTTCATTCGGCTCGGAACACCAAGTGGGTTCAAGACGATGTCACACGGAGTTCCGTCAGCCAAGAATGGCATGTCTTCGGCAGCGAGAACTCGAGAGATGACTCCCTTGTTTCCGTGGCGTCCGGCCATCTTGTCACCAACCATCAGCTTTCGCTTTTGGGCAACATAAACCTGGACCGTCATGTTTGTTCCGGCTGGCAATTCATCGCCAGGGATTTGCATGAGAGGTTCTTCGGTTCTATCGCAAATGAGACGGTCTCGCTTCTTCGACTCCTTATAAATGTAGTTGATCGATGGAGAAAGGTACTTATATCGGCTGAAGACTTTTACATCAACGACGGTTCCCTTCTCGCCATGTGGCACTCGAAGCGAAACGTCACGCGTTTCTTCAGCTTTTTTACCAAAGATCGCAATGATCAGTCTTTCTTCTGCCGTCATTTCAACTTGACCCTTCGGCGCTACTTTACCAACCAAAATATCTTCTGGTCGTACTTCAGCCCCGATTCGGATGATTCCATTCTCATCAAGATCCTTCAGAGCATCTTCGCCTACGTTCGGGATGTCTCGAGTAACTTCTTCAGGCCCAAGCTTGGTGTCAACCGCTTCTGTCTCATAACGCTCAATGTGAATTGACGTATAGACATCATCCTTAACCATTCGCTCGGAGATGAGAATCGCGTCCTCATAGTTGTATCCGTTCCACGGCATAAATGCGACAAGAACGTTTTTGCCCAAAGCAAGTTCTCCCTTGTCAACGCATGGTCCATCTGCAAGTGGATCTCCCTTTAAAACACGTTGACCGAGGTCAACAACTGGCCGCTGGGTGAAACAAGTTGATTTGTTTGATTGAACTAAATGGAGCAAATTGTAAGATTCAAGTTCTCCGTCGTCCTTTCGAACTTTGATTTCAAGGGCAGTTACAGATTCGACTACACCACCATTGTGGGCAATAACCGCGGCACCCGAGTCAACAGCAGCAACACGCTCATAACCAGTTCCCACAAGTGGCTTATCACTTCGTAGGCAAGGTACAGCTTGCCGTTGCATGTTGGCGCCCATAAGAGCACGGTTCGCGTCATCGTTCTCGAGGAACGGAATCAGCGAAGTTGCAACCGATACGATTTGTGAAGGAGCAACGTCAATGAAGTTGATCTGAGTTCTACCAACAGTTGGGTAACTAGCGCCTTGAAGAACACCACCAGCACATCGAACTTGGATTCGCTCTTCAATAAAGAGTCCTTGAGGGTCAGTTTTCGTGTCCGCAGGAGCAACCAAAATTCCGGTTTCTTCTTGTGCGGTCATGTAAACAACCTCTTCCATAACGTGTCCTTCCGTAACAACTCGATATGGCGTCATGATGAATCCAAATTCATCAACACGCGCATGAGAAGTTAGCTGGGAGATAAGACCAATGTTTGGACCTTCAGGAGTTTCGATCGGACAAATTCGACCGTAGTGAGATCGGTGAACGTCACGAACTTCAAGCTTAGCGCTTGTTCGCTGCAATCCACCAGGTCCAAGTGAGGATAGACGTCGCTTGTTGGTAAGTTCCGACAGCGGGTTAGTCTGATCCATAAACGTGGACAACTGGTTGCTACTGAAGAAGCTCTTGATCGATGCACTGATTGGCTTAACCGAAAGAATGATTCCTGGAAGCAAGTTCTCTTGATCTTGCGACGTCATTCGCTCTCGGGCAACTTTCTCCATTCGAACGAATCCAAGTCTTAGCTGGCTCTGCAAAAGCTCACCAACAGATCGAACTCTTTTGTTCTTCAAGTCATCAATATCGTCTCGTTCAGACTCTCTTCGTACATATGGCTCCATTGCGAGCATCATATGAGCGAGGTCTTCGGCGGTCAAATTGCGAACGTTTAGCGGAATATCTAGTCCGAGCTTTTGATTCAAGAATCGGCGTCCAACCTTTCCAAGATCATAGCGTCGAACATCGAAGAACAAGCCATAAACGAGTTGCTTCGCCGCATCTTCGTTAGCAGCTTCACCTGGACGCATTCGCTTGTAAATATCGAGCAATGCTTCTCGGCTGTTTGATGTAGAGTCTGCTTCTAAAGTGGCTTCAACAAGTGGAGAAACGTACTTGAGGTGGATGCTTGGCAGCTCCATATCTTCCATTCTCTTTGCTGTTGCAGCTTCAATTTTTTCACCCTTAGCAATGATTAGCTCATCACCGATCTTGATATCTTCTAGAACACGCTTACCGATGAGATCATCAGCCATCGGAGTCTTGAGTTCAATAATTCTCGTTAGAGCAGTCAGGATTTCTTCATTTGTGCTGAGTGGCGTTACCGTAAACGCCTGAAGCGCCTTTTGATCGGCATCAAGCTTGGAAAGTAATTCTTCGGTTATAACGGTATTTACATCAAAAAGGACTTCTCCAGTCGAAGTATCAATGACCTTTTCAACCGTCTTCTTGCCGATGGCTGCGGAAAGGGTTCTCTTCTTAGCACCTCGACCGTCGGTCTTCATCCGTCCCTGATCGTCAACCATATAAAACGCGTAGAGCGCTTTTACAAGCTGAGTGATTGGCAGCTTTTTGGTTTGAGAAATTTGGGTTCGAACAATAAAGTTGGCATCGGACTCAACTTCGAGCCATGGACCTTCATTTGGAATGACACGCGCAGACACAACGACTTGCATCGAAGAGTCAACGCCTTCTTCAAAGTAAAGGCCAGGAGATCGGCTCAGCTGAGAAACAATAACTCGCTCCCGACCATTGATGATGAAAGTTCCCTTGTCAGTCATCAACGGCAGATCGCCGAGGTAAACCTCAGATTCAATTACTTCTCTATCTTTGCCGCCGAAACGGACAATGCCCTTAATCGGTGCTTCAAAAGTAATATCTCGATCTCGGCATTCCTGAATCGAATATTTTGGCTCGCCCAGCGAAAAGCTGACAAGCTCAATGAAATTGGTTTGCGTGAAGTCGTAGATAGGACTGAATGTTCGGAACAATTCCGGCAATCCTTCTTCCAAGAACCAGCGATATGAGTTAAGCTGTAATTCTATAAGATTTGGGACTTCAATGTGGCGGTGAATTCGCTTGGACGCTGCGTGAATAATTCTCATTGAAACTCCGGGAGTAATCCAGGAAGGTTCAGTCTATCCCGCTGGGTAGAAGTTTATCAACACTTTGGACTCAAATTGTTTGCTTTTGTTTAAGAATTTTGGTTTATTCTGTCCTGAACGCTTTGACTTGATCGGACTTCATCGCGAAGATTGTCCAAAGCGATCGATTGTTGGTGCATAAGCTCTCTTAATTGGCGAACTTCTTCGCTAAGTTGTGAGGCTTCGTTGTTATCTGAAACCACATTGTTGAACTTATCAATTGTTTTGCCATGAATCAACGCAGCCATCTTCATTTGGTGAGATGTCAATATGGCGACAATTGGAATGAGCATACCAATGATTGGAATGAGCACTCCAGGGTTGAAACCAAGATCTAAGGCAAATGGAAACATCATTGATTAACCTTCATTCTATCTTCTAATGCCGTTACGTGGACATTGTTGTCCTTCATGTTCTCCACATTAATAGCCAGGGAAGTGATCATTTGTCGGAGTTCGGCGATTTCCATTTTCATTTCACCAAGCTCATTTGGAGAAATTTCCTGGACATTTTTTACCTTTAGCTTCACCATTTCCTGGGTATGCCAAGTCCAGAGACCTGCTAGCGGCAAGACCACAAATAGTGCAATTGCAATCAGGATTAGCCACATCACTATTCTTGAATTTTAACCCGATCCTGAACGGATTGGTTGCTACGAATTTCGTCTCTCAGGGTTTCTACACTCATTGAGAGAGAAGATACCATTGATTTGAGTTGCTGGACCTCGTAATGAACTGCCAAGATTTCGCTATTGCCCTGAGGCTGTTGGAGGCTGTCCCGGTGCATCAAAAGGGTCATTTTTTGTTGATGCCTGGTTAGGATAACTGTGATTGGAATTAACAATGTTGCGAACAGGGCAATGACCGGGGCAATATCTTTTATATCCATTACGAAACGATTACACTAAAGTCGCAAATATGGTTGCAAAGTTAGTCAATTCGTCCCTTAGTCGAACCACCGTTTCGCCGTTCCGACTTCCGGGTTGCTTGTTCAAGCACTCGACCAAGGCCCTTGAATATCCCTTCAATGACGTGGTGGTCATTGGTACCAGCAAGCTTTTGGACATGAATCGTAAATCCAGCATTGCTACTAAAAGCTCTCAGAAATTCTTTGACGTTTTCCGTCGCCATTCCCCCAACAGTTTCCCTTGAGAAATCGACTTCAAAAAACAGACCTGACCGACCAGAAATGTCAAGGGCAACAAGAACCAGTGCCTCTTCCATAACCATATGGCATGAACCGTAGCGCTCAATTGGACCGGATGATTCTAAGGCATCTCTAAAGGCTCGACCAAGAACAATTCCAACGTCTTCAACTGTGTGGTGATCGTCAATATGCAAATCGCCTTCGGCTTCAATACCAACATCGAACTGACCATGAAAAGCCATTAGGTTTAACATGTGGTCAAAGAAACCGATACCTGTCGTGATGTCTTGTTTCGTTCCACCATCGATATCGAGAACAATATGGACTCGAGTCTCTTTTGTCTCGCGATCAACTTCGGCGAATCTTACTCCTGGTGCGGCTTTACTCATAAAATCTTCCTAACCCCTGAACAATGAAAAAGAAGATGGGGTCACGACAACGAAGCCACGACCCCACAGGAGGTGCAAGAACCCTTTTTGAATCATCTGAGCATGAATGCTCGGAAAGTCAGATCCATCCAAGGTTCGAGCCGCAAAGGCGAAGCTTCTGCGTCGGAGCCATATCGACTCGTCACATATTTCCTCTCTCTCACGCCTACGGGGTTAGCTGACGGGTTCGGGCCAAGAGCTTCCCTAGAGCCGTTTCCGGCTCATTCACCCCAATAGTTTGGGTCCCCCGATGACTCACATTATCTGCTCATCACTCGGCGTTTGGCTTTGCAACCATTAAATATCATAACACAGGTTTTCTGATCTTGGTTCCAAATGAGTCAAAATTCCCGGTAAAATTTGAGGCTACATGTCAGTCCTCGTCGACAAAAGTACCAAGGTTATCGTTTGTGGAATGACCGGACGCGAAGGTGCCTTCCACACAGAGCAAATGATTGAGTACGGTACGAACGTCGTTGGTGGCGTAACTCCCGGAAAAGGTGGTCAAGAATTTCTTGGAAAACCAGTCTTCAATACGGTTCATGATGCAGTAGCGGCAACCGGTGCCAATGCCTCATTGATCTTCGTTCCACCACCATTTGCGGCTGACTCTGTATTGGAATGTGAAGATGCTGGTGTTCCCTTTGTCACATTGATCACTGAAGGAATTCCGATTTCCGATATGACAAAAGTTGTCAATAGACTGCGGGTAAATGGCACAACACGGTTACTAGGCGGTAACTGCGCCGGAATCATTACTCCTGGCGAATGCAAAATGGGAATCATGCCAGGTCATATTTTCTCTGCCGGCGATATCGGCGTCGTTTCTCGATCAGGCACCCTAACTTACGAAATCGTTTGGGAACTCACCCGAAATGGTTTAGGTCAAACTACTTGCGTTGGTATTGGTGGAGATCCTCTTCCTGGCACTCGATTTATCGAAGTAATGGAAATGTTCCAAAACGATCCAAAAACCAAGGCAGTTGTCCTCATTGGTGAGATTGGCGGCTCAGACGAAGAAGCAGCCGCTGAATACGTTGGTAAACATATGAATAAGCCTGTCGTAGGGTTTATTTCAGGACGAACAGCCCCTCCAGGAAAGCGAATGGGGCATGCTGGTGCAATCGTGAGCGGAAATCTCGGAACTGCACAGTCGAAAGTCGATGCCCTTGAGGCAGTTGGTGCCTTAGTTGCTGAGCGAACTTCAGATGTTCCTGCACTAGTCAAAAAGTTGCTTAATCGCTAAGACCAAAAAATCCACCTACAAACAATCATTGTAGGTGGAAACCAACACCAATTTACTTCGTCCTAATTTCTTTAGGAATCTAAAAAGCCATGGTCTCACTTTTCCTCAGTGCATTTCTCGCTTCATCCCAGACACCAACCTCATTTGAAGTTGCGTTTCCGGAGTATATGGCGAAGCTAAAAATGGTAACAATTCCCGATGGCAAGATTGTCATGGACGGAAAAACTACCGCGATTAAAGGGATGTCGTTTAGCCAGACCGAAGTCACTTGGGACGTCTTTGACATTTGGGCGCTTCGGCTAGATACATCGGTTGAGGATCAAAAAAAAGACCCACAAAGTAAAGGAGTCGATGCCGTATCTCGTCCAAGCAGACCGTACGGAGTGATGTTCACCGGTTTTGGTCACCATGGATATCCGGCAATGTGCATGTCTAGTCTCAACGCCGATATGTTTTGTGAATGGCTCAGCAAGCGTACAGGTAAGAAATTCCGGGTCCCTACCGTGGCCGAGTGGCAATATGCCTGCCGTGCTGGTCTCAATTCGGACCTAATGGCAAAAGATGAGACTGCTTGGACCTGGGAGAATGCAGATGATGTCTCGCACAAAATTGGTATCAAACCGGCCAACGGATTTGGAATACACGACATGCTCGGTAATGTCGCCGAATGGGCTAAGGATTCGGAAGGTAAGCCAGTGGTTTGTGGCGGATCTTTCAAAGACAAAACCGCCCTCATTTCGAGCGCAAAAATTGACTCCTTCTCACCAAAATGGAACGACGCGGACCCTCAAATCCCGAAAAGCAAGTGGTGGTTAGCCAATGGTCAGCACGTTGGATTGAGAATCGTTTGCATTCAATAGTCTTTTTGCTTGGAATTTAGACTGGCACTCTGATATGCTCCCGGGTACGGAAAGATGGACATTTCACGCCGAACTTTATTGACCGGTGCAGCCGCCCTCGCAGTACCAACTTCATCATTTGCAGGAGTCTTCCAAGATAGACCCACGATCAAAGTTGGCCTTATTGGCTGCGGAGGTCGCGGTAGCGGTGCAATTCGCGACAACCTTGCCGCCGAAGAAGGAGCAGTTGTGTACGCCATGGCTGACCTCTTTGAAGACCGCGTCAAAGGATGTCTTGAAGGTCTGAAAAAGGACCTTCCGAAGCGGGTCAATGTAGGAGACCGAACTTTCTTTGGACTTGATGCTTATCAAAAGTTACTTGCCAGCGGAGTGGACGTCGTTATTCTTGCCACACCTCCAGGATTTAGACCGGGACATATCCGAGCAGTCATCAACGCCGGCAAACACCTCTTTACTGAAAAGCCAGTCGCAGTCGACGGTCCGGGAATTCGAGACGTCATCGAATCAGCAAGACTTGCGAAGGAAAAGAACCTTACAATCGTCGCAGGTACCCAGCGCCGAGCGGATCTCGCCTATATGGAGTGCATGAAGCGGGTCCACGACGGCGATATTGGGGACATTCTTTCGATGAATTGCTACTGGAACCAGGGAGGACTCTGGATGGTCCCCCGCAAGGACGGCATGACTGACCTTGAGCACCACGTTCGAAACTGGCTCTACTACACCTATCTCTCTGGCGACCACATTGTTGAGCAGCACGTCCACAATCTTGACGTCTGCAACTGGGCAATGCGAGGTCACCCGGTAAAAGCCATCTCAATGGGCGGACGACAATCAAGGGTTGATCCAGCCTACGGTCACATTTACGACCACTTTGCGACGGAATATGAGTATGAGGGTGGAATTAAACTCATGAGCTACTGTCGACAGATTGATGGCTGCGCTCAAAACGTCTCCGAATTGATCGTTGGCAGTAAAGGACGAACCAACGCCAACACGAGCATCAAAGGCGAGAAGAGCTGGCGATGGGAAGGCGACCGACCGAACCCATATATGCTTGAACACCGTCGGCTTTATAAGAGCATCAAGGCAAGCGAAGGCTATAACGAAGGAGTTCAAGTCGCGGAGAGTACGCTCACTGCGATCATGGGCCGAATGAGTGCCTATTCAGGTGAAGAAGTCACGTGGGAGAAGGCGCTTAACTCGCAGGTTTCCCTGATGCCATCCAACCTTACAATGGACACCCCAATCCCGGTCCCACCGGTGGCAATTCCAGGGACAACAAAGGGTGCATATTGATGGAATTAACCAGGAGAAATCTCATCGCTTCGTCCACTGCAATCGCAGCCGGACTCGCCGTAAACAGTAGTGCTATGTCAGAAATCAGTGAATTTGGTAAGAAAAAGAAGGGCGAGAAATTCCGCCTCAAGTACGCCCCCCACTTTGGAATGTTCGCCAACCATGCAGGTAATGATCCAATCGATCAGTTAAAGTTTGCTGCCGATGAGGGCTTCCATGCATGGGAAGAAAATGGCATGAAAGGATATTCACCAGCCGACCAGGACAAAATTGCCAAAGCAATGCATGACCTTGGCATTTCGATGGGGATCTTTGTGGTCAACCCTGATACAGCGTGGGGCAATAACTTAACGACAGGAAAGGAAGACACCCGAACTAAGTTCCTCGACGAATGTAAGTCAAGTGTCGAAGTTGCAAAACGAATGAATGCGACTTGGATGACCGTCGTCCCCGGAACTGTCGAGCCAAGGATGGAGCCCGGCTATCAAACCGCCAACGTTATCGATACCTTACGCAAGGCAAGCGAGATATTTGAACCACACGGGTTAGTTATGGTGTTAGAAGCCCTCAATTATCGAGACCATCCAAACTTGTTTTTGACCAAGATTGCCCAGGGATACAGCATCTGTCGCGCAGTTAACAGTCCGTCATGTAAGTTGCTCTTCGACATGTATCATCAGCAAATCCAGGAAGGAAATATTATTCCCAACATCAATCAGGGCTATTCAGAAATTGGATACTTCCAGATTGGCGATAATCCAGGTCGAAACGAGCCCACTTCAGGTGAAGTTAACTACAAAAAAATCTTTGAGCACATTCACAAGAAGGGCTTCAAAGGCATTTTGGGAATGGAGCATGGAAATAGCAAAAAGGGCAAAGAAGGTGAGCGGGCCGTCATTGATGCCTACCGTTGGAGCGATAACTTTTAGTTATCGCTTGAAAAAAAATAGCCCGGAAGATTCTTCCGGGCTATTTTTGTTTTCGACTTATATCAGTGTCCGCTACCGCCACCAGTTGTTGGTGGAACTGGGGGAGGCGTTGGGGGTGTAGAGCCAGGTGTTGGCTTAGGAAAAGTTGCTTCCACCCAAGCAACAAACTTCGCACGATCCTTATCCGACAAAGTTGAGTTGTCCTTTGGAGGCATGACTTTGTTTTTAACTTCTCGGCCCGATTTTCTCCAAAGCTTTGGATTCTTCATCGCGTCTTCCAAAGTCATCTTGTCGGGGAACATAACATTGTGCTTTGCATTGTCCTTGTTGTGACATCCCAAGCAACTTGCTTTTACGATTGGAACGATTTCCTTTTCAAAACTGATTTTTGGCTTTGCAGGATCAGGAGTCTGAGCTGAAGTCACCAAAGGAATCAATCCAATAGTTGTAGCAACAGCGACAGAAATAAAAGGAACAAATGTCTTCTTCACGAAACTCATTGACGATATTTTCGCATGATTAGTTCAGTGAAAGAAAGCGGTTTCATCACTTTTTTCATATCGTTGAAACGTACTAAAAGAAATGGCAGAATATAAAATCCCTGGCGCAACGACAATCGGACATGTTCATCTCAAAGTTTCTGACTTAGAAAGGGCCCTCAATTTCTATACAAATGTGCTTGGATTTGAACTAACCCAACGCTACGGGGACCAAGCCGCATTTGTTTCTGCTGGTGGATATCATCATCACATTGGGCTCAACACATGGCAATCCAAAGGGGCGTCTCCGGCTTCACCCAGAACACCAGGGCTGTTCCATTTAGCAATTCTTGTCCCTACTCGCAAGGATTTTGCCCTGGCGATTCGGAACTTAGCCGAAAAAGGTGTTGAAGTTGATGGATCGGCCGACCATGGCGTCAGCGAGGCAATCTACTTTCGGGACCCTGACGAAAATGGAATCGAAATATATTGGGACAAGCCCCATGAAGATTGGCCACGTAATTCCGAAGGAAATCTGGAAATGGTTTCCGAAGTTCTTGACTTCGAAAACGTACTCAGCGAACTAGACTAACTATCAACAAAATAGCTCCTCTTGATTGTGGTCAAGAGGAGCTTGCTTAACGATTACTATTTTGTTGGCGAGTTGTTTGAAGCCAAGTTGGTGTCCACAGGGGCGTTCTTGCTGCTGTCTCCTAAATTGACCGTCGACTCTATAGTAGTTGAGGAGACTGGTGCATTGTTAGAACTCGCCGTACTCGGAACTGAAACCGCTGGAACATTTGCAGAAGGCGAAGCCGCCGAAGGCGCTGGTGCTTTCATCACGCCAAAGTAGCCGGCAACCACCAATAAAATGAATCCGATTATTCCGCTAAAGTAGACCATCCCGAGACCGGATGTATCCGGTACGGAAGCTGTATAAGCTACGGACGACACTGGCTTAGAAATGACAGTGTCTGCCTGAATGGTCGTGGCTTCGACTACTTCTTTGACATCACCGACGGTGATTCTAACTGGCTTTTCGTTGGACATTGGTTCAAATATAGCAGAATCCGTGCCGATAACTCAAAGCCTCAGGCGAAATATACTTCATCAATCGTCTTGATCATCAGAACAAGGCAATACGCATCAAATAAGAACACGGCGAAAAATCCGGGGCCAATCGCTCCAACGTGGAGCATATATGGTCCAAAGGACAGAAGGCAAATTACCAATGCCGCAAGTCGGATGCTACAAATGACCTTGGTAATCGATCGAATCCAATCGTTGTTTATCATCAGCAAAACACCGTGGGCGAGGACAAATCCAGCGTCCAGGAAAAGACCGATTAATGGCTTCTTAGCACTGGCGGATCCAATAACAGCTGCGGCAATATAAAGAATCCCTAAAATCAGAAAAGAGATACTTACAAATTGGTAGGATCGCATTGCCTTTTCATATTCTTTGCCACTTGGCTTGATTTGAGGCGCAACAACAACCGCACCGCAAAATACACAATGGCCAGTTTGGCTGATTGCTTTTTCGCCACATCGAGGACACGATTCGGTGGCCATGCTAGTCCGTTTCGCCAATCAGATAAATCATGAAGGCGTTCATGCAAATATCGACAATATCTTGAATGAGAAATAGAACACCAAGTCCTCCCATCGTCATCACGCCGGCAAATGAACCCAGAAGTCCAATGATGCCAAAAATCAAGTTTATGCCACAGACGAAATTGACGATTCCCCGAATCACCTCAATTTTAGCAAGCAATCCAATTCCCAGCAATATACCGACCGCATTAAATGCAAGACCAATATAAACGAAAGAACCGCCTTCTGTCATTGTCTTGTGATTCAAGACAGTTAAGAGGACACTAGCGAGTCCCGAAAGTACAAAATAGCTTGCAACAATATAATATGCAGGCACCGCCCAACCCGGTTTTCCGCCCGAGTGGACTACATCGTAAGAGTCTGAATCAATGAATATCGAACGCTTTGCCTGAGCCGGAGCCATTCCCCTTAGGTCTGACCCACAGAATTGGCAAGTTGGCACGCCAGAAATAACTTGCTTCTGGCAAGTTGGGCAGGTCATGAATTGTGAACTCACCCGACCATATTATCAAAAAAGGGGATTGAAATGAATCAATCCCCTTATAAAACTTATTGTTTTTTGAAGTTACATCTTAATTTCGATGTCTACGCCACTCGGAAGGTCGAGTCGCATTAGGGCATCGATTGTCTTGTTAGTTGGCTCGTGAATATCGATGAGACGGTTGTGAGTTCTCAATTCGAAGTGCTCCATCGACTCCTTGTCGATGTGTGGACCACGGATGACGCAGAAGCGTCGAAGATGGGTCGGTAGTGGTACTGGACCTTTAACTCGTGCGCCAGTTCTCTTGGCGGTGTCTACAATTTTCTCAGCGCTTTGATCGATTGACCGGTGGTCGTAAGAGCGCAAGCGTATTCGTACGCGGATGTTTGCCATGTGATATTCCTATTCGTGTACCGTGAAAACATGCATGGCGGCTAACCAGCACCAACCTCTCGGTAACCAACAGAGTATACCATGACTTGCCGTCAGCCGTCAGCCGTCAGCCGTCAGCCGAAAAGAGTATTGCTCCCACCGGTTCGTCCACCATTTCGATTACTTTCTTGTGGAATGGACTTACCGACTCCCTCGGCAAGCGAGAGAGATGAAG